>OLHA01000285.1_pt1 | contig 30146 bp, 29 predicted proteins | sample 1605961 | NCBI WGS metagenome assembly OLHA01 (sample SAMN03283288) | human gut metagenome | biome: human-associated habitat; material: feces | host: Homo sapiens | place: Peru | collected 2012
CAGGTTGAATAGCAGACCATTTGTATCCTTCTTCAGTAGTTTCTTCTTGTGATTCATTAGCTGTAGTTTCATTTGCATTAGCATTTAAAACTGTTTCAGTTACTTCTTTATTACTTTCTAATACTTCTGTTTCTTCTGCTCTAACAGTATTAAAAATCATAAGAAAAGCAACTAATGAAAGTAAAACTTTCTTCATTCCAAAACCCTCCTATAAATTATATGCAGTAAATATTACTGCCTTGTAAGGTCTATATTATATAGTAATTTTTTAATATTTCAAGTAAAATTTCATATAATTTTCACTTTTGGTAATAATAATAGAGGTGAAATTATGTTTTATATTAATATATTCTTATGTTTTTCAATATTTGGTTATTTATTTGAAACTATATGTTCTTATATATTTAAAAGTGGTTTTAATAGTGGGATTCTTTATGGACCATGGACTCCTTTATACGGATTTGGTGTAATAATTATAATGTTACTTTCTAATAAGATTTTTGAAAGTTTACATTTAAACAAAGTAGTAGAAACTATAGTAGTATTTGTTGTTATAACGATAGTACTTACTGTACTTGAATGGTTAGGTGGAGTTTTAATTGAAAAGCTATTTCATATTACTTTTTGGGATTATAGTAATTATAAATATCATATTGGAAAATATATATCACTTGAAATGAGTTTAGTATGGGGAATAGGTAGTATAATTCTTATATATTTAGTACTTCCTTGGTCTTTAAATCTTATAAAGAAAATACCATTATTTATAACGATAATACTTAGTTTTTTATTTCTTGTAGATATAGTAGTGACAACTATTAATAAATTTAAATGTTAATAGTTGTTTTTAATTGCTAAAACTTATTAAAAATGTTATATTTAATGTATGAGAAAATAGGTGATGAAGTATGAGTATGTCCGATAAGATATTTGGTAATTATACTAATTTAAATAGAAATAGAATTAGAAGAGTAGTTGATCAAATAGATAGTGATTCTATTAAGAATAAATATGCTTCTATGAGTGATGAAGAACTTAAAAATATGACTCAAATATTTAAAACACGTATATCTAAGGGTGAAACTCTTGATGATGTGATGGTTGATGCACTTGCTGTTTGTCGTGAAGTTACTAAAAGACAACTTGGTATGTTTCATTATAATGTTCAAGTTGAAGCTGCAGTTGCAATGCATGATAATGCTGTTGCTGAAATGAAAACTGGTGAAGGTAAAACTTTAGTACAAATATTATCTGCATACTTAAATGCATTAGAGGGTAAAAGTGTTCATGTAATCACATCTAATGATTATTTAGCTCTAAGAGATATGGAACAAAATAAAAAAGTATATGGTGCTTTAGGACTTAGTTGTGGAAATATTAGACCTAAAGTAGAAATGAGAAATATAGAAGACAGACAAAGAGAATATAATTGTGATATTGTTTATGGTACAGCTAGTACTATTGCTTTTGATTATTTAGATGATAATAAGGTTAAGGATCCAAATGAAAGAGTTAATCTTAAAGGATATGGGTATGCTATTATTGATGAAGTAGATAGTATATTATTAGATGATGGAATTACACCATTAATTAAAGCTGAAAGTTTAAAACCACCTGTTGGTCAAGATAAAGACTATTATACTAATATATATACTTGGGCTTGTGAGTATGTTGAAGGCAATAATCTTACATGCGAAGAATATGATAAAGAACAATTTTTTCGAAATCATGAAGATGAAATAGAAAATCAAATGACTGCTAGTGGTAAAAAGCATAAATCTGCTAGAGTATTTCATGATACAGCATCTGTTGAACTTTCTAGTACTTTAGAATCAAGAATACTTAAGAGTTTGTATCCTACTGTTGAATGGAAAGATATGAGCACTCAAGAAAAAGAAGATTATAATTTTAGATTAGGTGCTATTAAGAATTATATGCTTGCTAAATTTCATTATAAGAGTGGTACTGATTATACAGTTCAACCTGAAGGGCCTAATAAGAAAACTAAAGATGGACTTCCTAATTACACAGTTGAAATTATAGGAGAAAGTACTGGTAGAATACTTCATGGAAGAAGATTTATGAATGGACTTCATGAAAGTATTGAAGCTAAAGAAGCATATATTGCTAAAAAAGAAGGAAGACCTTATGGTGTAGAAATTAAGAATCCTACTGTTACTACTGCTAAATGTACATATCCAGATTTCTTTGGTAAATATGAAAATGGTATATGTGGTATGACTGGTACTAGTAATCAAGAAGATTTTATGGATATATATGGACTTCCTACTTATGAAGTACCTAGTCGTAAGACTAATAAAAGAGTAGATGAAGAAGATGAAGTATATGCTACTAAAGATCAAAAATATAAAGCTATTTTAGAAGAAGTTATGAAAGCAAGAGAAACACTTCAACCAGTATTAATTGGTGTAACTAGTGTAGAAGAAAGTTTACTTGTATCTAAGATGCTTAAAGAGTCTGGTATAAGACATTCAGTACTAAATGCAGAACAATCTGAAAATGAAGCAAGCATTGTTGCTACTGCAGGACTTCTTGGTAAAGTAACTATTGCTACTAATATGGCTGGACGTGGTACTGATATTAAATTAGGTGAAGGTGTTCGTGAACTTGGTGGTTTATATGTAATAGGTACTGAGAGACATGATTCAAGACGTATTGATAATCAATTACGTGGTAGAAGTGGACGTCAAGGAGACCCGGGTACAACAAGATTCTTTGTATCAATGGAAGATGATTTAATGCTTAAGTTTGGTTCTGAAAAGATGAAAACTGTTATGGAAAGTTTAGGAATTAAAGATGATCAAGCTATTTCAAATAAAATGATTTCTAAAAATATAGAATCTGCTCAAAAGAAAGTTGAAGGCTTTAACTTTGATAGACGTAAAGGATTATTAGATTTTGATAATGTAATATCTAAACAAAGAGAAATTATTTACAATAGACGTAATGAAATATTAGACCAAGATAGTATTCGTGATAGAGTACTTGAAACATTTAAAGAATTTGTTTCTAATCAAGTAAATTCACATATTGAACCAGAAGGCTATTTAACAGATAATGATATAGATAATATTATGGAACAGTTTAATGCTCATTTACTTAAGAGAAAGAAATTAACTAAGAAAGATTTTGAATGTAAATCAACTGAAGAAGTAATTAACCATATTTATGATATAGTGGTTACTGACTATAATAAAAAGTTAGAAGATATTCCTGAAGATATTCAAAATGATTTTGAAAAATCTATTTCACTTAGAATAATTGATAAATATTGGATGGATCAATTAGATGCGATGGAAGAATTAAAAGAAGGTGTAGGACTTCGTGGTTATGCTCAAAGTAATCCACTTCAAGTTTATGCTTTAGAAGGATTCCAAATGTTTGATAATATGATGGCTAGTATTAATGCTGAAATATCAACATTCTTGCTTAATGCTGAAGTTAGACAAAATCTTGAAAGAGAAGAAGTAAAGAATATTCAAACTAATGATGGAGATAAAGCATCTAAGAAACAACCTAAGAAATCAGAAAAGAAAGTTGGAAGAAATGATCCATGTCCATGTGGAAGTGGCAAAAAGTATAAAAATTGTCACGGAAGATAATAAAAATACCACAAAAGCCCAGTAATTATGGGCTTTTTTCATATTCCAAAAACTTCAGAAAATTTTTAGATACCTTTTTGGATACCATCTGCTGAGTATCTAAAAGGTATCTAGATACCCAAAAATTAGGTAAAAATACAAAATTTTTGCATTGTTAAAAATCACAGTATTTCCTTTATTTATAAGGATTTACAAAGATTTTACTTTCAAAAAAAGATGAAATTGTGTCCAATGCCAAAATGACATTGGTAAGCAAGTTTAAAACATATAATATTAAATAAAAATAAAGAATAATATGGTATAATGTTTATAAGAGGGTATTATGGAAATAAGACAATTAAAACAAATATTAATACAATCTTGGAATTTGGAAACATGCTCACCAGGATTAAGAGATAAATGGAATGAAGAAAATCCATCAATAGGACAATGTGCAATTACAGCTCTAATAGTAAATGATTTCTTTGGCGGAAAAATTATGAGATGCATGGCATCATCCGGAAGTCATTACTACAATATAATAGATGATGAACTTGTTGATTTAACAGTAGAACAATTTTTAGGAGAAATTCCTCAATATGAAAATGGTGAAGAGAGAACAAGAGAATATTTGTTAAGTAACAAAGATACAAAAAATAGGTATGAGAAATTACTTTATAATTTAAAACAGTCAATTAGACAGTTTCAAGGCAAACAGTTCAAATTAATTGATTGCAATGGACAAGAGTATTTGAGTAATACCCCAGGAACATTAGCTGGCAATAGAAAATTAAAAATATATGGAAGACTTGACTGCCAATCAGCCAAAAGATGGATTGAAAAAGGTTATTATATTTCAAATAGAGTTTTTTTTCAAAATGAAGGTATAGCAATTGCTGCCGGATATCGTCCATGTGCAAAATGTATGCCTGATAAATATAAAGAGTGGAAAAATGACCAAATAAGAAAAAATAGATTTCAAATGTGTGCTGATCAAAGAACACAATTTATGTCAGAAGAAGTTTCACAAGAATTTAGAAATCTTTTACAATTATGTAGTAACCAACTTTATCTTGATGAAGATGGAATGGTAAAACAGAAGAAGAAAAAGTTATAAAAATTGCAATACAAAAAATATTCGAAAAATACTAATTTTTGAATTTTAGATACTTTTTTAGATACCTTCTGCTAGGTTTCCCGAGTGCTCTCGGAAGCTCCCAAGTGCATTCAATAGCCGAAAAGAGCCAAAAAAAGCTCTGGAAAGCTACCAAAACACCTACTATAAAAATCCATGTGGAAGTGGGAAAAAGTACAAAAACTGTTGTGGTAAATAGATAATTAAATTTAAATAAGGGTGTGAACAAAAAATGTTGACACCTTTTAATAAAAAAGGGATTTTTACTGGAAAAAATAATAATATAGTAATATATCAACTAGAAGATGGTAAAACTAAGATAGATGTTAAATCTGATGATGAAACAGTATGGTTATTACAGCAATAGATGGCGATTTATATGATATGACTAAATAAAATATAAGTTTGCATATTAAAAATATTTTTATGAATAATAATTAGACATAAATTCAACTATAAAGGAATTCTTGATAGTTTAAAAAGAAGGAAACAGAAAAGTTGAAAGAAAAGTCAAATATTACAATTTAGATATGATTATATCTTTAGGATATAGAATAAAATCTTAAGTTGCTGCTAATTTTAGAAGATTGATGACTGAAAGATTAAAAGAATATATGTTCATTTGATTTCACAATATGGTGAGTAATTTACAAAAGAAGAAGCACAATATGCAATAGACCATTTGGATGATTAATATTTGATATTTTTGGAAGACTTTTGAGTCTTCTTTTTGAGTGGTAAATATAACAAAAACGTTAGTTATGTTGATTTTTTAAATATATTATGCTATAGTGTTGCTATAAAAAATTTAAAGGTGTTTTTATGTCTAAAATTATTATTAATGAACAAATTAATTCGTCAAATGGAAAAGAAAATATAAATAATAAAAAAGCTATTTTAAAAGATAATAAAATATCTTATGAAAGAAATGGTTTTATAATGAAAATTATAATTGATGATGAAAAAATATATGTTATTAGAGAAAATAATGATGTAAAAATAAACTTAGAATTTAAAAAAGATCAATCTTTAACAACTAAATATATTATTAAAGATATGAATACAAGTGTTGATTTAAAAACTGTAACTAAAAAGTTGAGTATTCAAGATAATAGAATATGTATAGAATATGATTTATATATGAATGATAAATTTAGTGATAATTTTGAGTTTAAATTAGAATGGAGAAATTTATAATGAATTTAAAACAAAGAATGAGAGAAATAATTTATAAGGCTTTAAATGATTTAGGTATTGAATTTAATTTATTTGATGTAATGGTAGAAGTTCCAAAGAACAGAGAAAATGGAGATTTTTCTAGTAATATAGCTATGCAACTTACTAAGGTTTTAAAAGATAATCCTAGAAATATTGCTGAAAAAATAGTAGATAAAATAAAAGATAATACTAAAGAAATAGATAAGGTAGAGATTGCTGGACCTGGATTTATTAATATTTATTTAAAAGATGAATATGTTTTTAGTGGAATAGATAATGTACTTAAAGCTAATAAAGATTATGGTAAATTAAACATTGGTAATAAAGAGAAAATAAATATAGAGTTTGTTAGTGCAAATCCAACAGGTATACTACATTTAGGTACTGCTCGTGGTGCGGCTTATGGAGCAAATCTTGCTAATATAATGTCTTTTGCTGGTTATGATGTTACAAAAGAATATTATATAAATGATGCAGGAAATCAAATTAATAATCTTGGAATGTCTTTAAAGGAAAGATATAAAGGATTATGCGGTTTGAAAGAAAATATGCCTGAAGGTGGATATTATGGAAATGAAATAATAGATATTGCTAAATATATCAAAGAAAAATATTCTGATAAAAAGTTAGATGAAGATATAGAATATTTTAAAAAAGTAGCTGTTGATTATTTATTAGATATTATAAAGAAAGATTTATCTGATTTTAAAGTTACTTTTGATGTGTGGACTTCAGAAAAAGATATTCGTTCTAAAGGTAGAATAGAAGAGTCAATAAAAATATTAGATGAAAAAGGATTAGTATATAAAAAAGATGATGCATTATTTCTTAAAACTACTGATTATGGTGATGATAAAGATAGAGTTTTAGTTAAAACTGATGGAAGTTATACTTATTTGGTTCCAGATATTGCATATCATCTAGATAAATTTGATAGAGGATTTGATTATTTAGTTGATGTTTTTGGAGCAGATCATCATAGTTATGTATCTAGATTAAAAGCTAGTATTGAAGCATTAGGTTATGATAAAGATAAATTAGAAGTTAGACTTTTACAAATGGTTAGATTACTTCGTGATGGAGAAGTTGTAAAAATGAGTAAAAGAACTGGTGGTAATATAACTATAAGAGAATTAGTGGATGAAATTGGAGTAGATGCTGCTAGATACTTTTTTGCTAGTAGATCATTAGATGGCCAAATGGACTTCGATATAAATTTAGCTTTAAAGAAATCTAATGAAAACCCATTCTTTTATGTTGGATATGCTCATGCTAGAATATGTTCTATAATAAATGAAGCTGCTTTAAAAAATATTGATCTTGCTACAACTTATGAAAAAATATATGATGTTGATTCTAAGGCTTTGCTTCTTAAAGTATATGATTTTTCAAGCATTGTTGAAGTATCCTCAAGTAAGAAAGAACCTCATTTAGTTACAAACTATCTTTATGAATTAGCTTCTATGTTTCACAATTATTATGCTAAACATAGAATACTAACTGATGATTTAGACTTATCTAGTCAAAGATTAAGTTTAATAAAAGCGGTAGCTATTACTATAAATAATGGTTTAAATCTTATAGGCGTAGATGCCCCTAATAAAATGTAATAAAGTATTATGATAAATAAATCTGTAACTTTGTGTTATGGATTGTTTAATTATATTTAATAGTCATATCTTAAGAAGACTGTTAGAAAAAATTTTGATTAAATTAAAGTATGATATAACGGTTATTAGATAGATGGTGGTAAAATATGTTAAAAGAACTTGTTGATAGGCTTATAGAAATTACAGTAGTTAAAAATGTAAAAAATTATAGCATTTAATGAAAATGGTATACATAGATAAATAATTTTAAATCCATCAAATTCGATGGATTTAGACCAAATCAAAGATATAAATTTAAACCTTAAAAGGTGATATTTGGTTGTAATAAGTGATGTAGTTTTCAAAAAATAATAAAATATAGTACAATTTCATCAAGTTAATTAAAAAGTGATTCATTCGAAATAACTATTTTAATATAATTTTATATGAGACTATGTATTTGGTGGCTTTGTTAGTTGTTATTATGTTTTTGAAAAGTTAGATATATAGTTGTTATGTCCATATGATTAAATTGTATGGACTTTTTAATTGTGAGATGTTACTCTATAGTTAGATATGGAAAGGCGTGTAAATATGGAACAATTTTATTTAGAAAGACCTTCTTTGGATAGAAAAGATGAGATAATTGATTATATTAATGAGTTTGTAAGTTATAATTCAGATATTAATGGTACTGGTTCATTAGATAAAATATTAGAGGGATATACATTTGAGCAAGCATTAGAGAGATGTTTGAATATGCAAAATGAAGAGTTTGCTAAAAGTTTAAATAGATGTCAATCAAAGACTTTTTTTGTTAATTAGAAAGAACGATAATAAAATAGTTGGAACTATAAATGTTCGTTGGAATTTAACTGAGGCAATGAAGGTGTTTGGTGGTAATATAGGTTATGGTATTAGACCAACAGAGAGAAGAAAAGGATACAATAAAATTAATTTGTATTTGGGTTTAATTGAAGCTAAAAAGCTTGGACTTGATAAAGTAATGTTAGATTGTGATGTTAGTAATTTGGGCTCTAGTAAAACAATGGAAGCCCTTGGTGGTGTACTTGAAAGAACCGAAATTGATCCATATGATGGTATAATGACTAGTGTTTATTGTTTTAATGTTGATGAATGTTTAGAAAAATATAAAAGTATTTATAAAAAGCATATATATGATATGAGGTTTAATATAAGAAAGTCTATTAGGGATGATTCTAGTAAAATAGCTCATGTAGTTACAATAGCTTGGAATGAAACTTATAAAGGAATTGTTTCAGATGATATATTAAATAATATGTATAAAACAGAAAAAGAAAGAGCTCAAAGAGCATATGATAATTATGTTGAAGAAGAGAATAATCAATATGTTTTAGAAGTTAATGATAATATTGTTGGTTTTATTAACATTGGGGAGTCTTCTATAGATGGATTTGATGGATATGGTGAATTGTATGCTTTATATGTAATGGGTAAATATAAAGGTTATGGTTTTGGTAGAATGCTTGTAGATAAAGCAAAAGAAGAACTTAAAAAAATGGGTTATAATAAGATGGTAATTGGTTGTTTAGATAAAAATTCAACAAATGAATTTTATAAACATATGGGTGGAAAATATGTTAAAACTCATATTTTTGAAAAACTTAATTTAGATGAAAATCTTTATATTTTTGATATTTAGGAGGGTATATGAAAATAATAGTTGGGTCTGAAAATATGTCTAAAATTAGGTCTGTTAAACTAGCGCTAGAAGAATTAAATATAAAGGATGCTGATATTAATGGAATATCAGTTGAATCTATGGTTAGTTCAAAACCTTTAAATAATGAGACTCTTAAAGGCGCAAGAAATAGAAATAAAAACTTATATAATTATTGTATAAAAAATAATATTCCATTTGACTTTTTAGTTAGTCTTGAGGGAGGATATGAAAAAGTTGATGATACATATTTTATCGTTACGTATGCTTCAATACTTGATTTAAATGGTGATGAATTCATAGGAAAATCAAATGGACTTCAAATAACTGAAAGAATGTTTGAATATGTTAGAGATGGAAAATCTTTAAATAAAGTTATAGAAAGTATTGTTAATAATAGTAATAATAAAAAAAATAATGGAATAACTGGATATTTAACAAATGGATATTATAGAAGAGATATATTTGAATCTTCAGCTGTTGTAAGTGCTATGCAAACTTTACTTAATTTTAAATCAAGTTATAAAAAATTAGAGAAAAAAATATAATACTAATAAATAGTATGATTGGGTGTTAGTTATTAACAAATTACTAACACTTTTTATATAAGAAAATAACAAGTTATTGACAAAGATTATAAGGTTATTATTTGTTGTTATTTCATTATCAAAATGATATACTTTATATGTAAAAATAAAAAGGGAGCAAGTATGATAGAGGTTAAAAATGTAACTAAAAGTTTTCAAAAGAAAAACAATAAAAAAAAGATAGAAACATTTCTTGCTGATGACAATATTTCTTTTACTGCTAGTGAAGGAGAAGTATTAGGAATTTTAGGACCTAATGGAGCAGGAAAAACAACATTACTTAGAATGATATCTGGAATTATGAAACCTGATAGTGGTGAAATATTAATTGATGATATGGATTATCAAAAAAATAATGAAAAAATCAAAAAAAATATTGCATTTATGTCAGGAAATACAAAACTATATAAAGATATATCTCCATATGAATTATTAAAAATGTGTGGTGAGTATTATGAAGTTCCTAAAGATAAATTAGAATCAATTATAAATAAAATTATTAAAAGATTTAATATGGAGTCATTTGCATATCAAAGAATTGAAAATTTATCTACGGGTCAATATCAAAGAACTTGTATAGCACGTTGTCTAGTTCATAATCCTCAATATTATATTTTGGATGAAGCAACTAGTGGATTAGATGTTATTTCTAGTAAAACTATTCTAGATTTTATTAATGAAGAAAAATCAAAAGGAAAATGTTTTTTGTATTCAACACATTATATGGAAGAAGCTGAAAATATTTGTGATAATCTTTTACTTATTAATAAAGGTAAGGTTATAAAATATGGTAAAAGAGATGAAATATTAAAAGAAACTAATACAAATAATATTAGAGAAGCTTTTTTAAAGTTAATAGGTGAATCAAATGAATAATATAAAAATAACAATAAAAAAAGAACTTCGTTCTATAGTAAGAGATAAAAAAACATTTATTACTTTATTAGCTATGCCTTTAATTGGAATATTTTTTGTTATATTTTATGGGGCAGCATTTGATCAAAGTGAAATATTGGAACCCTATAAAATAGGTGTTGACTTCGAACTAAATACTATTGAAAATATTGTAAGTAGTGAGTATCAACTGGAAACAATTAAATATGATAATCTTGATGAAATGAAAAAATCCTATGAAAATGATGATATTAGTGCATATATAGATTATAATGAAGAAGAAAAGAAATATTATTTCTATGCTGATAATAGTCAAGATGGTTATCAACTTCAAAGCTTAATAACTGCTTATTTTGAATCGTTAAAAAATAATGAATTAATTACATATATTACTGGCGAAGGTATTGATTATGAAGAGGTAACTGCTAATTATGATTATGAGTTTAAAGAATTAGAAGGTAGTGACTATATGTTAATAATAATCTATTCTAGTTTATTCATGCTTATATTTAGTGGAGTAATATCTACATCTCAATCAATGGCTATATCAACAACTGTTACAGAAAAAGAAAGTGGAACTTTAGAAACTATATTAAGTTTCCCTATATCACAGAAAGAATTAATAGTTGGAAAATATATTGCTAATTATATTGCTAGTGCGTGTGCGTCTATAATTGAATTTTTATCAATTTTATTAACTTTAGTTATTTCAAGTCATTATTTTGAATCATTTAGTAAATTAAATTTCACAGTTTCAACTAAAAATATTACACTTGGTTTAATAGTTTGCTTAACAGGATCACTTATAATTTCTGCATTAGCTACAATTTTAGTAGCAAACGCTAAAACTGCTAAAGAAGCAGGTATTAAACTTGGATTTTTACAATACTTATCAATGATTCCTGTATTTACTAATATGCTAAGTATTAGTACTGGTAGCTTGTTATATTATGCTATTCCAATTGTTAATAGTATACAAACACTTATGGATATATTCTCAAATAATTTTAATATAGTGAATATTTTAATGACAATTATAAGTACACTAGTGTTATCATTGGTAACAATATTCTTAATAATTAAAAAATATAATCAAGAGAAGGTGTTGTTCGGTGATTAAAAATAAAAAGAAAATTAAAAATTGCATTTATGCTATTATATTTGTTGTATTAGTGGTAACTTCATTCTTTTACTTAAATACAAAATATATTGATGACTATTATGAATACATTAATAAAGAAACTCTTAAGGATAAAGAAGATGGCTGGTCTTATATTGGGGACGTTAATGATGAGATATCTAAAGATGCAAATGATATTGTAAAAGAAATGATAAGTAATCCTAATAATGATGAAGAAAAAAATATTAAAGAATTTTATGATGAATATTTAGATATTGATACTCGTAATAAAAATGGAATAAATGATTTAAAACCATACTTAAATAAAATTAATAAAACAACAAATATTAAAGAGTTTATAAATGAAGCAATAAATTTGGAAAAAGATTTAGGAATTGAATTATTAATGTCAAAGTCAATTATGAAAGACTTTAAGACAGGTAAAAATATTATTTATATTACAACAATCTCGATGGATTTTGGTTACTCATCAGATTATTATAGTAATGAAGATTTAGTAAATGTTAAGAATAATTTTAAATTATATAATAATAAACTTTTAAGAGAATATGGTTATACTGCTGGTGAAGCATTAGATATAACTAATCAAATAAATGATTTTTATACTGATATTGCTAAGAATTCATTAACACAGGATGATTTATTAAATACTGAAAAATATTATAATATTGTAGATAAAACAAAGTTAAGTAAAGTATATACTAATTTAGATGTTAATAATTATTTTAAAGAATTAGATTTATCAAATGTAAATAGATTTAGTTTAGTAGATGAAAACTGTTATAAAAAATTAAATGAATACTTAACAAATGAAAATTTATCTTTATGGAAGAATATAGCAACTATTAAAATTCTTCAAACATATGCTAACTATACTACAGAAGGTTATGAAAAAATATTTAATAAATTAAATAAATCTCTTTTAAACAAAGAATTAACAAAAGAAGAGAGAGCTTATGAACAAATTAAACAAATTTATCCAAATGAAATATCTAAAAATTATAATAGTAAATATTTGAAAGATGATACTAAAAATTATATTTCTAATCTTATAACTGAAATAAATAAAGAATATGAAAGTATGATAAATAAATCATGGATGGATGAAGAAACTAAAGTTAAAGCAATTAATAAATTAAATAGTATTAAAATAAATATTGGAACTACTTATAATAAAGATTTTTCTTCTTATTATATTTTTGATAGTAATTTATCATTATTAAGAAATATAATTAATCTTAATAAAGTTATTAAAAATAAGTCATATGAAATGTTAGATACTACTAATACATATAATGCATTACCTGATTATACATTTAATGCTTATTATGATGTTACTTCAAATTCAATTAACATTTTAACTGGAGGAACTAAGTCAATAGAAGATATTAACAATAGATACGAAAATTTAGGTGGTATTGGTTTTATAATTGCTCATGAAATATCACATGCTTTTGATAATAATGGTTCTAAGTTTGATGAAAATGGTATGCTTAATAATTGGTATACAGAATCAAGTAATAAAAAGTATAATGAAATTCAAAAAAAAGTTATAGAATACTATAATAATTATGAAGTAATACACAATATTTCTAATAATGGAAAGCGTACTATAGGCGAGAATATTGCTGATTTAGGTGCGATGGAATGTATAACTAACATTTTAATCAATGAAAATGCTAAAACTGAAGATTATCAAAAGGTTTATGAATCTTTTGCAAAAATTTGGGCTAATAATTATAGTAAAAGTACTAAAGTAATGCAAAGTCTTATTGATACTCATTCTACAAATGAAATAAGAGTAAATAGTGTATTATCATCAACAAATAAATTCTATGAAACATATAAAATAGATTCTGCTGATTTGATGTATATTGATCAAGAAAAAAGAGTTAACATATGGTCTTAGTTAACTCTTTTAATATATTATTTTAAATTTTATGTAACTGTAAAAAATACTTTATGGATTTACTTGATGAGTTAGAAATAGTAAAATCAGTATTAGAGAATATACTTTTAAATAAAAAGTATTGACTCTTCCCTTAAGGGTAGGTATATGATTAACTCACAAAGGAAAAAAAGTATGATTAGAATAGGTGATTTTGCTAATATGTTTGGAGTATCTATAAAAACAGTTAGGTTTTATGAGGAAAAGAACTTATTAAAGCCTGCATATGTTGATATTTATACTGGCTATAGGTATTTTGACGAAAAGAATATTGATGAAATGGGTAAAGTCCTAGTATATAAAAGTTTAGGATTTGAATTAAGTGAAATAAAAGAGTTAGATGATGAATCAATAGAAAATAAAATATCTGAATATAAGAAGAAAATAAATATTATGAAATCACATATATCTACTTTAAATTCTCTTTTGGATTCAAGGGAGGAGAAAATAAAGAATATGAAAACATTTGTTAATGATGAAGATGCGATTGGAAAGTGGTCACTAGTAGGACTTGCTAAGAATAAAAAGGAGTGTGAAGATGGTAAACTATTAGATGATGATATTGCTATTAAAGAGTTGTACTTGATGGAAGAGGGAAAAGAATACTGGGTTATTTCATGGTCTAAGAATATTATTTATATTAATCACAAACCTTATACATATGAGATAGATGGTAATAAGATGTTTATTAATTTAAAAGGATTATATGATGGAGATGAAAAGATAGCAGTATATGAAAGAGTAAATGATAAACATTATATGGTAGATGAAATAATGAAATTAGATAATACTGATGTTCCATTTGTTGAAGATAAAAAAATTAATGGACTATGGAATTCTATTGGAACAATAAAAAATAAAGAATACTTTAAATTATCTGATATTATAAAAAATAGTGTGATAAATAGAGTTTCTTTCTTTCCTGATGGTAAGGGTAATATAACATTTAATAATGATTCATCTAAAAGTATTTCTTATACTAAAGATTTTATTAAGGATTTATGTGTTAAAAATACTATGTGTGCATATGAAATTAAAACTAATGAAAATAAAGATTATTTAATAGTTGAATGGAAAAGCGGAGATTATGTATTTGGTGGTTTTGTTAGTTGCTTTTATGTATTTGAAAAAATAGATATATAATGATTGTTATGATAAAATATATTATAGATTGAAAAATTAAAATTTTATTGTAAAATTATGTATTATTAAAAATCGGAGGGTTATATGTCTCATAAAAGAGTAGAAATACAAAATGAATTAGATTTACTACAAAGTAGATATAACATGGAATTAAATACATATGGTAGTAAAAGTGTTGAAAGAGTCTTATCTATATTGCAGGAAAAAAAAGAAAATCTTCGATTGGATTTACCTACTGAATCATATGAAAATGATGTTTTAAATACAGAGATAGGACAAATATTTGATTTAATTGAAAGATATGCTTATGATATTAAACAAATATTTATAAGTCAAAAAATAGCAATTACACATATAACTGATGTTTCTCCAAATCAAATGATAGGTGGAAAAATATCAAAATCTTCTAATAGATTAAATAATTATGAAACAGAAAAGGGTGATTGGGTGTTTGCTTCATCTGCTCCATTAGATGGTAAAAATCCTTATATAGCGAGAAATCCAAAGCTTGGGATGGTGTTTATTGGTGATAATACTTATATTTATGGTGGGGATAACATTGAGGTACAACAAGGTTTAGACGGAAACAATACTGTTAAATTAAGAAATTCAAATTATATATATAGTATTAATCCTCAAAGATTTAAACCTGTTGTAACTATAAAAAGGAATAAAGATGGGAAGGCTGTTTTTGACTTTTCTGAAGAATGGGTATCAGAACAAGAAGTTGATATAAAAGATAAAGAGCAAGTTACTAATATTGAAAAAGTGGATGATATTACAGAGTTAGTAAAACATTACCAAATATTATGTGATGTTTATCAAATTGGGGAAGCTTTTAGAGTAAGAAATTCACATAGTAAAGAAGAAGCATTAAATATACTTTTTGATGGTATAGTAGATGGCAATTTAAAATATATTAATGCGGAAGCTAATATAAATGTTAGCCCTTTATTCAATCAGCTGTTTGAAAAACAATATGGTACTACATTTTATGATAAAGATGGTGATGGAATAAGCAGTCCAGGAATGAGATAATATATTAAATTGTAATAATTAAAAACTAGAATGTTGCGGCATTCTAGTTTTTATTTTCTTTTTCGTTTACATATCATTCTCTGCCTGTTTTTACTCCATGATTTTCTCTTAATTCTTTTGCATTATAAGACATATTTATTCTCCAATCTTATCTATTTTCATATTAATGTATTTAATTTTTAAATAGTTATAATTAATAAATTTTATATATTTTTTCGTAAATTATAATGAATAATAAAAAAATTCTAGAGATTTTCTAGAATTTTAATAATCTATTTTATAATCCATTATAGATGTTTCATAAATCTTTATAATGCTATTATTTGAGTCTATAATGGAATATATTGTTAAATTATTTTTTTGTTCTTTTTTATATGTTTTAATTGTTGTATTAAGTTTTTCATATATTTCTAAGCGCTTACTTAAAAAATCTGAATAACTGTTATATTTGTTTTTAGTTGTTGTATTTAACATTTGGTATGCTTTAGAGCTATCTATTGATAATAATTCTGAGAATTCTGAAATATAAGAAATAAGTTTGTTTTTTTCTGTGTATGAAATATTATTAAATACATTACCATTTTTAAATTTATAACTATCTTTGTTTAATGTATTTAAGTATTTTTCGTTTTGATTTTGTTTTAAGTCAAATATTGTGTAACTGTTACCTTTAACCATTAGTAAGTAATTGATATTATCTTGATAGTTATGATTGTCCATTATAATATCTAGTATATATCCATTTGTGTAGTAGTATGTAACTAAACCATCTTTTTTATAATATACTTTTTTTAAAATAAATTCCGGATTATTATAATTTTTATTATTTATGTAGTTAGTAATAGCATCTTGAATTTGATAAAACATTTTTTCATCTGTTAGTCTTGTTATATTATTTTCTTGTTTCTTTTCTGGTATTGATGAAAGTAAAAATAGTATTATTGAAAGTGTTATAACTATGGAAATAATGATTATTAAATTCTTTTTATTCATTTTTATTCCTTTCTATGGTCTTGGATTGCTTCCTGATACGTATTTTTCAGGGTCTACACTTTTTCCATTTACTGATACTGAGAAATGTAGATGGGGAGCTGTTGAACATCCTGAGCTTCCAACTTGACCAATAATTTGTCCTTGTGTTACATGATCTCCGGCTCTAACAGTTATGGTATTTGCTGTAAAGTGTGCATAGGAAGTTTTTGTTCCGTCTCCGTGATCTATTGTTACGCTGTTTGCTACTAGGCCCCTGCAATTATATTTTCCATTGGCATCTGGTTTAATAGCACTATCTGGGTAATCAATTCTATCATTTGCCCCTGGGTATACAACTGTTCCTGATTTAGATGCAATAACATATGTCCATTTTCCAGCACCTATATCAATTGCTCCATGACCTCCTCCTAGTCCTTGATGAACTGAATCATTTCCTCCGAAGTGGGCAGTTAATACTGTTGCTACTGGAGTGCCTGGTGCGAATTTAACTCCGTTGATTTCTTTGACTTCACTACCTCCGACTGGAAACCAAAAATCAGTATCTAAGTTACCAAATTGTGTTTTCTCTTTCTTTTTTTCTTCTTCTTCTTTTGCTTCTATTTCTTTTAATATTGCATCTAACTCTGTAGTTAATCTTTCTTTTTCACTTTTATCTTTTAATTTAGAAACAGTTAGTTTAGCTGAACTATAATTTCCTCTTGTTGGATTTTTCTTTGCATAGTCTACTGTTTCTTGTGCTTGATTTATATATGCTTCAGCTATTTTTTCTTCTGTTGCGTTTGCCATGCAATAAGCATATCCATTACTACTTGTACTAATTTTAACAAGTACATTAACAAATGTTGGTATAAAGAATATTAATATGGCTGCTATTGCTTTATTAACAGCTTGTTTATTTGCTTTAGCGAGTGCCTCATCATCTGAATTATATACTGCCTTAAGATAATTAATCAACAAAGATAAAATTAATATAATAGGAACTGCTATTTTAATGATTAGAATTGCAATATTAATAATTCTAATTACACTTAGAACATCTCCGTTATCACAAATATTTAATATCATTACTTCCTCCATTATTTAGTCTAAGAACATATTAACATTTTTTTAAATATTTTAAAATAAATTATTAGAAAAAATTCTATATATTTTATATTTGATTTAATGCAAAATCTAAAATGGTATCTTTATTATTTATAAAATCTTCTTTAGTTTGTGTAACAAAATAATTAGGTTTAAATATTATGTCTTCTAGAAGAGATTTATCTATTTTTTTGAATTCTTCTTTTGTCTTTATTTCTATTTTTCTTGTTGGATCAAAATACATTTCTGAAACTACGAAAGTGTAATATTTATTAAGAGTAAATCTATTTGAGTTTCCATAACAATTAAGTGGTGTACCAATACCTTCTCCGATAGTTATTGAGCCTAAATTAATTAAATCAATAAGAGCATATCTACCGGCTGAAAAGATTCTTCTATCTGTTAGTGTTAATAGCTCTTTATCTTTATGATTTGAAAGAAAGTCCATGAGTGGTTTATTTAGAGCGGAGTTACCGCCTAGGTTACCTCTTAAATCTATTATTATTTTATTAATATTAGTTAAATCAATTTTATTTAGTTTTTCTATTGATTCTTTTATGGTATTTTCATATTCTTGTTGAACACTTCTATGATTATAAATGAGTGTATTGTTTACTATTTTGAATGTTCCATTATTATTACCATATAAGTATTCATTCATATTAAATGATTCTTGATATTGTTCATTTTTCTTGAATATTTTTGTTATTATTTCATTATTAGGACTCTTCATTTTAAAAGTTAGTTCATTTGTATTTCTAAATTGTGGAATACTGAAAAGTAATAGCTCATTAAATAAAGCTTTTTCTAATTCAAATTGTTTTTTACCTAGAGTACCATAAGATACAACTTTATCTAGTTCATTTAATATTGTTTTTATATCTATATCATTTATAGAAATCAGAGCATTTCCTTTTAGACTAGTTGGATAATTAATTAATACTTCATTTTCAATAATTTTAAAGTTAATCGGTAATCTTGAAGTCATATCAAATATAGTATGAGTATCCTTTGTACCGCATAATAATTTAATTAAATATTTCATGAAATAGGTAAAAGAATAAACATCGGTTACATCCATAGTAGTTAATAATTCATTTTTCTTTTTCATTATTTTTTCTTTTTGAATACTATGCCATGGATTTATATGTATTTCTTCATATTTAGTTATAAATTCATTAAATGTATTATTGTATTTATCTAATATCATAGTCTATCTCCTTATATATATTATAACATAAAATTTTATTGACTTTAAGTAACAAACATGATACAATGAATGGATTAAAAAAGGGGGATAATATGAGTAGAGTAGAAGGAATGGTTAAATTATTAACGAATGAACATTATACACCTTCACAACTATTTGAAAATTTTGATGAGGTTGCTGGCAAATTTGAGGGAATAACATATAGAAGAGATACAGGTTCTTTGGAATTTAGGGCTATTCATAGTGGATTTATTAAAAATGAGCCAATATTTGTAGGCACCTATGTAATAAAGAACGCTGAGAATCCAAGATTCTTGCCTAATGATAAAAATTTTTACTTAGGTTTTATTAAATTAATTAGAAATTGTGGACTTCCATTAGATACTTTGAAACGTAATTTACCTGATTATGCTTTTAGGTATACTTTAGATTATTATAAAGCTGATGATAATAAACGTCCTAAACTTGATGCGCTTTTTAATAAATTTTTCTCTGAGTCTTCAGAGTTTAAAGATAACAGACTTACTGAAGAAGAAAAGTTTAATCTTGCTAGAAGGTTTATATATGCAATGAATTTACCTAAGAATGCTGATTTACATAATGGAAAACCTTGTATATATACTGTTGATCAAAAACAATTTAAGAATCTATATGGATACGCAATGTGTGTAGAGATAAATAGTACTCTTAATAATTTACTTGCATTAGTTGGGTATGATACTCTTACAATATCTGGAACTGTTGGTCTTGATGGTGAGAGTACGGGACATTGTTATAATTTAATGAGAGAGCATGCAGAAATCCCATATTCAATTATTGATTGCTCTATTGGTGTTATGGAAACAGAACCTTTAATTGTTGATCCATATAAAGGCTATGATGTTGATGTAAAAAATATAGGTGATCAAAAAATTAATTATCCAATGCCTTCTTTTGAAGGTGCTACATCTTCTACACCAAATATTTATGCTTTTCCTGATGGTGAAAGAAGATATAAGTTTAGAGGACTATAGTATTAATTAGATAAAATCCAGTAATGGGTTTTTTCTTTTGAATGTGATATACTTATACTAGTTAATATTAGGAGGAAATATGGAATTAGTTATTATGGCTGCTGGTATGGGTAGTAGATTTGGTGGACTTAAACAAATTGAACCAGTACATAAGAATGGAGAATTTATTATAGATTATTCTATATATGATGCTGTTAGGTATGGATTTGATAAAGTAGTATTTATAATTAAAGAAGAAAATTATGAAGTATTTAAAGAGACTATTGGTAATAGAATATCTGATAAAATAAAAGTAGAATATGTTTTTCAAAAAAATGATAATGTGCCTTTTGAAGTACCTAGCGATAGGGTTAAACCATTGGGAACAGCTCATGCGATATTGTGTTGCAAAGATGTGGTAAAAGATAACTTTTTAGTAATAAACTCAGATGATTTTTATGGAAGAGATGCTTTTGAGGTTGCTAGTAATTATCTAAAAGGTAATCATCCAACTAATGAATTTGGTATGGTTGGTTACTTAGTTAATAATACTCTTACAGAAAATGGTTCAGTTAAAAGAGGGGTATGCGAAGAAGACAATGGAATAGTAACTAATATAGTTGAGTGTTCTGTTGAAAAAGTAAATGATAAAATAGTCGCTTCTCCACTTGATGGACGTAATAGTTTTGAAGTTAATGATGATGTGTTAGTCTCTATGAATATGTTTATGTTTACACCTAAAGTATTTGAACTTTTAGAACAAGATTTTTTAGAATTCTATAAGAATAACGTTAATAACTTGTTAAGATGTGAATATTTTTTACCAAATGTAGTTTGTAATAATAGTAAAAAAGGAAACATTGTTTTTAAGGCATTTAAAACAACTTCTAAATGGATGGGAATAACATATAAAGAAGATAAAGAGAGTTTAGTTGAAGGTATTAATTCTTTGATTGAAAAGGGCGAATATCCAGATAAGTTGTGGCAGTAGTCACAACTTTTTGTTATAATAAAAATGTTTTAAGGAGTAGAATATTATGAAAGTAGTAGGAACAATGTTTTTCAAAGATAAAAAGCTATTGATAGATAAACCTAGAAAAAGAAATACTTATCAAATGATAGGTGGAAGAGTTGAAGATGGAGAAACACCATTAGATGCAGCAATAAGAGAATGTCATGAAGAGTTGAGTGATTCTTGTAAGTTTGATGAAAGTTTATTTGAGTTAGTAATGGATTTTGATGAGATAGCTACTAGTGATGGGGTAACTAAGATACATTTTTATGTGTTTAAATATAATGGAGAACTTAAAGACGAACCAGTTACTGGAGAAGAAATAGAAAAGTTCTTATGGTATAAAACTAGTGATGGCGTTGATATATTATCAAACACATTAAAAAATGAAGTAGTTCCTTATGCGATAGAAAATGGTTATATAGATTAGTATGATAGACGAATTAAATAAGAAATATGATAAGTTACAGTTAAAGTATGGGTCTAGGGAATTAGATTCTATTTATAATGGAGGATGTACTAATAATCCTGATATTTGTTTTGTGTTTATGAATCCAACTGGTAAAAATGTAGCTTCTTTAAAGACATGGAAAGGAAGAAAGAGTCCATGGATAGGTACTAAAAATATTTGGACATTATTTTATAATATAGGTCTTCTTGATGAAGAAATATATAATCAAATTAAAAGTAAAAAAGCGATGGATTGGGATTATGAGTTTGCTGACAAAGTGTATGAGTGTGTTAGTAAACATAAATACTTTATTACTAATTTAGGTAAATGTACTCAAGTAGATGCAAGACCTTTAAAAGATGAAGTATATCTTGAATATTTAAAACTTTTATATAAAGAATTTGAAATAATAAATCCTAAAGTAATAGTTTTATTTGGTAATCAAGTTAGTTCTATAGTACTTGGTAATAAGATATCTGTGTCTGAGTGTAGACGTAAATTATTTAGTAAAAAAATTAAAGGAAAAGAATATAGGTTTTATTCTGTTTATTATCCAGTTGGTAACGGAAGTTTTAATGCACCTAAAGCGATAGAAGATTTAAAATATATTATAGAAGAAGTGAGAGGTTAATATGTCTAAAGTATCTAATGTGTTAACAATGATAGAATTATTAAACTCTGGACGTAAATATAGTATTAAAGAGTTATCGCAAGAACTTGAAGTGAGTGAAAGAATGATAAGAGTCTATAAAGAAGAACTTGATAAATGTGGTATATATGTTGATACTATAAAAGGTCCTTATGGGGGATATGTTTTAAATCAAAGTATTAGAATGCCTTTAAGAAAATTTAATAAAAGTGATTCCGAACTACTTAATAAGTATATAGAGCTAGAGAGTGATGGCAAACTTAAAAATGAACTTTTGATACTTCAAGATAAAATCAAAGGTGTTTATATTGGAAGTAAACAAGAAGCAAATGAACTTAATTTAAAAAATGAAACTCTTAAAAAATATAATGTTCTTACTAGAGCTATTAAAGAAAAAAGAAAAGTTAAAATAAAATATTATTCTTATGGTAAAGGAGAAAATACTAGAATAATTGATCCTGCGAATATGTTTTTGTTTCAGGATGGTTGGTATTGTGCGGCTTTTTGTGAACTTAGAAAAGACATAAGACATTTTGAATTAAAAAGAATTATTGAATATGAACTATTAGATGAAAAATATGAATAGAGACGAAATATTTCCTCTTTAAGTAGTAAATTTTACTTAAGGAGGATTTTTTATGGAAAAGAATATGAAAGTTAATTTTGAATATTTGAAGGGAAGAGTTGTAGATGCTTTAAATAATAGTGATATTGAGTATATAAACTATGAATTATCAAAGTTGGATAAACCTACTCTTGTTAGTGGTGTTGGTGGTAGTAGTGTTGTCAGTGAATTTGGAGCTAAAGTGTTAGATACTAAGAATTCAATAGTTACTAGAAATATTGAACCTAGAGATATGCTTTACATGAATAGTAGAATTTATTCTAATATAATTTCATGTAGTTATAGTGGTAATAACTTTGGAGTAGATTTATCCTTTAATAATGAACTTAGAAAATATTTGCTTTCAAGAAATAGAAATGAAGAAGTTGTGAATTTACAATATAGAACAACTATAGATAATGAAAGAAGTTTTATATCACTTGGAGCTACTTTAATACCCGTTAGTATTCTCATTAATTATTATTTAAATGGGAGTGTTTCTTTTTTAGATGATATAGAAGAACATACTTTTTCATTTGATACTGAATGTGATGTTTATGAAATATTTAGTGGCTATGATACAAGTACAACAAGTAAGTATTTAGAAAGTACTATGGTAGAGTCAGGTATAGGTATACCTGTTGTTCATGATAAATATTCTTATTGTCATGGAAGAAGTACAATGTCTATAAATAGTAATAGTATAGCTATATTTTTAAATAGAAATACAGAGTTAGATAGATTATTACTTAGAGAAATTAGTAAATACTATAAAAATGTTATAGTGGTAGATGGCAAATATAAAGATATGATACTTGATGATTATCAGATGTTAGTACAAGCTATGTATTTAACTAAATTTATTGCTGAAAGTAAAAATAAAGACTTATCTAAAGTAGAATATAGCCCTTTGTGTAAGACTTTATATAAATGTAAATTTACTATTTGATAAGCATTAAAACTTGTTATTTAGCCATTTATGATATATAATACAACTTAAGGTGGGTGAGATTATGATAGAAGAAGTAATTCAATATGGTTACAAATATGAAAAAGATTATGATTTATATTTAGTAAGACGTGTAGATGGTGAACATCTTCGCTATATAGTTCCATCTGGATTATTTAAAAAAATAGTAGTAGATGAGGAAAGAAGACTTGGTAAAAAATTATTTGTGGTTAATGAAGATGGATTTGTACATTTTGATTCGAAAGGAACAAATGCTATAGTTGATTTAAAAGGATTAAAGTATACTACTGAAGAAGTAGATGATATTGTAAGAAGTATAGAGAGTCAATATGTAGGAACTATAGAACCTAAAAGCGTGGGAAGAAGTAGATTCTTAAGTATTTTTAAAAATATCGGTAGAAAGTAACATTGTTACTTTTTATTTTGTTTGAAAAAATACACTTAAATGATATAATTTATGTATGGAAACAAAAGATATAGAGAAAAAATTAACTGATTATTTAGAAGTACTTAACGATATTGGTGTAAAGTTAGAGATAGATTCTAAAAATAAAAGAGTTGATGAATTAGAGAGTATTACATCTGATTCATCTTTTTGGAATGACATGGAAAGTGCTAAAGATGTACTTAGTGAATTAAAAGGTCTTAAAGATGTCTGTACTAAATATAATAGTCTTTACTCATCTATCAATACATTAATTGAAATGTTGGAACTTGAATTAAGCGAAGAAGATTTAGTAAGTGTTATTGATGAAGTGAACGAAATAGAAAAAGAACTAGAGAAGATTAAATTATTTGCTTTGTTAAGCGGCGAATTTGATTCTAATAATGCATATGTTGAAATACATAGTGGTGCTGGTGGAACTGAAAGTAACGATTGGGCAAATATGTTACTTAGAATGTATACTAGATATTTTGATAAGAATGATTATAAATATGAAATAATAAGTAGGCAAGATGGTGAAGAAGTTGGAATTAAAGGGTGTACATTGCTTGTTAAAGGATATTATGCTTTTGGATACTTAAAGGGTGAAACTGGTGTTCATCGTTTAGTAAGAATAAGTCCATTTGATAGTAATAGTCGTCGTCATACTTCTTTTGCATCTGTGCTTGTAACACCTGAAATAAATAAAAAATTAGAGGTAGAAATAAAAGAAAGTGATTTAAGAATAGATGTGTATCGATCTAGTGGGTGTGGTGGTCAAGGAGTAAATACTACAGATTCAGCTGTTAGAATTACACATATACCAACTGGTATAGTTACTTCATCTCAAATGGAAAGAAGTCAACTTAGAAATAAAGAAATAGCACTAGAAATGTTAAAAAATAAATTATATATTCTTAATCAAAAAGAATTTAATGATAAAATTAAAGACTTAAAAGGAGATGTGATGGACGTTAACTTCGGAAGCGCTATTAGAAGTTATGTAATGTGTCCGTATACGTTAGTAAAAGATACTAGAACAAATTATGAAACATCTAATGTAGACAAAGTTTTAGATGGTGATATACAAGAATTCTTAGAAGAATATTTAAAAAAATAGTAAATAATTTACTATTTTTTGTTTACACTTTTTTTTAATATTCTTGATAATGTGGTAAAAATAGCATAATTTTGTTATAATTATATTGGAATATGCTATAAAATAGTGTGTTTTAAAGTATAATTTAATTTTTATAACATTATATAAAATAAAAGGAAAAAATTGTATTTTGACAATTATTATCTAAATATTATAATAAGTTATTGGAGGTAAGAATGCAACTAATAGAATTAAAGAATGTTTATAAAAGATATCCTAATGGTGTAACTGCATTATGTGATGTTAATTTAGAGATATCAAAGGGTGAATTTGTTTTCGTTATTGGTAGTTCTGGTAGTGGAAAAAGTACACTAATTAAATTACTATATAGACAAGAAAAACCTACTCGTGGTGAAGTTTATGTAGGCGGTGTTAATGTTTCTAAGCTGAGAAATGGAAAAGTATATAAACTTAGACGTAAGCTTGGAATAGTTTTTCAAGACTATAAATTATTACCTAAATTAACAGTATATGAAAACGTAGCATTCGCTTTAGAAGTTTATGGACTTAAAGAAAGTGAAGTTAGAAAAAGAACTATTAAAGCAATAGAACAAGTTGGTCTTAAAGATAAACTTAGAAGTTATCCTGATGAACTTTCAGGTGGTGAACAACAAAGAGTATCAATAGCAAGAGCAATAGTAAACGAACCAAAAGTATTAATATGTGATGAACCTACTGGTAACTTAGATCCTGAAACTTCATTAGAAGTAATGAAAGTTATAGATGGAATTAATCAAGATTTAGGAACAACTATTATAATGGCTACTCACGATAAAGAAATAGTAAATAGAATGAAAAAAAGAGTAATAGTTATAGAAAAAGGACTAGTAGCAAAAGATAGTCAGAAAGGAAAATATAAGAGTGAAGGCATTTAGAATATTAAAAAGTAATATACAAGAGTCATTTAAAGGTGTATTTCGTAATTTCTCTTTATCACTTGCTAGTATCTCTTGTATAACGATAACATTAATACTTGTTGGATTTAGTATATTATTATCATATAATGTTAATAATTTTACTAAGCAAATAGAAAAAGATATGACTATAGTAGTATTCTTAGATAGAAAAACTACTGAAACAGAAGCAGAGGCTATAAAGACAAAAATACAAAATACAGAAAATGTAACTGAAGTAAAATTCAATTCTAAAGAATCAGTTAGAAAAGAAATGCAAGCGGAGTCAGATGTATTTAATAGTATAATGTCACAATACACGCCTGAAACAAATCCTTTACAAGATACATTCTTAGTAAAAGTAAATGATTTAACAACAATTGGTGATACAGCAGATGAAATAAAAAGTATTGATAAAGTTGAAATAGTTAAATACGGAGAAGGTTCTGTTGAAGAACTTGTAAAAATATTTGCAATAGTTAAGAAAATTACATATGTTGTAGTTGTTGCTTTAATAGTTGTTACTGCACTATTAATTAGTAATACTATTAAAATAACTATACAATCTAGAAGAAGAGAAATAGAAATAAGAAGATTAGTAGGAGCAAGTAATGCATTTATTAGACAACCATTCTTCTTTGAAGGAATTATACTTGGATTTTTAGGTTCAATATTACCAATTGCGGTATGTTGTTATGGTTATTATTATGTATATGATAAACTTGGCGGTCAATTATTTACAGCTATTATAAAACTTGTTAAACCAGTTCAAGTTATATATTTAGTATTAATAGTTTTACTTGCTGTTGGAGTACTTGTTGGGGCATTCGGAAGCTATAGAGCAGTAAGGAAATATTTAAAAATATGATGAAAAAAATAACAAAAACGTTTCTAATTGTTATAAGTTTATTTTTACTTATTGATAATGTAGATGCTAAATCGTTAAAATCACTTAAGAATCAACTTGCTAAAGATGAAGCTAATATGGCTGCATTAATAAAAAAAGAAAAAGAAACGCAAAAGAAAATAGATGCTGCTAATAAAGAAACATCATCTTTAAATGATGATATAGTAAAATTTCAAAAACAAATAGAAGAATCTGAAACAAAAATTGATGAGCTTAATGAAAATATTAAGTCTAAAAAACAAGAAATAGATTCATTATTATCATTTTTACAAATATCTAATGGAGAAAATGTATATCTAGAATATGTATTCCAAGCTACATCATTTACTGACTTCATATATAGAAGTTCAGTGGTAGAACAACTAAGTAAATATAATGACGATTTGATTGATGAAATGCATAATATGATTGAAGAAAATAAAAAACTTCAATCACAATTAAGTGTACAAATAAAGGAATCTGAAAATTCTATTGACAAACTAGAAGCTACTTTAAAAAAGTATGATTTAGATATGAATGATATTGATGATGAACAACAAACTGTTCAAGATAAAATTAAAGCTAGAAAAATAGAAATTCAAGGATTTGAAGCTACATATAAAAAGAATAAATGTAAGGAAGATATGGATATTGAGGATTGTTTAGGAGTTCCATATGCAGATGGATTTACAAGACCTTTAAATCAAGGAAGACCAACTAGTGAGTTTGGTAAACGTTATCATCCAACTAAACATTATTGGTCAAGTCATAATGCGATTGATATAGGTGGCAATCCAACTGGTACGAAAGTTTATGCATCAGCTGCTGGACGTGTAACTAGCATAGTTCGTAAAGCATCATGTGGTGGAAATATGGTTTATATTCAACATACAATTAAAGGTGTTAAATATAGAACAGTTTATATGCATTTACATTCAATTAAAGTTAAAGTAGGAGATATAGTTACAATAACAAGTGTTATAGGAACAGTTGGTGGTGGTGAAAGCTATGATAGATGTTCTACAGGTGCACACCTTCACTTTGGTATAATGAAAGGATGGAGTGGTTATACTTATTATAATCCTCGTAACTATGTAAAATTTCCAAAATTAGGAGTTAGATTTACTACAAGATTCTATTAAAATAATTAAATATCTATGATTTCATAGATATTTTTGTTTTGAAGTGTTTATTGAAGAATTTTATAGTTTATGTTATAATATGCAATCAAAAGAAGGGGGTACTATGGAAAATAATTCTCAACATATGTTTGAAATTGCTTGGGCAGAAATGCCTTTAAGCTTTGATGAACTTAAAAATATACCATATAATCATAGGACAAGACCATATTTGTTGTGTATGGATATGGGTAAATATTATTATGCATTTCCTTGTACTTCTAAAGTTTTTTCTAATAAAGATAGATATGAAAATGGAAGAGTTATTATCAATAATAGTAAATCCTTAGTTAGAATTGAAAGAGTTTATGTTTTACCTAAAACTAATTTGGTGAGTAGGCCTATGTCAATATCACAAATATATTCAAATGAAATAATTAAAAAGATTAATGCTTGTATGAAATATAGTGATTATCCAGAAGATTTTAAAGAATATTTTAGAAATACAAAATATTATCTAGAAGAGAATGATATTATAGAACTAGATGGTTCATTATATTTGATAATAAACAATGGAGATGGCGTTTTACATACACATAGAGTTTATACATATCCCGTGAATGGAAGCGTTTTAGTTTTAATAGATGGTTCTAAATACTATATTGATATAGCAAATATTTATAAACTTAGTGAAGATGATTCTTTATGTTATCGTACTAGAATAAATAGTTATTATTTTGGTGTTGATAGTAATATCAAAGACTTTTTATTAAGAGAACCTGTTCTTAAAAATCAAAAAGATTATTCTAATATTTGTAATTTAGATTCTGGTATGGTTATAGATACATTTATTGGAAAACAAGCTGTTAGAATGATTGTTCTTGAAAATAATGGAAGCGAATTAAAAGTATTATTAGGTAGAGATGATTTAAGATATAGTGAGTATCAATTAGCATATATATCAAGTGATAGCATTTCTTCGTATACTATATTTAGTACATTATCTGATGAAAGAATTACTAAATTTAGAGATGATTATGTTGAAAAAGAACTTAATAAAAAGAAGTTACAAAAAGAGGAGGAACTCTATTATGAAGAAGAAAATGTTGACTGTTTTACTGGCAGCTGCAATGACCGTGTCACTGGCTGGCTGTGGAAGTAAGGATGCAGATAAAAAAGACAATGCATCTGTCCAGAATACTGAAAATGTAAAGAGCGACAATGGTTCAGACCGTACCCAGTTTGTTGTAGGATTTGATGCAGAATTTCCACCATATGGTTATATGGATGAGGATGGAGAGTATACCGGATTTGACCTTGAACTGGCACAGGAAGTATGCGACCGTAACGGATGGGAACTGGTAAAGAAACCAATTAACTGGGATTCAAAAGATATGGAATTAGAGTCAGGTTCCATTGACTGTATCTGGAACGGATTTACCATTAACGGACGTGAGGATGACTATACATGGTCTGATCCATATCTGAACAATGAGCAGGTGATGGTTGTTGCAGCCGATTCAGGGATTGAGAAGCTGGATGATCTGGCAGGCAGGAATGTAGTTGTTCAGGCTGCTTCCGCAGCACTGGATGCATTAAACAGTGATGATAATAAGGATCTTACAGCAAGCTTTGCATCACTGACAGAGAATCCTGATTACAATACAGCATTCATGAATCTGGATTCCGGCGCTGCAGATGCCAT
>OLHA01000291.1_pt1 | contig 29722 bp, 25 predicted proteins | sample 1605961 | NCBI WGS metagenome assembly OLHA01 (sample SAMN03283288) | human gut metagenome | biome: human-associated habitat; material: feces | host: Homo sapiens | place: Peru | collected 2012
TTTCTTTCCACAAATCGCCTCAATAAGGCTATGATAGGCAGAAAAAGAAGGGTAAAACGGCTATTTCTCCGTTATTAACTTTCAATCTGAAAGTTGTTTTTACTTTTTCAGTGCTCTCGCCTTTGGCATGTTTCGCTGCCAACAGCATGTGTCAACATATTGGAAACATACAAAAAACGTTCCTTTGGTATGTTATACTCTTGTTGCAGCTTTCTAACTATGTTTCTCATAGTGTTTTGGGTACTTGTGCTACTACCACTACTATAGCTGTTGAATCTGTTATGCTGCTTTCCTGAGAGGAAACCACATAGGAAACTATAACATACTATTAAGCAGCCCCATCCTTTTGCTGTTCTTCTTCTGGGGGTGCCATATTAATCTATGTCCTCCTATTATAATTCAAAATAGGTTTTTAATGACTCTATATATTCTTCCAGTGCTCTTTTCCCTGTTTCTGTTAATCTGCACGAAGTTCGAGGTTTCCTTCCGACAAAATCCTTGGTAAGTCGAATATACCCAGCGTTGTTCAACTTGTCCAGTTGGACGCTCAGATTTCCGGAAGTAGCATTTGTCTTTTCCTTCAGATAAGTAAAATCCGCCTCCTCTACAGATAACAGTAGAGTCATTATTGCTAACCTTAACTGGGAATGTATGAGCGGATTCAGTTCCTTGAACATTGCTTTATGGATTTTCTATTTATAACATGCCCCGGAATGATCATCATTAATACAGATGCTATTCCAAAGTACAGATGCCAGTATGTTGTGTCTGCATTATGTATACTCAAAGCCAACAACATATATATGGCAATGAGGAAACTCAAAAGAGGCGTATAGACAAGTACCTTTTCATTCATGATAATTCCGGTAATCGATGTTCCGATGCCGGCATAGATTAAACTCAAAGGAAGCATAAGGGTAAAATTTATCAATCCCACGCAAAGTCCTAATACGATTGTGGCAACAACGGTCAAAGAGAAAAGAGCACCAATGACAAGCCATGTGTTCGCTATTGCCTTATCCATATAAGTCACCACGTGTGGTTTGTCTTTTTTGTCCTTTACACAGATAATCACACTTGGGACAAACATCAGGGACCACAAAGCAGCCCATACATTATTTGCTGTAAAGTAGACGAATCCGAATACAATCAATGAAATGAAGAATGCGGAATAGCCGTAATAAAGGAATATATTCCCACTTCCTACTCCAAGATTATCTTTCGTCTGTTTCAGCATTTGAGAAATCAGTTCCAAACTGTCTTTCTCAGAAAAATTGTTCTCTTTCATAATTACGATTTATTTAAAAATTATTGGTGAAAATCATCGGCAGTATGATATATGCCCACAGATTGTTGAGGGCATGGAACAGCAGACTCGGATATATACTGTTAAACCTGCTGTAAAGCCATGCTGATGCCGTTCCGAAAAACAGAATCCAGATTGCCATTCCAGGACCGAAGAACTGGATATGCAGTAATGCGAATATCAGTGAAGACCCTGCAATCGCTGCCCATTTGTTCATTCTTTGGGCAAGAGCCTGATATACATAGCCCCTAAATATCGTGTCTTCTGTCAATGGAGCGAGAATGACTGTGACGAATATGCCAAGTAACATATCCTGCATAGTATTCTGGTTTACAGGCGCGATTTGTCCTGTTGTCCAGTACATTGGTACACCAGTAGCTCTCAATCCCATTTCTATCAACGGATAGATAATGAACGATACAATAACGACTGCGATAACCGCTACTATTGCTCCTTTCCATGTCAGTCTGCTGCGATAACCTGCTGCCTTCATTGTCATTCCCCGGTTTTTAAGAAGAACCATATAGACAATTACCGCTATTCCGGTTGCAAGTGTATAAACCAGCAATGAAAATATCCTGTACTGTCCTATGCCTGTAAGCTCCTGTATTTCAGGTGAAGTAAGCCAATGGAAAAGATTCGTACCAGCATATCCGAGAGGAGCCAGTATCAGAATCCACCATAATAGCAGTCGTTGATTCGCTTTGGTATCCATGGTTGTCATGATTTAGATGATGTTTAAACTTTATTAAATTGGTTTATAAAATAAACTATGCTATCAAAATTAAAGAGAGACATTTTTCTCTCCATCTTGAATTAATTGCAAATATAAATAAGTTTATATTATAAACCAAATATTCTATCAACAATTTGAAGATTATCCTAAAAAAGAAAACACCCAACTTTACATTATTGGGTGTAAAATTGGGTGTTTTCTTTGTAATTTACTGATTTTCAAGGTTTATTGCGGAAAGGGAGGGATTCGAACCCTCGGTACCCGTAAGGGTACAACGGTTTTCGAGACCGTCCCGTTCGGCCACTCCGGCACCTTTCCAATATGTGTCTACAACTTCTTCAGTGATGCTATTGCGGCAGTTCTGTCTTCTGATTTGAAAACATAGTTGCCAGCAACCACCATGTCAACTCCAGCCTCGGCTAATTTTGAGCCGGTTTCGGCATTCACACCACCATCAACTTCAATGATGGCTTTGCTGCCTGTAGCAGCGATGAGTTGGCGAAGTTCTTTTACTTTTTCTATTGTTCCAGAAATGAATTTCTGTCCTCCAAATCCAGGATTCACCGACATCAGCAGCACCAAATCCACATCTTGCAGTATGTCTTTGAGCAAACACACTGGTGTGGCTGGGTTGATTGATACGCCTGCTTTCATGCCAGCATCATGAATTTGCTGCACCACCCTGTTGAGGTGAACGCAGGCCTCGTAGTGAACCGTCATTATCTCTGCACCACAATCTTTCACTTCAGCCACAAACTTTTGAGGCTCAACAATCATCAGGTGCACATCTAACGGCTTCTGACAATGCTTATTCACATATTTCATCACGGGAAAACCGAATGAAATGTTGGGCACGAACACACCGTCCATCACATCGAGGTGAAGCATATCAGCATCACTGGCATTGATAAATTCCAGTTCTTCAGCCAAATGGGCGAAATCTGCCGACAGAAGTGAAGGTGATACTTTCATATTATCCTTTCTTTGGTGAGCCTTTTAAGCCTTTATAAGCAATGTATAAAACAATAATTCCAAGCAATGCAAAACCTGCGTAAGTGAGGTATTTGTTGTTGGCTTCGAGCTGAGCGTATAAATCAGGCTCTGCAACGAAAGTGCTTAACCACCAGCCAAGAGTCGCTAATGCCACGTTCCAAATGCCAGCTCCAAGAGTGGTGAACACCGAGAACTTAAGGAAGTTCATGCGTGCCAAGCCAGCAGGAATTGAAATCAACTGGCGTATGCCAGGAATCAAGCGTCCCAAGAATGTGGAGATTGAACCGTGGTCGGCAAAATACTTTTCCGCCTTTTCCACTTTCTCGGCATCAATTAAACACATATGACCGATTCTACTGTTCGCGAAACCGTAAACCACAGGTCGGCCAATGAACATTGAAATGACATAATTCACACATGCGCCCACTAAAGCACCCAATGTGGCAACCAGCACCACCATCACCACGTTGATATTCGCATTACCTGCACCTGAACACGCAAAGTATGCGGCAGGAGGCACTACAATCTCGCTTGGGAATGGGATGAAGGAACTTTCAATAGCCATCAGCAAGAATATCAGCGTGTAACCCATATTGTCTTTAAACCAATTGTAGAGCGTTTGAGCGTCTAAATTAGGCATATAAACAATAACTGAGGCCACTAATGCCACCAATATGATTGCCCCAATGAGCAATTGAATTGTTTGCTTCTTCATCTTTTAATTCTGATTGCGAGTGCAAAGATACAAATAATCATTTAAATTTCATAGCCTAATTGGCGAAACATTTTGCAATATGTCTCAGCTTTTTTTTCTAAAGCCAGCGGATAGGCACGAGACGACGATGGCATTCTGAACAATTTGAACCGATGCCCGGCATATTCACACTCCACCATCTCTCCCATTTTGGGAACCTCCACGTTTGCCATCGAGGCTATCACGCCCGTGGCCTTCTCCCCTGCCGTAACCACCGCCTCAAGCGTTGGGCAAGTGGCGAAAAAAGCCTTCAAATCAATGGTTTCTACAATTTCAAGGAATTTGTCGCTTGCATTGTCTTTCAATCGTCGCACACGGGTGGCGGTATCGTAGAGGGCAATATGTTGCTCCGTGATGAATGCCTTGATTTCTTCCAGACGATAGGTGCGCTGCTCTGCGTTGTAGAACTTGAATCGGTCGGCATAAAAAATATGCCCCATAATTTTCCACATATCGTTTGTTTTGTTTGGGTAGAAAAATTCCATCGCCCATCTGTTTGGCTTTGGCGGAAATGTGCCCAGCATCAGCACTCTTGCCCCATCTGGCAGAAATGGAGGAAATGGGTGGCTCTCTATCGGTAAATTTTTCTTCATTGTGCAATGCATTATATAAATAATGTGCAAAGTTACACAATTCTTTAATTCAAAAAAAGTGGGGGGTGATGCTGTCGATGATGTGTTTTTCTTGCTTCATTTATATATGGAATATTGCAAAAATGGTGGCGATGGTGATATATTTCTGCTATTTTTGAAATTATTTTGATTTTTTTCATAACTTTGTATTTCAATTAGTATGCTTTCAAACAACACAATTTCAATAATATGAATATCAGATTATTTCTTTCAATGGTATTTTTAGCCATCATCTTGGCTGGTTGTAGTACCCCAAAGGACATCACTTACATGCAAAATGCCGAAACACTCCCTCCCGAAGTGTTGAAAGCCACTGCGAAAATCAACGACCCTGTGATTATGTCGGGCGATTTGCTTCAAATCAGCGTTTCTGCCACTAATCCTGAATTGGTTAAGTTTTTCAACAAAACAGAAATGGTTGCTACTGGTTCTACCAACAACTCTGACAACCCAATGTTCTACTATCTTGTAGACAATAAGGGTAATATTGATTTCCCTATTCTTGGTAAAATTTATGTAGCTGGTAAGACTCAAAGCACTGTAGAGACAGAAATCACTAACCTCATCTACCCTCGCTACCTTGCAGAAAAGCCTGGTGTGGAGGTACGCTTCCAAAACTTCCAAGTTTTCACAATGGGTGAAGTGAACAGACCTGGTCTTATCAAATCAACCAATGGCCGTGTTACCATTCTTGAAGCTATTTCACAATCTGGCGATCTCACCATTCATGGCCGTCGTGATAATGTGATGGTGATTCACACTAATTCTGATGGTAGCCGTGAAGTGCAGCGTGTTAATCTTACCGATAAGAATCTTCTTATCTCGCCAGTTTACAATCTTCGTCAAAACGATGTGGTTTACGTAGAACCAAACGCTACCAAAAAGCGTTCTTCTTGGGCAATTCCACCAGCATGGCAATGGGGTACAAGTATTCTCAGCATTTCTCTGTCAATCGCTACCTTCGTTGTGACAGTTACCAAGTAATCTCTCCCCTTTTCGAGAAAACATAAAAAATCCCGCCCTCACATTATCGTGGAGGCGGGATTCTTAATTTACTTTACTATGTGGAGCGCGGGATTATGGGGTTAGTTGCGGAAAACCAATTCATCACCTACGCAGTCGATCACAATAGGCTTGTCCCTATCAATGTTTTGAGCAATGATGTCTTTCGACAATTTGTTCAATACCATATTCTGAATAACACGCTTTACAGGACGAGCACCAAATTCGGGATCGTAGCCAGCTTTAGCGAGGAATGCCACAGCTGCATCGGTAGCTTCAAGAGTTATTCCATTCTTCGACAGCATCTTAGCCACAGCGCTGACTTGCAAGCGTACAATCTGTGCAATCTCGTTTTCGTCAAGAGGCGTGAACATAATGATTTCATCAATACGGTTCAAGAACTCTGGACGCATTTGAGCTTTCAACAAGTTGAACACCTCGTTTTGAGTTTTCTCAATCACCTCTGCCCTGTTCTGAGCATTCAGATGCTCGAAGCGCTCACGAATAATCTGACTGCCCAAGTTACTGGTCATGATGATGATGGTGTTCTTGAAGTTGACGGTACGGCCCTTGTTGTCGGTGAGTCGGCCATCGTCGAGCACCTGAAGCAGAATGTTGAACACATCGGGGTGTGCCTTCTCTATCTCATCGAAAAGCACCACTGAATATGGTTTACGACGTACTGCCTCGGTCAACTGACCGCCTTCATCGTAGCCTACGTAGCCCGGAGGTGGACCAATCAAACGGCTCACACTGAACTTCTCTTGATATTCGCTCATATCAATACGAGTCATCATGTTCTCGTCGTTGAACATATAGTCGGCCAATGCCTTTGCCAACTCGGTTTTACCAACACCGGTAGTACCTAAGAAGATAAATGAACCGATAGGCTTGCGAGGGTCGTTCAATCCTGCACGGCTACGCCTTACTGCATCGGAAATGGCGCTGATAGCCTCGTTCTGACCTACAACACGTTTGTGCAACTCTTCTTCAAGGTGGAGCAACTTGTCTTTCTCGCTTTGGAGCATACGGCTCACTGGAATGCCTGTCCAGCGCGATACCACATCGGCGATGTCGTCGCTGTCAACCTCTTCTTTGATCATTGCCGTTTCGCCTTGCATTGATTTCAGTTGCTCTTGAATGGCTTTGTTGTCGTCTTCCTTTTGTTTGATTAAAGAATAACGGATTTCAGCCACACGAGCATAATCGCCATCGTGCTCGGCTCTTTCGGCTTCGAAGTTGAGTTGTTCGATGTCAATCTTATTCTGCTGAATGCGGTTGATAAGTTCCTTCTCGCTCTTCCACTTTGCCTTGTAGTCGTTTTCCTTGTCTTTCAACTCGGCGATTTCCTTTTCCACTTGAGCCACGTGTTGGGCATCGCCATCACGCTTAATGGCCGCACGCTCAATCTCGAGTTGGGCGATTTTACGAGTGGTCTCGTCAAGTTCTTCAGGCACGGAGTCCATTTCAATGCGTAACTTGGCAGCGGCTTCATCCACAAGGTCGATAGCCTTGTCGGGGAGAAAACGGTCGCTGATATAACGCTGGCTCAACTGCACAGCCGCTATAATGGCATCGTCTTTAATCCTCACCTTGTGGTGGTTCTCGTATTTCTCTTTCAAACCACGCAAAATGGCAATAGCGCTTTCCTCGTCAGGCTCGTCAACCATCACCACTTGGAATCGACGTTCAAGTGCCTTGTCTTGCTCGAAATACTTTTGATATTCGTCAAGAGTGGTGGCACCGATGCTACGCAATTCGCCACGGGCAAGGGCTGGTTTGAGAATGTTGGCAGCGTCCATTGCGCCACCGCTTTTACCTGCACCTACAAGTGTGTGAATTTCATCGATGAACAAGATGATTTCGCCATTCGACGAGGTGATTTCGTTGATTACGGCTTTCAGTCGCTCTTCAAATTCGCCTTGATATTTAGCACCTGCAATCAGAGCGCCCATGTCCAAAGAGTAAACCTGTTTCTGACGAAGATTCTCAGGCACATCGCCTCTTACGATACGCTGTGCAAGACCTTCCACAATGGCTGTCTTACCCGTACCAGGCTCACCTATCAATATAGGGTTGTTCTTGGTTCTACGGCTCAAGATTTGAAGCACACGGCGGATTTCGTCGTCACGGCCGATAACCGGGTCGAGTTTGCCTTGCTGTGCGCGTTCGCAAAGGTTGATCGCATATTTCTTCAGAGCGTTGTACTGCTCTTCTGCGCTTTGTCCTGTGGCTTTTCTGCCTTGACGCAATTCGTTGATGGCCATCTTCAAGTCATCTTCTGTAGCGCCAGCGTCTTTCAGGATTTTGCTTGCTGGTGAATTCACGGAAAGAAGCCCGACCAAGATGGCTTCAACGGTCACATACTGGTCACCATTCTCCGTGGCGAAAGCATTGGCTTTTTCAAACACCTTATTGGAGTCGGAACTGAGGTAAGGCTCACCTCCGCTCACTTTTGGCAAGCGGCTCAACTGCTCGTCGAGGGAACGTTCAATCATGGTAGCAGCCACGTCCAACTTCTGGAAAACGAACTTCACAACCGAGTCGTCGTCAGACATCACTGCTTTTAAGAGGTGAACAGGCTCCAGCACCTGGTTCTGATTGCTTTGGGCAATCTGTACAGCCTTCTGCACTACCTCTTGCGATTTGATGGTAAAATTTTGAAAATTCATAATACATTTTCATGTGTTATTTCACATGTCCTTTCACCACCCCTAATAGCAATTCCCATTCCCAACAAAAAACACTGCCAAAATCAGCCATTTTGTCACTTTTACACAGGAGAAAGCGTGTCTAAAGCCATCAATAGACTACACATTTTTTATATATCTATGCGGGAAATCTTTCCTATCTGTGTTGTCTATTAAGTTACAATATTTCTATCGCTATTGCGGCGCAGGCTTCGGCGTCGGCGAGGGCGTGGTGGTGGTTTGTTAAATCGTGGCCGCAGCGGGCGGCGATTACGTTAAGGGTGTGCTGACCTTTTGGCCAGACTTTGCGCGAGGCTGCGCATGTGCAGTAGAAATCGTAGTCGGGATAGTCCATTTGATAGACGCGGAAGACGGCTTTCAGGCAACTTTCGTCAAACGACTTGTTGTGTGCTACCAATGGCATATCTCCAATCATGGGTTCTATCTGTTTCCATACTTCGGGGAAGATTGGTGCGTCTTCCGTGTCAGTGGCGCATAGGCCATGCACCTTGCTGCACCAGTAGTTGTAATACTCTGGTTCGGGTTTTATGAGCGAGTAGTATTTGTCCACAATCTCACCACCTCTAACAATGACCACGCCAACAGAGCAAACGGATGAGCGCTCACTATTGGCTGTTTCAAAATCTATTGCTGCAAAATCTTGCATGGTTAACCAATGTTGTGCTTATTAATTTTTATGCAAATATAGCGATTTTGGTGCAAAGATATTGCCTGGGTGTGGCTTTTTCGTTCACACTTGCTCGTGCCTGCAAAAAATATGCGGATTGCGCTAAGGAAAGTTGGGGATTGGCAAAAATCTGTGAAAAAACATATTTTTTCATAATTAGGAGTTTAAATATAGTGGATAATTGGTCAATTTTTAATAATTTTGTATTCTATTTTGCACAAATAGGCAGACTTGGTTGATTCACATGCTGTTTGCTATAATATAGAGTCACGCCAAACAATGCCGAATTAACAAAACAAATATGGCTGATAAGAAACAAATTAAATCTGCTCTCATCTCCGTCTTCCACAAAGATGGTCTTGAAGAAATTTTAAAAGAGTTAAACAACAACGGTGTGAAATTCCTCTCTACTGGAGGTACTCAGAAGTTCATTCAAGAACTTGGCTACGAATGTGCAGCCGTTGAAGACCTCACAAGCTATCCGTCAATTTTGGGTGGCCGAGTAAAGACTCTTCACCCAAAGGTGTTCGGTGGCATTTTGAACCGTCGCGACAATGAGAGCGACCAACAGCAAATTGCCCAATACGATATTCCTGAAATCGACCTCGTGATTGTGGATTTGTATCCATTTGAGGAAACCGTGGCAAGCGGTGCCGACGAATCGGCAATTATCGAGAAAATTGATATAGGTGGCATTTCACTTATTCGTGCTGCCGCTAAAAACTACAACGATGTGGTGATTGTGGCTTCCAAGGCGCAATACAAACCTCTCGTGAACGCTCTTAAGGAAAACGGCAATGCCGAAACCACTCTGGCTCAACGCCGCTGGTTTGCTAAAGAAGCGTTTGCGGTGTCGAGTGCCTACGACAGTCACATTTTCAACTATTTCGACGAAAACGAAAACAGTGCGCTTCGCCTTGCAGTGAATGGTAGCAAATCGCTCCGCTATGGTGAAAACCCTCACCAAAAGGGTTTCTACTTTGGCGATTTCGATGCGATGTTCACCCAGCTCCACGGCAAGGAAATCAGCTACAACAACCTGCTCGACATCGATGCGGCTGTGAATCTGATCAACGATTTCGACGAAACCACTTTCGTGATTATGAAGCACAACAATGCTTGTGGCTTGGCTTCAAGAGAAAAACTGGTTGACGCATTCAATGCCGCTTTGGCTGGTGACCCTGTAAGCGCTTTCGGCGGTGTGCATGTCACCAACCGTGAAATCGACGCAGCCACAGCAGAAGAAATGAACAAGGTGTTTATCGAAGTGTGCATCGCTCCTGGCTACACCGACGAAGCACTTGCAATTTTGAAGCAGAAAAAGAACCGCGTGATTCTCGTGATGAAGGATTTCAAGGTTCCTGCTATGCAATGCCGCACAGTGCTCAACGGTGCTCTCATTCAAGAGCGCGACACACACGTTGAAACCCCTGAAGAGCTTCAACAATGCACCACTAAGGGCGTAACACCCGAACAGGTGGCCGACTTGCTGTTTGCCAACAAGGTGGTGAAGCACAGCAAGAGCAATTCGATTGTGCTTGCTAAAAACAAAATGCTCATTGCAAGCGGTGTGGGTGAAACCTCACGCGTTGACGCATTGAAGCACGCTATTGAAAAGGCCCACAACTTCAAGCACGACCTGCACGGAGCTGTGATGGCAAGCGATGCATTCTTCCCATTTGCCGATTGTGTGGAAATCGCACACAAAGAAGGCGTAGATGCAGTGATCCAACCTGGTGGTTCGGTTCGCGATGGCGAAAGCATCGACTACTGTAATAACAACGGAGTGGCAATGGTCATGACAGGCTACCGCCACTTCAAACACTAAAATATTTAAAAGACAAGAAAACACGACTATGGGATTTTTCTCATTCAGACAAGAAATAGCTGTCGATTTAGGTACAGCTAACACGATTATTATCCACAAAGATAAAATCGTGATTGATGAGCCATCTGTTGTCGCTCAAGATGCCAAGACTGGCAAGATGATCGCAGTTGGTGAAAAGGCTCGTGAAATGCACGGCAAGGTACACGAAGGCATTCGCACCATTCGTCCATTGCGCGATGGCGTAATCGCCGACTTTAATGCCGCCGAAATGATGATTCGTGGCATGATTAAGAAGGTGAGCAGCAAAAATGGCTGGATGTCGCCTTCGCTCACTATGGTTGTATGTATTCCTTCAGGCTCTACTGAAGTGGAAATTCGCGCCGTTCGCGACTCAAGCGAGCACGCTGGCGGCCGTGAGGTATATATGATTTACGAGCCAATGGCAGCCGCTCTTGGTATTGGTCTTGATGTGCTTGCCCCTGAAGGCAACATGATTGTTGATATAGGTGGTGGTACCACTGAAATCGCAGTGATTTCGCTTGGTGGTATCGTGAGCAACAAGAGCATTCGTATCGCTGGCGACGACCTCACAGAAGACATTATGGAACACATGCGCCGTGCACACAATGTGAAGGTGGGCGAACGCACTGCTGAACTTATCAAAATCAATGTAGGTTCTGCCCTTACCGAACTCGACAACCCACCCGAAGACTTCGTGGTACATGGTCCTCACCAGATGACAGCCCTCCCAATGGAAGTGCCCATCTCATACCAGGAGATTTGCCACTGTCTTGAAAAGTCGATTTCAAAGATTGAAGCAGCTGTGCTCAGCGCACTGGAGCAGACACCTCCTGAACTGTATGCCGACATCGTTCGCAACGGTGTGTACTTGGCTGGTGGTGGCGCATTGCTCCGCGGTCTTGACAAGCGCTTGCAAGACAAAATCGGTATTCCTTTCCACGTGGCAGAAGATCCACTGCACGCTGTGGCTAAGGGTACGGGTGTGGCTTTGCGCAACATCAAGCACTTCAAGTTCTTGAAACAATAAGTAAGAAACAGAATATCATTTCGCACGGGAAGGCAACGATTCGTCATTGCCTTCTTATGCGTATCTATAGGTATGCCCTTTCACACTTCAGCAAAATGCCGATGTTATGAATAATCTACTCCAATTTTTAGTTAAGCATATTCCGTGGTTTGTGTTTATCATTTATGTGATAATCAGCTGCATACTGCTTTTTAGCAACAATCCGTTTCAGCAAAGCGTTTACCTTTCGTCGGCGAATGGTATCAGTGCCACCGTGTATGAAGGTTACAGCGGTGTGTCGTCATACTTCGGACTGAAATCGGTGAACGAGGACTTGCAGGCACGCAACACGGCATTAGAGCTTGAAGTTGCTCAACTGAAAAAAGCGATCCACAACTATCAGTTGCAGATTCCCGACACGTCGGGCATTCTTGCAAGAAGTGGACGCAACTTTTCCTATGTGGTGGCGAATGTGATCAGCAACAGTGTGGCTCAACCAGCCAACTTCATCACCATCGACCGTGGTAGCGACGACGGCATCGTTCCAGAAATGGGCGTAGTCGGCCACAACGGCGTGGTGGGCATTGTGAATGTGGTGGGCAAGCACTCGGCACGCATCATCTCGCTCATCAACCCCTACACTCGCTTGTCGTGCAAGGTGAAGAAAAACAGCAAATTTGGCACTCTTATCTGGAATGGCGAGGACTATCGCTACGCCACATTGACCGAACTACCTCGCGACGGCAGATATGCTAAAGGCGACAGCGTGGTGACCAGCGGCTATTCTTCATTGTTCCCCGAAGATATAATGGTGGGCGTGATAGTGGGCGAAGACAAGGCGATGTCGAGCAATTTCATGGCTATGAAAGTGAAATTGAGCACCGACTTCTCGCAACTGAAGAATGTGAGCGCACTCAACAACAAGATGCGTGTGGAACTGAAGGCTTTAGAGACGAAAGACAATAATCCAAGCGGCACAAAGAAGGAGGAGAAAAAGTAATGGCAAAAACTACTGTTCAATTTATCATACTGTTTGTGATATTGGTTTTGGTGCAAGTGATTTTCAGCAAAATCATGCTGTTCAATGTAGCCACGCCAATTATCTTCATCTATTTGCTGCTTCGATTGCCTATCGGCTTATCGCTGAATGCCGTGTTCACCATCGCATTCTTTTCGGGATTGTCGATTGACGTGTTTAACGACACCCAAGGTATGAATGCATTGGCGTGTTTGCTGATAGCAGCCATTCGCACTAAAGTGTTCTACGCCTTTGTCACTCACGACGATGAGTCGAGCGCTATCATCCCTTCGTGCAAAAGTATTGGCACAGGCACATACTTGAAGTATGCTGGCACATTGATGCTCATCTACTGCTTCTTGATATTCTTTATCCAAGCATTCACATTCCAAAATGTGTTGCTCACGATCGCTCGCATATTCTGTAGTTTTGCCCTGTCGCTCGTACTGATTTACGGTATCGACAGTTTGGTGAACACACACCGCGAGAAAAGATAGCATATAAAATCCGAAAAAAGCATTCTCTAAATGAGAAAAGATTATAACCTTGAAAAAAGGAAATACGTGATTGGTGGTTTCATCGTGGTGCTTGTGTGCATCTACGTAGTGAGACTATTTATGCTTCAGATTATGGACGATTCCTATAAGGACAAATCTGACGGAAATGCCTATGTCCATAAAATGATTTACCCTTCGCGTGGCCTTATTTTCGACCGAAACGGTAAGTTGATTGTGTTTAATCAACCGTCATACGATTTAACCGTGATTTTGAAAGACGTTCAGCCTTTCGATACTGTGGACTTCTGCAACACACTTCAAATTACCCGACAGGAATTTGACGAACGCCTCGAAAAAGTGAGGGAAACGAAGAATTTCTATCGTGAGCAGGTGTTTCTCGCGCACATCGACCAGATGGACTACGGCAGAATACAGGAAAAACTATATCGCTTCCCCGGATTCTCCATCGTTCAACGCATTGTGCGCGACTATACATTGCCCGTGGCTGCCAACATTCTTGGCGACATCAGAGAGGTGAACGCCAAAGAAGTGGAAAAAGACGACTACTACAACCCTGGCGACTATATCGGCGACATGGGATTGGAAAAGGAATATGAAAAGTATCTTCGTGGCGTGAAAGGCGAAGAAATTCTTATTCGCGACCATGTGGGCAGAATTAAGGGGCATTACGACAACGGCAAGCACGACATCAAGCCACAAGCAGGCCACAATCTGAAATTGGGCATCGACCTCGACCTTCAGGAATACGGCGAAAAACTTATGCAGGGTAAGCGTGGCGCTATTGTGGCAATAGAGCCCGCCACTGGCGAAATCCTTGCTCTCGTCACCTCCCCTACTTATAATCCCAAACTTCTTGTGGGCAAAGACCGCGGTAAAAACTACGCTCAACTGTTTCGCGACAACGATAAGCCCACATTCAACCGTGCCATTCAGGCGGCGTATCCTCCTGGCTCTACATTTAAGCCGTCGCAAGGTCTGATTTTACAGCAGGAAGGCATCATCACCGCCAGCACCATGTATCCTTGCCACCACGGTTTTGTGATCAGGGGTATGCGTGTGGGCTGTCACGGTCACGCCTCTCCGCTGAATTTAAGACCAGCGCTTACCACATCTTGTAATGCGTTTTTCTGTTGGGGCTTGCGTAACATGCTCAACAATCGCAAGTATGGCTCAATAGCGAATGCGTTCGACGTGTGGAAAAACCACTTGGTGAGCATGGGCTACGGCAAAAAACTTGGTGTGGACTTGCCATTTGAGAGCCGAGGCTTCCTCCCAAACTCAAAGTACTACAACGAGCATATCAAAGGTGGTTGGAATGCAAATACCATTATTTCCGTGTCGATTGGACAAGGTGAAATTTTGGCGACACCGCTTCAGATTGCCAACCTTTGCGCACTCATTGCCAACCGTGGATATTTCTACACACCCCACCTTGTGAAGAGGATTGAAGGCGTGGGCGTTTTGAAACGCTTCGCAACGAAACGCATTCCCACTATCGATCCAAAATACTATACCGAAGTGGTGGCTGGTATGCGTGGCGCTGTCATTGGCGGTACTTGCCGCAGGGCCAACCTTGAAGGCATTGAAGTGTGTGGCAAGACTGGTACTGCCCAAAACCCACACGGTCGCGACCACTCTGCGTTTATGGGCTTCGCTCCAATGAACAATCCGAAAATCGCAGTAGCCGTGTATGTGGAAAATGGCGGTTTCGGTGCTGAATATGGTGTGCCGATTGGTAGTTTGATGATAGAGAAATATCTCAAGGGCGAGGTAAAACGCACTGAGATGGAAAATCAAATGATGAACTCAAGAATTAAATAATATAAAGTGAGTAGCAACGAAAAAAGCATATTCAAGTCGCTTGACTGGTTTACTATCGTGCTGTATTTGGTGATGACCATCTATGGTGCTATCAGCATCTATGCCGCTAAATACAGTTTTGAACAAACCAGTCTGTTTAGCTTCGACACATACTCTGGTAAGCAATTCTGCTGGATTATTCTTTCCCTTTGTTTGGGTTTTTCATTATTGCTGATCGATAGGCAGTTTTATGAAGCGTATGCCTACCCTATATATGGGTGTATGATTCTTCTGCTGGTGCTTACCATATTTGTTGCCCCTAACATTAAAGGTTCGCACTCGTGGATTACGTTAGGGCCTGTGAGTCTGCAACCGGCTGAATTTGCGAAATTTGCCACGGCATTGGCATTGGCGAAGTTATTCAGCACTTACGGTTTCAGCCTCAATACTCCCAAGAATATGGCGATAGCCGTGGGTATCATCGTGCTGCCAATTCTGATTATCATTTTGCAGAACGAAACTGGGTCGGCTTTGGTTTATACCGCGCTGGTGTTTGTGCTGTATCGTGAGGGCATGACAGGGCTTGTGCTTTTTGCGGGTTTAGCTTCTGTTGTGATTTTTGTGATTGCGCTTAAATATTCCACTGTGCCATTTATGGACATCACGCTTGGTGAGTTTTGTGTGTTTATCTTACTGATGGTCATCATCGTGGGTATGCTTCACATCTATTGCAAGTCGCATGTTGCAGCGCGCAATGTTACTCTCGGTTATTTAGGTACTGGGGCGTTGGCACTTGGTGCGCATTATTTAGGTTGCGACATTCACGGCTACTTGTTCTTCTTCCCTGTTATTATCTGCTCGCTCATCTATCTGATATGGGAATTTTTCCGTATGAACAACAGGAAAATCCTTACCACCATCGGTTTTGCGATTGCTGGCATGTGTTTGCTTTTTACCGTGAATTTTGCATTTAACGAGGTGCTGAAACCTCACCAGCAGATGCGTATCAAGGTGGCACTCGCTATTGAAGACGACGTGCGAGGTCAGGGCTACAATGTGAACCAAAGTAAAATTGCCATAGGTTCGGGCGGCTTGATGGGCAAAGGGTTCCTCAACGGTACACAAACCAAATTCGGCTATGTGCCAGAGCAGCACACTGACTTCATTTATTGCACCATCGGTGAAGAACAAGGCTTTGTCGGTTCGGTGGCTGTGCTTATTCTATTTCTTACCATGATACTTCGTGTTATCGCTATTGCCGAACGCCAGCACACTGCCTTTGCACGAGTCTATGCCTATTGTGTAGCATCGATACTCATATTCCACTTGAGCATTAATGTGGGAATGGTGATTGGGCTTTGCCCCGTTATCGGTATTCCTCTCCCCTTCTTCAGTTACGGCGGTTCGTCGCTTTGGGGATTCACTATCCTTCTATTTATCCTCCTCCGTATCGACGCCTCACGCTCCCAATACGGTGTGTGGTAATCCCCTCACACAAAACATCTTTACATATATAAAATAACCACGAATTTCTCAGGAAATTCGTGGTTATTTTTATGGAGTTTCTATTTAGAAATTTCACTTCAGCAGAGACTTCACTTCTGTAACAAATTCGTCGGAAGTGAGGTTGTAGGGTAGCCAGTGGATGGGGAAACCACGGCGTTCCATGCCACGGAACCATGTCATTTGTCGCTTGGCGAATTGGTGAATGGCTGTTTCAAGTCCTGTAAACATTTCATCGTAAGTCAACTCCCCTATCACATGCTTGGTGATGTATTTGTATTCCAATCCGTAATAAATCAGGTCATCGGGGGCTACGCCTTCCTCATCAATCAGTCGGCGTACTTCATCTACCATTCCTGCGTCAAGGCGTGCTTTCAAGCGGTCGGTGATACGTTGGCGGCGGTCGTCACGCGGTATGCTCACACCTATGGTTAACACATTTTCAAGCGGGTGTGGTTCGGTGGCGAGTTTGAGAGTGGGATTTTCGTGGTAATACACGCAAATCTCAATCGCACGGATAGCACGCTTGCAAGTGTCGATGTCGCTATTGTTGCGAAGCGTTTTGTATGTTTTGAGGATTTCGGTCAGTTCTTCCAGACTTTTTGTGGAGAGTTTTGCCCGCAACTCCTCGTTCTGAGGCACTGGTGGCAGCTGAATACCTTTGAGCACACTCTCCACATATAGCCCCGTGCCGCCACAAAGAATCACCTGCTTGCCTCGGCTGCGGATTTCGTCGTAGCACTTCTGATAGTCGCGCAGAAATTCAAAAAGGTTGTATTTGTAGCCAGCAGGGCAAATGTCTATCATGTGGTAAGGCACATCGCCGTATTCTTCGAGGTCTTTTCCTGTTCCCAAGTCCATTCCCCGATACAGCTGGCGCGAGTCGGCACTGATGATTTCAGCATCAAGTGCCTTTGCCAATGCCACTGCCTTACCTGTCTTGCCCGAAGCCGTAGGTCCAGTTATCACAATCAAATCGGTCATCATATTAAGTGTTTGATACGATTCCTTTCGATTTTATTTTTGTTGCAAGTTTGCTTTGAAGAAGTTCAAAACTCGTTGGTAAAGTGGAAGACGAACGCCGCAACCGTTGATGCTGTGGTTCATGTTTGTATAAATCATCATATCAAATTGATTGCCTTGACCGTGGAGCTTTGAGATATATTGCATAGAGTTGATTACATGCACATTATCGTCGGCGCTACCCCACATAATCAGCAGTTTGCCTTTCAGCTTGTCGGTGTTTTCAAGTGGTGCGCCATCACGGTAGCCGTCAGGATTTTCCTGTGGAGTGCGCATGTATCGCTCTGCATAGATAGTGTCGTAGAACTTCCATGAGGTGACAGGGGCGATTGCCACACCTGCTGCATAGTCACTACCCGGAGTTGACATTGCCATCAATGCCTCATAGCCACCGTAGCTCCAGCCCCAAATGCCAATGTGCTTTGCATCAACGTATGGCAGACTTGCCATATATTTTGCGGCGGCAATTTGGTCGATACTTTCGTATTTACCAAGCTTTTGATACACCACGCTCTGGAATGCCTTTTCACGGCCACCTGTGCCACGGCCATCTACACAGGCGATGATAAATCCTTGAGTTGCAAAATATTCTTGCCAGTCGAGGCTCCACTTGTTGAGCACTTGTTGTGAGCCGGGACCGCTATACTGTTGCATAATCACTGGGTATTTCTTGTTGGGGTCGAAATCCACAGGTTTGATAATGTAGCCATTAAGCTTGTAACCATCGCTTTCCACGGTGATAAATTCGCGATGTGGAACAGTTGGGGCGGTATATTTTTCGGCAAACTCGCGGTTCAGTTCCAAATCGCGCACCTTTTTGCCGTTCACGTTATAGATGGCGTATTGGTTTGGAATGCGTTGTGAGCTGAATGTGCGAATGTAGTATTTGAAATTGCTGTTGAATTTTGCGCTGTATGTGCCATCGCCATCGGTAAGGGCAGTCACTTTTCCAGCAGCGTCAACACTTTCCACCATGCGGTTGAGCGGGCCATTGGTGCGCTGATAGAAGAATTGTTTGCGCGCCTTGTCGTAACCGTAAAATTCGGTCACATTTTCGTTGCCCGAAGTGAGTTGCTTGATCAATTTCCCATCGTAGGCATATTGATAGAGGTGCATATAACCCGACTTTTCGCTTGGCATCACAAAGAATGTATCGTAATACATCACATCGTTGGCGCTCTTGCTGTCGATCCATGAAGTGGATTGCTCGGCATACACCTCGGTTGCCTGGGCGGTTGTTGGATTCACTGCGTAGATATGCAAATCGTTTTGGGTGCGGTTCAGCGTGCTCACCATCAAGCGATCGTCTTGTGTGCCGTAATCAATGTGTGGCACGTAGTCATTGTCGGTGATGGGGAGATCCATGTTTTGCAGACGGCTGGTGGCCAAATCATAAGCCATAACGCTAACCACCGAGTTTTTCTCGCCAGCCACTGGATATTTGTAGTCGTAGCTGCCTGGGTAGAGCGAATAGTCCTTGTTGGGGTGGCAATCGCTCTCATACATAGGCATAGAATACATGGGCACTTGGCTTTCATCGAAGCGGATAAACGCCAGAGTGTTGCTGCTTGGCGACCATTTCAGAGAGTTGAGAATGCCAAACTCCTCTTGGTAAACCCAATCGGGCACGCCGTTGATAATCTTGTTTTTCTCACCGTCGGTGGTCACAGTGGTGATAGTGCCGTCGGCAAGGTTTTTGATATACACATTGTTATTCTTCACGAAAGCCACTTTCTGGTTGTCGGGGCTGAGCGTAGCAATCTCTTCCCCACCCTCGTCGGTGAGTTTGGTGATGCGTTGGCTCTTCACGTCGTACACATAGTAGTCGGCAATGTAGGAATAGCGATAAATCATCTTGGTGTCGGTGTGCAAGAGAATCTTTGTTTCGTCGTTGCTCATCTCGTAGCCGTCCCAATCGGTGATTTTACAGCCTTTCAGTTCCTCGCTGTTGAAAATAGTGGTTTCGTTGGCTTCGTTCTTATACGCAATGCGGAAGATTTTCGAGCCATCGGTGCTCTTTTGATAATAATACTCACCGTTTAGTGCCTTTTGTGTGGCAGCGATGCCATAAGGACGGTATGAAAGAACGAAATCGCTCAGTTCAAGTGCAGATGCGCCAAATGTTGTAGCGGTGGCAATAAATGCCCCAGCTAATATTTTACTTATTGTTCTCATACATAATTATGTTTATTATACAAAATTACGAAACTTTTCAATACCACCGAACAAATTCTATGAAATCATGAAAACATACTAAAAATGATACGCCCTATTCGATTGTTTTTGTAACTTTGCAGTAAGAAAACGCTAAAAATACATTATAAATTATGATGATAAAACAAATTCCTGTTCTACTGATTACAGGCTATCTTGGCAGTGGCAAGACCACTCTTCTCAACAGAATTTTGAACAACAAGCGTGGCATTAAGTTTGCCGTGATTGTAAACGATATTGGCGAAGTGAACATTGATGCCAACTTGATTGAACAAGGAGGCGTGGTGGGCAAAAAAGACGATAGTCTTGTAGCTCTCCAAAATGGTTGCATCTGCTGCACGCTGAAAATGGATCTCGTGGAGCAACTTCACGACATCACTTGCATGGATAAGTTCGACTACATTGCGATTGAGGCAAGCGGCATCTGCGAACCCGAACCTATCGCTCAAACCATCTGCTCTATTCCACAAATGGGCAAGAAATATCTTGAAAACGGATTGGCACGCCTTGATTGCATCGTGACCGTGGTCGATGCGCTGCGTATGCGTGATGAGTTTGGCTGTGGCGACGACCTGATGAAGAAGCATATCGGTGAGGAGGATATTGAAAACCTCGTTATCCAACAAGTGGAATTTTGCAACAAGATTCTTTTGAATAAGGTGGATGAAGTTACATCAGAAGAACTTGACCGCATCAAGAAGATTATCCGTGCGCTCCAGCCCAAAGCAGAGATTTTGGAATGTAATTATGGCGATGTGGATTTCGACAAGATTCTCCACACAGGCTTGTTCGATTTTGAAAAGGTGGTTACTTCTGCCACATGGATTCGTGAACTCGAAGGCCATCACGACGAAGATGAGCATGAGCACGAAGAAGAACACGAGCATGAACATGAACACGAAGACCACGAACATCATCACCACGACCATGACCACGAGGAAGATGAAGAAGGTCATCACCATCACGGACATCACCACCATCATCACCACGATGAGGGCGAAGCTGAGGAATATGGTATCGGTACATTCGTGTACTACCGTCGCCCAGCGTTCAACTTGGAGAATTTCGACCACTTCGTGGCTACCAAATGGCCAAAGAATGTGATTCGTGCAAAGGGCGTGTGCTATTTCACCGACGAACCCGACATGTGCTACCTATTTGAGCAAGCAGGTCAGCAAAAAACGATTCGTCAGGCAGGTAAATTCTATGCCACAATGCCTGAAAACGAACTGCAACGAATGCTCGACACCGATCCAACTTTGCGACGTGATTGGGACGAGACCTACGGCGACCGTATGCAAAAAATCGTATTCATCGGCCAAAACCTCGACAAGGAAGAAATCACACGCCTCCTCGACGAGTGCCTCGAATACACTTTCTGATTTTGATGAATAGGCGGCGGAGAATTTAGATTTCGCCTCGTTATAACTAAAAAGAACCCCGAAAGTCCATTGTTTGACTTTCGGGGTTCGAACTTGTATATTCAGAAATTAGATTTATTTCTACGCTAAATGCTTCTTTTAGCGCACTACCACTTTGCGTGCTGTCGTGGCACCACTGCGATGCTTTTCGCTTACGATATAGATGCCTGCACTTTGTGGACGGTTTGAGCCAAGAAGTGCGCCTCTCATATCGTAGTATGTTGCGCTTGTTACATCATCAGCAGTTTTTGTGTCGTTGATGCCTGTTTGTTGAACAATTGTCAAGTTGAATGAGCGGCTTGCTGCTCCACAAGTGGCTGTAAGGGTAAGTTCGCCATCGTAGCCCTGTGGCAAGCGTACTTCGTTGTTGTTGACAGAAGCACCTTCCACCGAAGCACTCCAGACCACGCCATTAGGTTGACCTACGTTGATGCTGTGAGCCACATTCTCGAATGTGTCGCCCTCGGCAAGCACTACAGTTGCTGCATATACCTTGGCAAAATCATCGTTAGCGCGAGTGACGAGCACGGGCAATGAATATTTGTCAGGAGCAACGAATGCATCGCCAAGCACCTTGCTGCCTGCAAGAGCCTTAACGGTCAGTCCTGTGCCGTAAGCTGTGCCGACAGCATTTGTGCCATAATCGGTTACATAATATGTGTTCTCAATTGTTGTGTTGGTACTGTCAGCATCCACGCCAATCAGATTGCCATAATTCTCGGTGAGTGTACATTCCACTTTAGCGCCGTTGTAGCAGTTGACAAGTTTTGCTGGGCGCAACTTCGACACGTTGCCAATCAAGCCACCTGTCAGGTTGTTGCCAGTTACATTACCCATATTGTAGCAGTTGGTGTAAGTGGAGCTTCCCTCACCTGCCAAACCACCGATAGAGTAGCTCGTTTCTCTGCCAGAGTGGTCGGTGATGTCTTGTGAATTGGTTGCCACGGCACCAGTATTGTAACTGTTGTAAACGCGGTTTTCCCCATTGTCGCAGCCAATCAAACCACCCACACGGTTGGCACCAGTCACAGAACCTGAATTCCAACAATTTTTCACTTGGTTGCTTGGACCTTTTAAAGTGGCGACAATGCCACCAACCATGAACAAACCTTTAATGTCACCAGTGTTGTAGCAACTGTCGATTGTGATTGCGTCGTCGAAAAGCGAACCACCAATACCACCCACCACACTGAATGGAGCAGAAATGTTACCAGTATTGTAGCAGCGTTTGATTGTTACTACTGCTGTTGTGTCGTTGGCACCTGTTTTGAAGTTACCTACCACACCGGCAATTTCGCCACACACTTTAGCTTCCACGTTACCAGTGTTATAGCAGTCGGTGTAAGAGTCGCCTGGTATGTAGTAGGCACTCACACCAGCCGATGGCAGAAGGTTGGTTTTGCTTGTGGTGCAAACCGTGATGTTACCTGTGTTGTAGCAGCCTTCCATCACCTTCTTTGAGTTGATTGATACATCAGCTAAAATGCCTGATAGCACGGCTTTACCTTCAAGGTCTGAAGTGTTGTAGCAATTCTTGAAGTAGCTTGGCTGGCTGTTTTCGCCTTCGCAGAACAATTGTGCGGTAATACCAGCCAAAGCTGATACTTTAGTAGAATCGCTTGCTAAGATTTTACCAGTATTGCGACACTCAATGAATTGAGCTTGTTTACTGTATGCCACGATGCCAGCCACGCACTGCACTGTGGTTGTGCCGTTGTTGAGAATAGTGCCTTCGTTTGCACACTGGTTGTATACCACGCCATCAGCCACAGCTTGTGCAACAATACCTGCGGCATAATTGTTCTTTGCAGTGATATTGCCACGGTTCACACAATTCAGCAGACGGGCTGTAGCAGCGGCTTGACCAACGAAACCTGCCACATAACCGCCACTGGTAGAAGTCAAATCCACGAGATTCACACAGTTTTTAAGTGTGCCTTTGAGCGCACCAGCAAAACCGCCTGTGTAGGCAAATTTAGTGGTTATTTTGCCTGTGATGGTCAGGTCTTGAACCGTACCTCTCGCACCAATTACACGGAACACGCCTTGGTTCACTGTGGTGGTTGCGAAACTGATATTTTTCAGCGACTTGCCGTTGCCCAAAAATGTGCCTTGGAAATCCGACACTCCACCGTTGCACATTGGCACGAATGTTTTTCCTTCAAAGTCGATGTCGTTGGTGAGTTTTACGAATTGTCCATCAAATGTTGATTGTGTTTCCTCAATATACGAAGCCATATTTTCCCAGTCGGCAACACTACTGATTAAATATGGACTTTCTTCAGTGCCATCACCCTTTAATGGGTTGGGCTCAAATCTTGTGATTGGAAATTGCTTTTCGAAGCGTCCAATTGTTGCCACCAAAGTGTCGGTTGTGAATTTCTCAACTGAAGCAGGGGCAACAAGTGTGTTGCCGTTGATTGAGAAAGCAGAGCCTTGCTTCAGTGTCCACTTACAGCCATTGTCGGAACTGAGTGTGGAGTTTACTTTCAGATTGCTTGCGGAGTTGCCAGTAGGGATTGACAAAATCACCTTGCGGGCTGCTTCCACAATCTGGTCGTCGGCAAATGCTTTGAGCACAGGATATTTGCCTGCCTCAAACGACCATATTTCGCTTGAATAGTTGGCTAATACAGTTCCACTTGTCAGTACTGATGTTTCTACACCTGTGGTATTTTCGTGACTGTTGAGTGCCATTGCATTTAGTGGAGTTATTTGAGTGTCCCAATACACATCTTCAGTTTTGCCGAGTGTGCCGTCGATACCAGCAATACCACCTTCTTGCGCACGATTGTCACACAGCACAGTGCCTGCGCTGATGGCACGATACATATCGTTATAGCCTGAGCCAGTAGTTTCCTTATATGGTTTTTCCCAACTGCCTACAATGCCACCAGCTTTGTAGGCTGCCACCACAGTGCCGAGGTTTACCACATCGCGCACGATAGCGCCATATCCGCTACCTACGATGCCACCTACGATACCAGTTTTGTTTGAGGCTTTGAATGTGGATATAACGCTACTTTCCACGCGTCCCACGTTCATGCATCGCTCTACCGTACCGCTACTTTTACCCACAATACCACCGTTTTCCACGAAGCCGGTGCTGATATAGCCAGCGTTGAAGCAGTCGGTAATTACCGATCCTTTTTCCGATTGACCTACAATGCCACCGATGTCTGCTGAGTAGCCGATGATGTCGGCATAGTTGCGGCAGCCAGTCACCGTGCCATAGTTACGGCCAACGAATGCGCCGCCATAACCAAAAAAGACGAATTTGTTGTCGCTGGCAATGGTAAGATTTTTTAGCGTGCCCTTTGCTCCCAAATAGCCTATAAAGCCAACATTGCTGGTGCTTTTGGTGCCGTCAGGTGTCCCGAGAGCGTTTTCTGTTGGGGCTGTTTTCCATACCACAGTGTTCATATTGATGCCATGGATAGTGTGTCCGTCGCCATCAAAAGTTGCACCAAAGCGCTTACTGTTGTTTTTCGAAGTGGTGGCGATGCCTGTGAATTGCTCATCGCCTTCAACATCAATGTCGGCGGTCATCTTGAAAAAATTGCCGTCGTAGGTTCGCAACGCAGTGTTGGTCTGCGTGCACAACTCAATCAAGTCGGCCTTCGTTCTGATCAGATAAGGACTCGACTCCGTGCCTTCCCCGTCCCATGCTTTCGCAGTGAGAACTGACAAGGTAATGAATAGGAACAGATAAAACTTTTTTTCCATAAGCTAATTATTTTTTGATTTAGTTATGATTGGCAATAGGATTTCCCCATTTATAGGAAATGTGGCAATTTGTTGCTGATATATATGCAAATGTTATACAACATTTAATAAATAGACGGATGCCTTATATTTTGACGTTGCAAATATACAAAAACTTTTAAATAGTTGAATCATTAATGGCTTTTTTGTGGCTGTTGGTATCATAAAAAAAGTGCGCCTGTTTTTGTAGGCGCACCCTTTTGTTGTGCTTATGTGTGTGGGGATTATTTTGAGGTGGCCATGATTATGCATTTTGGCTCTACACCTGTGGTTGATTGCTTTTTGGCTTCTTCGGCATATTTTTTGAAGTCGGCATTATTTTTGTCCTTTATTACCTTAACGGTTGACAACGCAGATGGCTTCAATGAAGTAAACTCCGACACCGAAACCAGTTTTCCATCGAGCACAAATACTGCTTCACCAGAAAGGTAGTGGCTTGCATCTACTGAAGAAGTGATGCTTTCGCCGTCTTTTAAGGGGCGGACAGACTGAACCACGCTCACCTTCTTCACGCCGCCCTTACTCGCCACATAGTCATCGGTAAGAATTACGTGCACGTTGGTGCCCTCACCTATGGTGTAGTTTGCTATGGTTTTGCCTTTGAGTTGAGAGCCGTCGAAGTTTTCCACTTTTTTGCCGTTGATGATGTAAGTGGGGGCTTTTACATTTTCTGCGGCAAGACTTGCTACGCTAATGATAGCTATCGCCAAAAATAAAACTGTTCTTTTCATAACGATAAGAGTTTAGTTATTAATTAATTGAGTTGTTAATTTCAAAGAAGTGCCATCACTGCTTCGCTGAAGTAAAAATGAACTGGCTTCACCATCAGTGCACATCACATTCACCAAAAATCCATTTTTGTGCGGCTTGGCAGTGATTGACGCATACTCTGTGTCCATCGTGGTGAGCACACTCACCGTTTCGAGCAGTTCAGTGGTGCTGACTTCATCGGTGGTTGGTGCTTGAACCTCTTTTTCGGCAATGCGCTTTGCCTTTTTGCGATGCTTCATTACTGGCTGCTGCTCCTTGTGTGCCAAAAGTGTGGGGCTTTCAATTTGTTCTCGCACAGTAACTTTTTTATCCATCTCACTTTTTTCTGCCACTTTTTTTACCTCATTTTGGGTAATGACAGGCTTTTGTGATATTGTAGGAGATGGTGCGATGTCCTTATAATATAGCCACGCTCCTGCCAACACCACTATTATCGCACAAGCCACTGCACTCCAGCGCAGCAAGTTGACTACAATCCCCTTATTTGAACGAGTGGGTGCAAGCATGGCGTCGATTTCCCTATCGCTGAAATCATAAGCATCGGTCGTAAAGCTACGAAACAGCTCTTGATATGCCGCCCATTCAGCAGGCACATCGTCGGCTCTGTCGAAGTATTCCGAAAGCGTTTGCTCTTCGGCTTCCGTGCTCTGCCCTTCAAGAAACTTTTCAAGAAGCGATGCGATATATTCTTTTTGTCTCATAACTTGACTCCTTTCATTTGATTTAGTAGCTGCATTCTTGCTTTGCTTATCATACCGCGCACCGATGATTCCGTGGTGCCTATGATTTTTGCGATGTCGGCATACGACAAGTTTTCCACATTGCGCATACGGATGATGGCTCGTTGCTTATCGCTCAGCGAGCGAATGCCTTGTTGTAAATTCTGCAAATTCTCCTGCTCCACCAGTTGCTTTTCCGGGTTCCCAGTCCCAGCAACTGATTCTGCCCTATCGATGGCGACGCAGGATTTGGCATCGCGCAATATGTTGAGGGAAACGTTTTTGCAAACCACCGATGCCATATTCCTCATTTTTGTGGCATCGGGTATCCGGTCTTTTGCCAACCATAGTCTGACAAGAGTTTCTTGCGCAGCATCTTCTGCACTGTCGGCATCGCCCAGATAGTGCTTTGCCTGACTGAGCAAGTGCCTCCGCAGATGCTCTGCTTCTGTGATAAACTCTTGTATCTCCATCGTCGTTTATTTTGCGTTTCTATTATAATAACACAAAACGCGTCCTATCGCTACGCAAAAACTAAACTTTTTTCAAAAAAAAGATGCCACCAACAGTGTGGCGGCATCTTTAATATAAAGTGTTTTAATTATTTCGCTGTGAAAGATTATTCAGCAGGAGCTTCTTCTGGAGCAGTTGCGAGGAAATCAGCGAGGTCTTCTGCCTTAAATTCCTTGATGTAAGCATAGTGGCCAGCCACAGTGCCTTCAGCGTAGCGAACATATACGTTAGCGCTCTTAGCGAAGAGTTCTGGAGCACGGGTAGCGTCGTCGAGGATAAGGAGCGACATGATGATTTCTGCTGTCATTTCGTAGAGGCGACGTGCCAAGAAGTCGTGGAGGTCGTTGTTGCCAGCAGCCTTCACATAGTTGATAGCGTCTTCATACTTTTCAACCATCTTAGCCACACGTTCCTTCAATGCTTGGAATTCAGGAGCCACTTCTTTTTCGAGCATTTCCTTGATGATGCCAAGGTAAGTGCCGTTGGTCACATAGCGGATAGCAGCCACCACCTGAAGTTGGGTAGTACCTTCGTAGATAGAGAAGATACGAGCGTCGCGGAACAAGCGTTGGCACTTGTATTCCATGATGAAGCCCGAACCACCGTGAACCGAAATAGCATCGTAAGCATTTTGGTTAGCGTATTCAGAGTTCATACCCTTTGCCAGTGGAGTGAACGCATCGGCAAGGCGAGAATAAAGCTTCATTTCCTTGCGCTCTTCTGGAGTGAGCGTGCGGTCGCGAGCGATGTCTTCGAGTGCCTTGTAGATATCAACGTAGCGAGCGGTTTGGTAAAGAATTGAACGGCCAGCGTCAAGTTTTGCCTTCATGCGGCTGAGCATGTCGTAAACGGCTGGGAAGTTGATAATCTTCTTACCGAATTGAGCGCGTTCTTTAGCGTAAGCGAGCGCTTCGTTGTAAGCTTCTTGCTCCACACCCACTGATTGAGCGGCGATACCGAGGCGAGCACCGTTCATCAAAGCCATCACATATTTGATAAGGCCGAGGCGAGTGCTACCGCAGAGTTCTGCCTTTGCGTTCTTATAGGTAAGTTCGCATGTTGGTGAACTGTGAATACCGAGCTTGTGCTCGATGTGGCGTACATCTACGCCGCCGTCACGCTTGTCGTAGATAAACATTGACAAGCCACGACCGTCCTTAGTGCCTTCTTCAGAGCGAGCGAGCACCAAGTGAATATCAGAGTCACCGTTGGTGATGAAACGCTTCACACCGTTCAAGCGCCAGCAGTTGTTTTCTTCATCGAAAGTGGCTTTGAGCATCACGCGTTGGAGGTCGGAACCTGCATCAGGTTCGGTCAAGTCCATCGACATGGTTTCGCCAGCAGAGATGCGAGGAATGTATTTTTGGCGTTGTTCTTCGCTACCAAATTCGTAGAGTGTGTCGATACAGCTCTGGAGGCTCCACACATTTTGGAAACCAGCGTCGGCAGCTGAAATGATTTCACTCAACATTGAGAATGTGGTGTTAGGAAGATTCAAACCACCGTAGCGGCGAGGCATCGACACGCCCCAAAGGCCAGCCTTGCGGGTAGCGTCGAGGTTCTCGTAAGTTTTGCTTGCATAGATCATGCGGCCGTTTTCCAAGTGAGGACCTTCGAGGTCAACATCTTCAGAGTTTGGTTCGATGATGTTGGCTGCAACATCGCCTGTGATGTCGAGAATACGCTTGTAGTTTTCGATAGCGTCCTCATAGCATACAGGAGCATCGGCAAACTTGTCTTTATCTTCGTAATTACGTTCCTTGAGATCAACAATTCGCTTCATGAGCGGATGGCTCAAGTGGAATTCAATTTCAGGATGATCAGTATAGTAATTAGCCATAACTGTAATATTAAGCTTTTGTTCTTTATTAAATGTTTAAATCTTAAGAAGCTGGAAGTTTATTTTGAAGTTAAGAAGTTATGAAGTTAAGAAGTTAAGACGAATGTCTTTTTGCTTGTAACTTCAACACCTGTTGCTTGTTATAAATCATCTTGGCTTGTCGCAACATTATTTATAATTGCTTTACAATAGCCATTGAGCAGTTTGCTTGTTTCTTCAATCAGTGAGCGCATCTTATCAAAATCATTTGGTTTGAGAAACTCCAAATCCCTTGAGAGGATATGATAATCTCTACATTCTTCCAAACTTCCTTGAGCGATATTGAAGAATCGCAATTTATCGGATTTCCCGATTTTCTTGTACCCTTCCGCAATATTCGCTTCTATTGAAACTGCGGCTCTACGAAATTGAGAAGTAAGACCATATTTCTCGTCTGTTGGAAATTGGCGTGTAACCTTATATACGAAAAGCACAAAAGCATGGGCTTTTTGCCAAACTTGAAGATTTTCGAAACTGTAAGTGACAGCCATAATCAAAAGGTATTGTCTTAACTTCTTTAACTTCTTAACTTCTTAACTTCTGATTCAAGTATTACTTTGAATTTTGCTTGTAATACTTGATGAGTTTTGGAACCACTTCTTCCACAGTGCCATTGATCACGTAGTCGGCAATCTTGTTGATTGGAGCATCTGGGTCGTTGTTGATTGAGATGATGATACCAGCCTCTTGCATACCAGCGATGTGCTGAATCTGACCAGAGATACCGCAAGCGATATACACCTTTGGGTGAACGGTAACACCAGTTTGACCCACTTGGCGATCGGCTGCCACCCAGCCAGCATCAACTGCCGCACGAGATGCGCCCACTTCGCCGTGGAGTTCCTTTGCGAGGGTGAAGAGTTGGTCGAAACCTTCCTTGCTGCCCACGCCGTAGCCACCAGCCACTACGATTGCCGCACCC
>OLHA01000292.1_pt1 | contig 29707 bp, 54 predicted proteins | sample 1605961 | NCBI WGS metagenome assembly OLHA01 (sample SAMN03283288) | human gut metagenome | biome: human-associated habitat; material: feces | host: Homo sapiens | place: Peru | collected 2012
TTAGGGCAATGATTTTAAAAATTTAAGTAAAAGTGGAAAATGGGCAGATGTTGATATACTATCATCATATTTTACAGGATATGAGATAAATATTTATATGCAAAGAAGAACACATGTTGATAAACGTATAATTTATGTTGATAAGAATCTTAAAAATCGCATAACTGAAAATACTAATAATGGAAAACAATACGGAGACAGTTGTAATGATAAAGTATTGTCAGATTATTATAAAATAGTTATGGAAAGATTTCCTAAAATAAATAAAAATGATATTAAATATATTTTAAATTTTGCTTGGAAAAGTGTATATTTACATTTAAGTTATGGCGGAGATATTTGTATATCAAATAAAAATTTATGGGCTTATATTGGCAATATGCAATATGAATCTTTAGAACATTTTGATTATTACCGTAAAAAACTTGCTATAAAAATTAGAGTTCTTCATAAAAAGAAGAAGATTCCATGGGATGGATATTATTATTTTGCTTTATACAAATCTTAGTATGATAAAATATTTGGCAATACTAAAAAACGGGGGAGACCTAAAACAAGATGTATTTTTGAAAATGTATTTATGTATGAAATTTTAGACGAATGCTTAATAAGTGATTCTAATGCTGAGTATGTATTTAAAATTCCATATATTAGTAGAGTTCAATCAAAATTTTATCTACCAATACTAAAAACTAATAAAGCTAAATTAATAATGATTCGTGAACCATTAAAGTTTAAAGATATATTAGTTTCAAGTAATAAATATGATTGTATATGAAAAAAGCAGCTACAACTAATACTTTTTAGGATGGGTTATTAATGGACTTAAATCCATTAACAACTCCAAATAATGTATTAACAAATTGCTTAAATGGAACATTAATTACTTATAATGGTAATGAGAATGTTTTATAGAATGATATGGGAAATGGAAGAGTTGAAACAGCTTTTTTACCAGAAGGTTATGTTCCACTTGGAACTACTGAATATGGAGGTATAATATATATTGTTTCATATAACCCATTAAATAAACAGTGTCAAATTGGAAGTTTTCCATCTCCTGAACGTAATATAACTAACGATGAAGCATCTAATCTAGAAAACTCTTTGTCAGAAAGTGATTTTTTAGATTTTACAAATGGTTTAGCTTATGATCCTAATGTAGAAACTTCTGATACTGAAGTAGAAATTCCTATGATTAAGCAAGGAATTTCTAAATTGGTTTTTAAAGATATAGATTTTAATCCAGGAGATTTTTATAAAATATATTTTAAAGAAAGTAGGGATAGTTTTATAGAAGAAGGTACTGATATACGTAAAAATATACTTACTGATTATGGATCTACTAGTCAAAAATATGGCGAATTGCCTAAAAAAATAAAAATAGATATAGTAGCAGTAAATAAAGATGGTGGAATTACTTCTTTTAAAGATCATCTAAAATGGTATGATATAGGAGAAAAAAAAGAAGGAGAAAAAAAAGAAGAAAATGAATTACCATCATCTATCGGCACGCCTTCTTATTACATAGCTCAAAATACATAGAACATCACAAATGCTGTTAATAACTAGACTCCTATTAATCTAGATAATTATAGATCTAAAGTAGCTACACCTTATAATATATTCAGAAGTAGATCTACTGGAAATTTAGCATTATTATGTGAATTAGAAATACCAAATATTGTATAGTCTACCTATGAAATAACTAATTTAGAAAAAGCAAGTGTTAAAGAAGGGGATCTATATGTTCCAGCTAAATGTGCTACAATTAAATTTAAAACTAAATGGGATTGCAGAGATATTAATTATTTATATTTAAAGTTTGATAAAGACTGTTATATAAAAGATACTGATGGAAAGGATATTACCCATAAAGCAATTATAGTTAATAATTTAAAAACTGATGAATACATGTACCCAATACAAGTAACTTCATCTGATAATTCATATGAATTTTCTATTAAAGTAACTTCTAAAAATAATATTTTATTTTATGAAATATATCCAGCTACAGATTATGGTATAATTGGTTATTTAGTAAATAAAGGAAATATTGATTTATCTAAAGTTGGATCTGGTGAATACGATATAACTTCTTGGCAATATTATAATTCTAATGAATATATTACATTAAATTTCTTTTCAGAAATATATCCTAAACCATAGGATATAGTTAATTCGATTTATTTGCAATTTTTACCTATTTCACAAACTGAATATACGGATTACTTAACAACACCTGAAACATCTTCTATTGAAGAAAAATGGATTAAATATGCACAAACTTATTATAAGAAATATAATATTTCAACTTTAAAAATAGATTAGGATAATTATTCTGGAACTATTATTTAGAATATATATTTTAAACAAGAATTACTTTATGGATATTTAATTCCTAATACTTTCTATAGAGTAAATGTTATATATAAAATACAAAATTCTAACGGCACAACCTATAAAAGTTTTATTAAATCAATATATACTTGTCCTATATTTAATATAGAATATGGACATACTTAGGATTTTACAACACTTAATTTAAATGATTATTTAAATATACGTTCTGATTTAATACATAAACCTACACTAGGTTCTGTTACTATGACAGTAGATAAACCAGATGAAGTAACTGAAAGTAAAGGAAAAACAGAGGAATTAACTGAAAGTGGGGGGAAAAAACTTAATAAGTAGAATACAAAATTTACTGTAAATTCTGATACTACTGTAGCAATTACACCATATTTTGATAATAATTTTGGAACATTTTTAATTAATACATATACATTAAACAATCTGAATCCTAAAGATAGATAGACAAACGAAACTAAAACAATAATTAATACTGGAAATATTTCAGAAGTAATTCCAGAAATAGGATCGGAAATAAATGCTGATACTATAACTAATGAAAATGGAACTATACGTTGGAAATTTAATGCTACTTATACAGTTCCAATATTATATACAATAAAATCTGTTTAGCATTTGTTTACTAATTCATTTTAGCCTATAATAAGTACTGTTGAAGATGTTAATAAGTTGGGGCTGGTTGAATTATATAAAAATAAGAAGTATTCGTTTGCTCCAAGTAGTGTAATGACTATGTTCTATACAGATAAAGAAGGTAAACGTGCTGGAACTGTTGTAGGAACTGCAAATTTACGGAAAGATGAAACAGAGGATGTAAACTACTACACTCAATCATCTGAAGATTTACGATATACTTCTCCAGGATATTCTGATAATAATAATACTTATGTAATAGGTAGAAATGATTACAAAACTGGAGAAACTGCTTTAGGAGGATTGGAAAAACTTGGATTTGATGACTCTTTTGATCAAATTTGTTCTGATATTGGATCTCCGATAGTTGTATGTATATATGCAAGTATATCAGACTCTAATTTTGAAAATAATTAGCAATTAACTGATGTTATAGTTAAAGGTGTTTCAAGAGTAGAAAAAAAAGATGGAGGCGGTAATTGGCTTTATTTTAAAAAGGACAGTTAGGGTATTGGCGAATCACATGGAAATAAAACTGCATACTAGATTTATATTAGAACCGATAAAGGATACTATAGACCAATTAATATCATTTAGAAAACTGCTGGAACTAATCGTTTTACAAGCAATATTCCAGATGTATTAGATAACTTTAATATTATTATAAAATATTTTATGCAGTTATATTATTTAAGAAATATAGCAGAACAACAAAATATTGACCTTGTAGATGAATTAAAATATTATGATAAATATGATGTTAAAGTATCTTGTCCAATAGAATATTCAGTTAATGTTACTGATTTATATATAAATGGAATTAGTTCAAGTGATGGTAAAAATCTAAAACTTCCAACAGAAAATAAAAATTTAGAATATTCTTCAAATACTTTAACATAGTCTGGATCTATTAGTATATCGTTTAGTTTAGTGAATGAAGAATTAATAAATAAAAAATATGAAGCACAAACTCCAAATGTTAACACACTTATTAAAACAGCAGATGGAGATGTATTACAAACTAATAATTTATATTCTGATACAAGTGCAGTGTATTATTTATCTAATAACATTCCTTTAAGATTAAATGATACTTATTCATAGTTTGTAGCTTATGATGGTACTATTGAAAAATAGGGTAACAAATATATATTAACGTATGATACTAAATCATTAATTAGTAATCCTTTAACAACTCCCTCGTATTAGATAAATAATGGGGAACTTGAATTAAAAACAAGCGTGCTTTCTTCTAATACTTTTAAATTAACATTAGAAGATTCTAAGAGTCCCCATAGTCATAAAGGAACTATTACTAAAATGATTGATTTTGAACCTATAAAATTTAATTAAATAAAATGGGTAAATTATTAGAAAAGTCGATAGGGTTCAACCTTGCTTATAAGATATTACCCTAGAAAGGAAATTTAGTATATGAATATAATCCTTTCAGAAATTATAGATTAGATAGAGATTTATATGAATATGACGGACAATATCTTACTTTAAACAAATTAAACGATTTAGGTATTACTATACAAGATTTATATGAGTATAATGGACAATATCTTACTTTAGATGAATTAAACAACTTAGGCATTGCTGCACAAGAAAAAAATAAAGTACAGAAATGGACAGGGGTGCCTCCTAATAAACAGGAGCCAATTTTTCATGAAGCTGGTGAAATTGTAGATTTTATTACAAATGAATTCAATTTTGACTTAGAACATCCAGTAGACATTATTGCTTAGCCTTCTTATGATGATTCGGTAAATTTAATTTTAAATGATGGAAAAAATACTCCCAAATTAATTAATAGTAGATTTAGCCCTATTGGAAAAAATAAATATCAAGTAGTTGATAGAAAAGGCACTAATGATACTAATTTATATGATATGGGAGGTTAGTTTGAATTGGACACATCATTATATAAACAATCGTTAACTATACCTAAATTAAAATTTATAGGCGTACAATCTGGGGGAAATTTACCAGTAGGAAATTATCATTTCTATTTTAGATATGTTGATGATGACGGTAATGAAACAGATTATGTTGCAGAATCTGGATTAGTTTCTGTATTTATAGGTTCAACTCCTACATCAATACGTTCTGGGTTTAGAAATGAAAATTCATATAAAACAGTAAGATTTCTATTAAATAATATAGATTCTGCATATCAATATGTAAATGTATATTATACTAGGGAAACTTCTGATATAAACGAAAATCCAACTACAAGTGCTGTTAAAATTGAGTAGAAATTTTATGTAAATTAGTCTTAGTAGTGTGAAATAAATATTACAGGGTTAGAAGAAACAACCGAAAAAACATTGGCAGATATTAATCCTACATATTTAATATGTGAAAATGTAGGAACATAGGAAATAGCGTAGAATAGATTATTTTTAGCTAATGTAAAGTTTCCTGATTTAGATTATTTAGATCTTTAGGATATATCTTTAAGGTTTATTCCAAATAGAATAATAAGTGAGTATGATTTAAATACAATTGACCAAAATTATATATAGTCTAATTCTAATAATTATTATAATTCGACTTTTATTTATAATAAAGTTGGTTATTGGAAAGATGATTTATATAGATTTGGCGTAGTATATATTTTAGAAGATGGATCTCTTTCTCCAGTATTTAATATTCGAGGGCGATATAATATTAATTAGGAACCTACTAAAAAAATAGACGAAATCATAAAAAATGGGGAAAGAAATTTAATAGTAGTTTCTTAGGATAATTTTATAAAAGAGAGTGAATAGTATGAAAACTCAAAAGGAGTATGTTCTTTTAAATCTGAAAAAGAATTTGATATAATAGGTCTTAAAATAGATACTACATAGGAAGTTATTGATTACTTAAAAACAACTTATAAAATTAAAGGGTTCTTTTTTGTACGTTAGAAAAGAATACCCTTAACTTTATGTCAAGCATTAACGATTGGAATAGATCCAGAAAGTAATACTCCAATTTTACCTATTAAAAAAGATATTTTATAGGATACTTTTTCAAAAAAACGTATCTTTAGAAATAAAAAAACTGGGGAAATTGTTATAGGAAATATTAATGAAACTAATTTATTATAGAGTTGGAGTAAAATATATAATGATATTAAATTTGATGCAGAAGTAGAAAAGTCCCCTAATAGTTCTGTATATGGAAATGATGATTGGGAATGTTATTATGGGCAGCATCTTCCTGAAAATGACGATACGTGTTTTGTTGCTGAACGATTTATTGATGATGCTAAATAGCTAAATCAAGAATTTAAACCTAGATTATATGTTCTTGAAAACAATAAAATAAAAAGATTTGGAGCTATATGTCCTGAATATGATATAAATTCTCCGTATTATAATTCTTTATTTATTGGAGATACGTTTGTAGTAGAATATGCTTCTAATTAGCCTTCTATTGATAATAAATCTAAAGACTATTTGACTAATGCAGATCGTCATTTTTATAATAAAGAATTTAAAGCAATTGATGACAGAACTTTATCTTGTAAAATATAGGGAGTTGAAGATAATATAAAGTTAGTTGCAATAAATGATTTATTTTATTCATCTAGAGCCGGGGATGCTGAAGAAGCTTTTCGATTTAAATATATTGGAAATAAAAATAAAAAATCATCTGCCTATAATTTATTAAGAGGGTCTTTTGGGCCTTATATAGCAATATCAGGTATTGATGAAGCAAATAAACTTATTAATATAAAAATTCCAGGCTATTAGAATTCGAGCATGGAAGATTATTTTAAAATTAGATTTAATGATAAATCTTCCTTTTTTGCCATTAGTGATCGAATAGATATAAATGAGATTACTGAAAATCCTTCTTGGAATTTATATAGGGGTGATTGCTATATATGTTAGTATACTCATAGAGTAAATAGAAATTTTCAAGATCCTTCGGCACCAACTAATGATTCAATAGTTGATGAAACATGCTGGGCGTAGAATTTTACATATTCTAACGGTATATTAAAAAAGGAAAATTTTGATAAAATTAATTTAGGAGATGTTAATGCAATATAGTTAGGAATGTGGGTCACTTCAACTTATAAATCTACATATAATCTTAATATAAGAAATATAGATGACTCTGTTACTGATGAGGTTGCATTAACAGGACATCCAAGAGGATTCTTTCCATATTAGGGAATGAGTACTGATGGATCATTTAAAACACCTGAAGCACTATGCTTTAATACAGGATTCAGACAATCATTATCTACTAGATATAATTTTGAAATTCCAGATGTCCCTGCAATTAAAAATAATTTTTCGACAAGAATTCTTTATTCTAATGTTCAAATACAAAACGCATTTAAAAATGGATTTAGAACTTTTGAGGGAGATAATTATAAAGATTATCCTATAAATTATGGATCTATCACTAAAATATTAGAATTAAATAATAATCTTTTATGTATTTTTGAACACGGTATAGGACTACTTCCTATTAGTGAACGTGCTATGTCTGGAGAAGGCCCTGGAGGTCCTATTTATTTAAATATTAATAATATACTTCCAGAAACTCCTATGATTATTTCGGATATGTATGGCAGTCAATGGAAAGATTCCATTATAAAAACTCCTAATGCTGTGTACGGTGTAGATACAATTGCAAAGAAAATATGGTTAACTAATGGAAAAGATTTTTAGTGTATATCTGATATATCAGTTTAGGAATTTTTAAATAATAACATAACTCTTACAGAAAGAGAATTAACTCCAATACTTGGCATACGAAATGTAAAAACTCACTATAATGCTTATAAAGGCGATGTGATGTTTACTTTTTATGATAATTTATATGGTTTTAATGAAAAAGTTTGGAATTTATGTTATAATGAAACTTCAAAACATTGGATTAGTTTTTATAGTTGGGTTCCTAGTTTTTCAGAAAATATATATAATCAATATTTTTCATTTGATAGAAACTGTTCAAAATGGATTTCTAAATTAGCATCTAACATAGGATCTATTTTAGTTGATAATTGTGTAATAAAAAAATACGATCAAAAACAGAAGCCTATAATAAAATTATCTATTTCTGATTCTATAATAAAATCTAATAAATATTTTAATACTGAAATAAAATTTGATATAGAAAAGGATATTTACGGTAATTCTGGAAAGTTTGGCATAACAGAAGACGGAACTGGAATTATTCCAAAGTGCGATTATAAAGCATTATGTATTGAGGATTATTATAGGATAAAAGATGGTAATGAAATAACTCCAGACGATCCAGCATATGAATTAAATCTTCCAATAGCTTATGATGAAAATAATCGAAGAAAATGGTTAACTGGACAACATAAGATTCCAGTTATTCTCTTAAATATTAAAGCTAAAATTTCTATATCTTTAAAAGATGATTATATTAATTTAAAAGAATAGGAAGAATATGTTAAAGATTATAACGCTCTTTATTCTACTTATAATGCAGGAATGTTATAGCAAACTATTGCATTAATACCTGAATATAATCTACAATTTTTAACTACAGATTTTTGGAAACATGGTCAATCTGGAATCATTGATTTAAAAGACACTATTTTACCAACTCATTGGTACGGTAAATAGCATCCGTTTGAATTTGAATTTGTAGTTGCAGATAATCCACAGACTCATAAAATTTTTGATAACTTAGAAATTATTAGTAATAATGCAGAGCCAGAATCATTTCATTATGAAATAGTTGGGGATTGTTTTAACTTTGATAAGAAAAATATGTTTATAAGATAGGAAGCTACAAAAGAACTTTTTCAAAAAAATAAATGTAATATCTCATTTAATCCTATTTATAAAACTTTAAAAGAAGAACAATAGTTTAAATCTACTATATTTCCATTATATTATCAAAAATATGATACTATAAATGAAATTGAAGATTATTATAAATTAGCTACTTCAAATAATAAAGATTATTCTGCATTATCTGGATCAGAAATTACTAAATATAAAGATGAATATCGAATTTAGAATCACAGTCCAGCAAAAGATATTAAAGATGTTGGATTATTAAGAGGAAACATGTATTATAAAGAAGATAAGTGGGATGTACGTATTAATCCTATTAATATTGTTTAGAAAAATGAAGATAAATGGGATAAAATTCCAATTGTTTATAATGCTTTTGTAGATAAGTCTTTATCAGAATTAATAGATATTCCCGATGATAGAAAAGTTGAATATTGGAAAGAAATAGGAAATAAGGATACTGAAGTAAAAGTAAAAGATAAATATATTAAGATTAAAATTAGATATAATGGTTAGAAACTTGCAATAATTTCTGCCATTAATACTTTATATTCTATTAGTTATTCATAAATATGGCAGATAGTGGAAATGGAAGTCCTGCATCTCAAGTTGGACTTACTAGCAATTTATTAAGATATAATTATCTTAATAGAAGATATTTAGAATTAAATCCGTCTTAGGGATTTTAGGGATATTCTATTTTTGATAATCCTATTGATATTATTAAGAAGAATCGTAATGATTAGGATATAGCTTTTAAATCCACATTAGATGCTTACGCAAACAGTGGTTAGTTAGCTTTTTAGCAAAAAACTCCAGGATTATTTGGTTAGTATGTTTATCAATATAATCCTGTCTAGTAGGCGGCAAATAATCAAATAAATAATCTTAATTAGTCATTTGATAAAATTTAGGCAGATAAAAATCAATAGTTATTTGAATCTTTAGGCTCTTTAGGACAATTAGCAGGATCGACCATTGAAAATTCATATAAAGCTAAGCATGCTCTTACAGATGGAACACTATTAGCTAAAACTCCTAATTTAACATTTAAAGACAAATTAACAAATAATGCTGAATTAATTTCAAAAGGAATAGATGTTGCTTCTTCATTATTAACTGGATTAGCTGGAGAAAAAAGTGAATATTCTGGAGATTTTGGATAGTATACACAAGCTATTGATAAAGGAACTGATACTGTTGCTAATGCTATGCTTGCAACTGGTACTCCATGGGGAGCGACTGGTGGACTTGCTATTAAAGGTACTAATTTATTAGGTCAAGGGCTTAATAAACTAGGAGCAGGTACCGATGGCATGACCCGTGCAGATGCTATTTTAGGATCTGGAGTTATGTCCCCAATGTTTTGGTGGAATGGTGCATTTGGAAAAAGAACTAGAGATTTTACATAGGATAAAGAAACTATGGAGTAGATAGGTAGTTCTTATGGTGGGTTACAATATAATATAAATGAAGCTCTTAGTAAGTCGAATAAGAAGTATGGCATTCTTAGTAAGAATGCAATGAATAAAGCAAATGAACAAATAGGCCATACTACAGAAATGCAAAATACAGCGGCGACTATTGCTGAAAATGCAGCGATTAGAAATGATCTTGTAAACTCTATGTCTGAATTTAATTCTTTAAAGAAATAGAGAGACATGGAACCTTAGTTCAATGCTTCTGTAATTCGTTCAAAAGAAGGTGGAATATTAAAACCCTCCTATCCTACTATTACTTTAAAACCTAATTATCCTAAGCTACAAGAAGGTGGAAAAATATCTGAATATCAAAAATGGGTATCAGACGTAAATCCTGAATATTTAAATCCTAATTATGATTTAGAAACTGCATTTAAATATTATCCAAGAGAAAAACTGGATAGATGGAAATTTGCAGTGAATTCAGATAATTCTGATTATTATATGAGTTTATAGGATAAAGACGGCAATTATCCATTTCATCTTGGATCTGTTGTAGAAATTCCGGAAACTGGTGAATATATGTTTCTTAAATTAGGAAATGAATTAAGTAATCCTGAGACAACTGATGAATTGCAACAGTACTGGACTACTGATTTTAAAGATAAATACAATCTATTTTATGACGGAACTAGATATTGGTATAAGCCAAAAAACTCTAAGGTATTAAAACATGGGGGTTCTGTAAATATAATTCCAAATGGAGCTTTACATGCTAGATTACATCATTTAGATATTGATAATATAACTACTAAAGGTATTCCAGTTGTATCTGAAAAAGAAGATGGCACTCTTGAATAGCAAGCTGAGATTGAACATAGTGAAATTATCCTAAGACTAGAAGTTACTAAAAAATTGGAAGAAATGGCTAATGCTTATTATGCTTCTGAAACTTCTGAAAGGAAAAAGAATTATATTGCAGTCGAAGCTGGAAAAATATTGACAGATGAAATATTATATAATACACAAGACAATATAGGACTTTTAAAATAATGGCAGGACCGAATAGATGGGGCAGAGGAAATTATGCTATGCCCAATGATAATACAACAGTTTATAATCAACGTACAGAAGTTCTTCCAGAAATAGTTGATTCTGGACGACAAAGAATTTTAAATACTATAAATGAAGCTAAAGCTAAAATAAGATATAGAATACGCTCAGGGCAAAAACCTTTAGCTACTAGCGAAGAAGTATTTGATGCATATAGTATTCCAATTACACAATAGATATGGGATGATTATAGATTCTAGAGAGAAGAAGAAGCATACAAACGTCAACGAGATTAGGAATTATAGAATGAAATATTTTATGATGCAGACATATTAGATCAAAATACCCGTAATATCAATTATGCCAATAATTAGTTTACAGCATCTTAGCAAGTTCCTGCATATATGCGATATTCTAATCCAGAAGATGTTAATAGGGCAATATATGGAAATTCTCCTCTTGCATCTGGAATAAAAGGAGCATATAATGCAACTATTGGAACTTTAACAGATCCTGAATATGGTGTATATGCTACTTATGATAAAATTAGAGATGGTAAATTAGACGCTTGGGAAGCTGCGAGAAATATTGGATTAAATGTATTAGCTATATCTCCTTTTATAGGTGGATTAAATCTCTCGAGTGCTAGGGGAGCTGGTACTGCAATAAATGAAGCAGGAAATACTGCAACTCGAGCTTTAAATACTGCAGCAACAAATGTTAGAAATACTATATCTACTTTAGGAAATAAAGCTAGTCAAATGCTATATGGGAGTCCTAAAGTATAGTTAGCATTACCAGGTGGAGGTACTATGACAGTACCTATATCAGAGGCGGCTTCCATAGCTAGAATCGCCCCGATTTCTTTAGAATATCCTGCAATAAATGGAATAACTAAAACAATAAATGGAATAACTAAAACATTAGGTTCTATTGTATCTAATGCTCCCTATTCAGTTGTGGCAAATGGACTTTATAATAATGCTAGAATAATGGCTGATGAAGCTCCTGTTGCAAACGAAAGTGCTGCTTCTGAAACACCTACTTCTGAAACATCTGCAGTTGAATAGTCATAGGAAAGTCAAGAACAACCAACTCCCGAATAGCCGTAGTAGAATCCAGAACCCGAATAGCCTACTCCTGAATAGCCTCAAGAAAATCCTAATTAGCCTTAGTAGAATACTAGATAGCCCACTCCAGAAGAAGAAGCAAAATGGCAGTAGGCAAAAGAAATGGATTCATATAATGGTTATGTAGACTTTGCGCGGGACAATCCCAATTCACCTTATTTTAAATAGGCTATCACACTAATAAAAGATAAAAATCCAAAAGGGTTTTTAGGACGTTCTAAGAAACTCCCTGATTTTGTTAGAAAATATGAAGCAGAACAAAATAAAATAGCCGCTAATTCTGGCAATGCTACTGCTGCTAAAGAATATAAATGGTGGTTAGGAGGGGACTGGCATGCTAACAAGTCTTTTGGGCAATTTATTCATAATTATGTAAGTCCATTTAATGCCAGTGGTTTTGTGAAATAGGCTGCAATATTTCCTGCTGGTGAATTTCTTTTTGATTCGGTATATAATAGAATGTCTGATAGTACAGGAACTCATCTATTAAAATATGGAAATTTACCTGCTCTTGGATTCCGATTATTTAATTGGTTGACTCCAGGTATAAAAAGAACATTAAACGTAACTGACGTTAATAAATCGCCGAAAGATACTACTGAATCTACCATACATGAACCTGTTATAACTCGTGAAGATTCTTCTACAATGCAAACAAATTCGTTTAATACTGATATGAATAATTCATCGGAATATTTGGATGCTGAAGATTTAGAATTAACAAAAAAGATAGGAAATGGAAATAATAATTAATAATAAATCATATAATGTAGAAGAAGCTATAACTCAAGAACAAAAAGAAAAAGGTCTCCAAAATCGGGATTTATTAGACAAAGATAAAGGTATGATTTTTTATTATGATATTCCTCAGACAGTATCATTTTGGATGAAAGATGTTAAAATTCCTTTAGATATAATCTTTATAAATGATGATTAGGAAGTAATAAAAGTAGCAAAAGGAATTCCAAATTCTAAGAAAGCAATTATTTGTGAAAATGTTTCTTATGTTTTAGAGTTAAATGCAAATTCTGGAGTAAAACCAGGTGATTAGATAGAATTTGATGAAGATACTCCTGTTATGAAAATATTAGGTCCGGATGGTAAAATATAGGGTAACTTATGGGGAGGTGAGAGAATATTTTCTAGAATTAATACTAAGGTATTAATTAAGAAAGCTAAAAAAGCTGAAAAAACTAAATCAGATTCTGATTATAAATCTTTGGGAAAATACTTATTTAAATGTATTAAGTAGCAAGATGAAAGAGATCCTGAATATGTTTAGATAAAAAACTAATTTTGACACTATATTTATTTTTAGTATATTTGTAGTATTATTAATAATCGATTAAATATTATGAAATTTCAACCAAAAACCGCAAGAAAATTTTAGGAAGGTGGTGAAATGCCTGCCGAAGCACCCTAGAATGGTGCAGAACAACAAGATCCTATTATGATGTTAGCCTAGGCCGCTGCACAGGCTCTTTAGACACAAGATTGTCAAGTAGCTATGCAAGTTTGTCAAGGATTTATTCAATTAGTACAACAGATGGCTCAATAGCAAGGAATGTCTTAGGAAGGGCCTGTAGAAGAGCAGCAGGGTGAACCTGTCTTTAAAAAAGGTGGAGTATTATCCCGCAGGATTAGAAAATAAAAAAATGATTAATTAATAAGTGGGGATATATTCATTTATATCCCCATTTTTATTTAAAAAATATATGGTAAATAATATAGAGTCTTAGGTTGCATCTTCTGCATCTAATTTTTTTCAAAAATATAAATTTAATGATGATCAATAGATACAAATAAGAAAACGAGCACGCGCGTTAGTAGATGGAATCAATAAAGGAGATTTTACATATGATCAAGTTATTAATGGATTTAATAATACGCTTGGTGTAACTAATTCAAATGGATTTGATGATTGGGGGTATGCTGCTGCAATTGTTGCAGATGCATATAAAAATATGCCGCAAGAAGAAACACCAAAAGAAGAATTTAATTTATCTAATATTGGCAGTGAATTTACAAAAAATATATTTGGAACTGATACTGTAAGTGATTATTCTTATTTTTAGAGAAATCCTCAAGAATAGGTAAAATTAATTAAAGGAAGTTTACAAAATATATATAATAATTTTGATAATATATTTAGTACTTATGAGATAGCTGATTCTCAACCTTATAAAAGAAATCTTGAATCTGCTATTTAGGCTCTTGATGATGGTCAAATAACAGAAAATGACTATCTTGCATTAAGTAGAGCTACTGGAGTTACTAACTTTGACGATTGGTTTACTCCTAGAGAATCTATAAATAATTAGTAGAATACTGATTCATCTAGTGTAGTAGATAGAGTTACCGCACCTTAGTAGGAAACTCAATCGTAGCCTGTAGTATAGCAGCAATCATATCCTAGTTTTGAAAACGCCCCAAAGAGAATAGTATCTTTAAAAGATAATATGAATAATGATCCAAATGATATTAAAGGATTTAACTAGATACTCTCAACAACTAATTCTAAAGTACTTCTTTAGATATTAAATAAAATTGTAAATGGAAAAGATCCCACAATATATTTCAAACAATATTTAGGAAAGAAGTTTAAAAAAATGATTTCTCCATTTGGAATAATTCGAGGAATACTTACTGAATTAGGTAGAACTAAAACAATTACTGTTGGAAATGATGGTACATATTATATTCCAAATGTTTTTAAAGGAAATAATGCTATATGGTATGATCCTAATTTAAACGGTGGATCTTTTATATTACGAAATAAACGATACGTTCCTAAAAACTTACATGGAGGTATTCTTAAATTTTCTGGTGGAGGAGTTTCTAATGTATCTTATAACGATAAATATAATTGGACTGATATAATTTATAATTCTGAAGCCTATAAGAAAGCTATTTAGGGAATTACTAAAGAAAATTACAAAGCTGCTAATAATTTACAAAATAGATACTATACGGATCGTATAAATACTGGATGGGATCAAAATAAATTAAATGAAAATAATTTAGTTAAATAGTATCAAGTTGATTTTAATAATATGTATCCCTCTATAAATACTTCTTCAATTGAAGGGGCTATAAATAATGGAATTATTAGTAGAGCGGGTAGTACTGGTGATAATACAACTGGAAAATACGCTGATGGATATGCAGGAGCAATGACTAATTTACGCCATCTTGGTACTAAAGATGATGAAAGTAAAATAGGAGAATTAAATGAAATTCTTAAACCTAATGGATTAATTGCATTTGTTAATCCTAATACAAATATGATTAATTTTAAACCTATAGAAGAATCCGAACCTACTTAGGAAGAACCAAATAAGAAGAATAATCCTTCTGAGGAATCAAATAAGGAAGGCAATTCTAATATTAGTTGGTTATTTGGGAGACAGGGTGAGCTTCCTAAAGAAAAAAAGAAATTAGATTTTACTTGGTTACGCAATATATATCCTGAATTAATAGCTACTGGGAGATTATTTGGAGTTATTAATGCTAATAATTTAGCAGCTAAAAAAGTTCGTGAATCTTTAGTTCCAGTATTAAAAGATACTTATAATTTATATTCTCCTGTTAGAGGAGCTTTTGGAGAAAGAAATCAATATTATAATTAGGCTAATAAATATTTAGATTTAGCTAGTAAATTAAATGTTTCTGATTCATCTAAATTAATGAATGCATTATTTGATGCACAAATGAAAAATAATGAAATGCAGACACAAGGTGATATTGTAGATGATAAAGAAAGAAATAGAACAGCAGAAGCAGCTTTAAAATTAGAACAAGATAATATTGCTAGAAGAAGCGCTGTAGCTAATGAAAACAGGGCATCTATTATTGGAAATAATTAGAATGTTGCATAGCTTGAAGCAAATAGAATTAAAATGAATCAAAGTGCTGTTGATGAATATCTCAAAGGTATAGAATCAGATCAGCGTTCTATAAGAGCTAGTATGAGATAGGATGCAGAGTTAATAAATAAACAAATTATTATTAATAAAATTAGAAATTGGCAATCAGAAAAATTAAAACAAGCATAGGATGCTTATAAAGCAGCAAGTACCAAATACAAAAATATTACAGATTGGCCCGATTATCAAAAATATTTAACTTATGTTAAAAAAGTATCTGATATGGCTAAAGATATGCAATATACAGAATTAGCTAAATTATATAATATATCATATTCTCCTAATTATACTAATTATGATATAACTTGGTAACAATATGGATTTTAATCAAATATTTTCAACTTTTACGGCTTTAACTGATCCTACTCCTTCTGCGTAGGAAGAACGATACCGCAGAAAAAAAGAAGATACAAATACGGATAAAGGTAAGCTAACTGAAAAAGATCTGTATAGTTTATTAAAAGATGCAAAAGGACTTCCTAATGAAGTCATGGCTATAACTAAAGAATTATTAGAAACTATTCAATTTGATAGTTTATATGGAACAAGTGATTTAGACACAATGGCTTCTAAATATGTATAGTTAATATCTAAATTAAAAACATTAGAATTTAATTAGAATGAATATGATGAAGCAAGAAAATTACTTATTTCTAATAATGCGGTAGATGATTATGCAATAGATCGTTATGGTAATTTATTACTAAGAGATAAGGATAATCCAGGTTCTATTGTTAGAATGAATTATAGAGAATGGATGAAAAATTATCGTAATGATCTTAATTATCTACCTCTTACTAATGGTAACTTATTATGGTATAGAAGTTAGAGTCCAACTGAAGTTTATGATAATGCAATATATTCAATTACTAATAACGGAATTGGGCTTCCAAAAATAGTTCAACTAATTAAAGAAAGTTTTAAAAATATAGGTAGCACAGAAGCTACGAATGATTCTTTAATATCTACTTATACAAAATAGGGGGCTTAGGAATTATAGCAATTACTTTCATAGGGTCCAGAAGGATATTATAAACTCACTTCTAAATTAAAAGGTCCTGATGGTAATAAAATTAGAAGTGTATTAAAATATATATATTTTACTTTACCTAATAATGCTAAAGTTAGATTAGCTTTATAGACTAAATATGGTACTGAAGATGAAGTAGTTGGATTATTGTTTAATGCATTATCTGGTAGCTTGGATACTTCTTAGGGAATGTCAATTAATTATATGGGTTCAGAAGAAGGTACATCTGGAAAAAAATCTAAAAAGGATAATGATATTAGTAGTACTAAAGCTAATAGTGCATTACAATGGGCATCTGGATTAGGTATGAAAAGGTCATTTGTTATTAATTTAGGAGGAATACGTAATGTACAAGCAGATGCTAATGTTGGCGTTCTTACTGATAGTAATGATAAAGAACTTGGAGTAAATTCTAGTTTGTAGGCTGCATCTGCTGGTTCATTTTCTAATACAGTTGATTTTGCTTAGGCAAGCATGGGTGGAAAATCAATTAATCCAAATTTATATGATACAGTATTAATAGATGGATATATAGCATCTATTGATTTTCCATGCTATACTGACTCAGATGGAACTTTGAAACCAGATCTTAGACAAGATGTATGGGACAGAGTTTCAAAAGCTAATGTAAAAATTCGTAAATTAGGAATTAATATTAATAATAATGAAGATAGATAGAGGCATTATAAATAGATTAACGATATATATAAAGAATTCGGATTGGATGCACCTTATGATATATATGGTCGAGTAATAGCTAAAACATGGCATAGATTTGGTGTTATTAATGGACGTACTAATGAAAAAGCTCTTAATATGGAAAAAGCAGAAGAAAATCCATTATTAACTATAGAAACAAACGAAGCTGCGATTAATCAATATATCGAAATATCTAAATTTAAAGGATGGGATAAAGGAGGTATATTTAGTAGTAGTGATGATTTATTGTATGGCACAATCTGGATTCCATACTATAATAATCATGCAGGACTAATGCGCAGTGGAACTATGGAAAATGCTAATAGTGCGGATACATCAAATCAAGTACTCTAGAAACAGTAGGATTATCAAAAACCACAATCAGTTAAATAATGGAAACAAGAGAGCATGATATATTTATGGACATGACGGCAAATCCGAACATGAGCCTTAATGAATTAGTAGCAATAGGTGTTAATGCTAATAACACTGCTTTAGAAGATAAAAGTGTATATGAATCAAATGATTGGGTTAAAGACTAGTATAAAAATGAATATGGTGAATTTGATCAGATGAAATTTGATTCTGCATATCAAAACGCTAAGATAGCATATAATATGTTATCTCAAATTGATTATAATAAAGCTGTTGATGCTGTTGTAAGTTATCACAGAGATAATATATTTGTCCCTATTGACAAAAGAAGATCTGGACCTGATTATTATGAGTATTTTACTTCTAATCCATATAAAACAACTTCTAGTGTTTCTCAATTAGGTAAAATATCTCAAAGTCCATTATCAATAGATGAAATGGCTTAGGCAAATAAAGTATTATTAAATCCCACTACTGCTGGAGATAATTTTGAAAATGCTGAATGGGGAGGATCTCCAAACGATAATTTCTTTAAATATTTTACTAATACATTAGTACTTGCTTAGTACGACGAAGCTGGAACACATCAAGATCCTATAACTGGTGAAGTATAGCATCATGAAAAAGGTGATCTTAAATTAGATGATGAAGGAAATTTTTATTATGAAGACTTGGATGGACGTGAAGTATATGGGCGTCAAGTTCTTAATAAAATGAATGTTCTTACTACAGATGGATCTTTTTGGAATAAATTTGATCCTTTTGATTCTGATGATATTCAATAGAAAAGTATAGCAGGAACTCTCATAAAAAATTTAGCATTAGTAGGAACCATGTTTTTACCTGGCATAGGTCCATGGATAGCTGGCATTAGTGTAGCTACACAGGTTGCTGGTTTATTAGGAACTATGGCTAAAATGGCTGGATCTGTAGATCCCATGTGGAATGAACTTGAAGGATGGTCTAAATCTGTAAATAGGCAAACTGCAAAAACACAATATGCTCAAGAACATACTTGGTGTTGGGAAAATTTTATTAATTTATTTGGTGACGTTGTAGGTTAGCTTAAGGAATAGAGATTTATCTTTGAAAAAGTTCCTATGGTTTTTACAGGCGGTAAAGACATGAGTACTGTAGCTGGGCAAGCAGCTAAATTAAAAGAATATGAGAAAGCTGAAGAAGCTCTTATTAATACTAAATTTGGTAAATTATCTTCATTACCTGATCCAGATAAATAGCTAGCTCGTGTAATAGAAGCACAATAGAGAATACATGCTAGAGCAAGTTATAATTTAGATTCTTTTGTAAAAGGATATAATAATCTTGGCGCAGTAATTAGTAAAGGTTATATGACTGCCATTACTGTAGGAGATACTTTTGGAGAAGCTAAATTACAAGGTGCTTCTGATATGGATGCTACTCTACTTACATTAGGATATGCAGTTGGTGAATATGCTATACTAAGTACTGGTTTGGGAGAATGGGTATTACCGGAATTACGAGCTGGAAAATATAAAAATTAGGCTATTGCAAGAGCATTAACAAATCTAAGAAAAGATTCTGAAAGTATTCACAAACAAATTGGCGGAGATTTAGCTAAAGAAAGTAAGAAGAATTATATTAAAAAAGTTTTTAATGTTGGTAAAAAAATAGCTACTGCTGAGTACGCAACTGGCGTAAAATCGTTAAAAGCTACTTTGGCAGCAGGTGCTGGTGAAGGTTTTGAGGAAGTTTCAGAAGAAGTTCTTGCTGACTTTTCTAAAGGGTGTTTTAATGTTGTTAAATGGTTACAAGGTGATGATACTAGATTAACTACATTTGGATATGACCCAAAGACTGGAGAATGGAATAGTACTGATGTACTAGATCGATATGGAATGTCATTAATCGGAGGTTTTGTAGGCGGTGCTACTACAAATGCTTTTACTAGTTATAAAACTATTAAAAATTTAAATAAAATGACTAGTAGGGAAGCTATATAGGAAATAGTAAAAATGGCTCGTAATCATGAATTGGATGGATTTAGAAAAGATATTATTAAAATGAAAAATCTTGGAGATCGTACTAAATCCGCAACTGATTATGAAATTACAGACAACGGAGCTGTTTTGTTTATGCCCGGTACTAAAGAAAACAATTAGGAAGTGTATAATAAATAGGTCATAATAGGTTTTACTAATTTAATACAAAACACTCTTGATGCTAATGGTGCTAAATCTGATTCTGAATTATTAGATGCTCTAACTTTACGTGAAATGCGGTTTACAGCATTACATGACTCTCTTACAGCATCTAGTTACATAGATGAATATAATACTCTTAGTACTAAATTAGTTGAAATAATATCTGATATAAATAGTAAATAGGTTCTACAAAAAGATATTAATAATGATGGAGTTTTTACTGATAGAGAAAAAAGAATAGCACGTGATAATAAAATTCCAAATCCCAATTAGGCAGAAATTGATAAATTATATAAAGATTTAAATGAAACTAAAAAGAAATTAGACGATTTAGTAAATGGAAAAAGGTCTGTCGATTTCTTAAAAGAATCATTATTTGAAGCCACTGCAGTTTTAAGTTCTCATTTTACTTTTCCTACATATATACTTTATGCTGAACACAAATTCAAAAAGAAGTATAGTGAACTTACTGAAACTCAACGAAAGGAAGCAGCAGATGAATATGCAAAATGGGCTAGTACTGAAAAGGTCGATCAAATTCGAACTCTTGCTCATATCTATTATGATATTGCTACATCTGCTAGTAAAGCAATTAAACAAACTGAAGAAAAATATTAGCAAGATCCCAGGGCAATATATTCTTTTAACGATCGGGTTGCACGATTATTTGAAGTTGTAGTAGGCAAAGATGGGAAAAAACATTACTTGCCAAATGAAATTGAAGGGGATAATTATGGGGAATTAGCTCAATTAGCTGCCGACAATTCTAAGTTAGCAGCTATATACAATGGCTTAATAGCTCTAGGAAATAATAACGCTATTAATTCAATTAGAGAATTGGCTATAAATATAGCGCCTCATATAAAAACCCTTCAAAATTAGGGAAATTAGTAGTTAGCACAATTAAAAGAATCTCATAAAACTGAATTAGATAATTTAAGAGAACAAATCAGTGCAAAAGAATAGTAGTTTAGTTAGGAACTTGAAAATATCTCCGATGAAACTGCAAGAACATTAAGAAAATAGGAATAGGAAGTAGAGATACAAGAATTATAGGAGAATTTTTAGAAAACTTAGAAAGACTTTGAAATAGAAGAAGAACTTAAAAAATAGGATATTTTAGAGTCAATTAATAAAATTAAAAACGATTATACATATAATATTGCTTCTAAATTTAAAGAAAGCGTCAAAGAATTGGTTGATGAATTTAAAAAACGCGGGTTTATAAACGAAGAGGCTAGAAACCAATTTTAGCAGGCTTTAATGTATTATTATAATGAATTACAAGATGCAGCGGTTAGTTATTATGGAACAGAAGAAGAAGCTAAATATTAGTCTGTTGCTGATGAAATATTATCTCTTAAATAGGATATTTCAAATTTGGCCAGTACGTCTGTAGAAAATGCTTTAAACGAATTCTCTATTACTTTAAATCAAGAAAATTTAAATTATACCCAATTATTATAGAAATTAAATACGGTATTTAATAAAAATATTGATGATGTATCGTAGTTTATGGTTAATAGTTTGCGTGAAGAATTAAAAAATGCAATATTTATAGCATAGATGTATCGAGCAGCTATTGTAGGGGCAAGCACTGATAACGCGTCTTTAAGTAATATATTTGGATATAATGCTACTATAAATGATGTATTAAGAGCATAGAATGAAAATCCTATTCTTGCTGAAATTGATTCTAGAACAGCTAATTTAATAGTTACAGATATAGATGGTGTATTAAATAAATTAATATATTTTAAAAATCTTCTTGATTTTAATAATGGCTAGACTTTAAATGCACATGATCAATCTGGATTACGTTTTTCACAATTAATTCATAAAAAATTAAAATATATTGTACAAGTTCCAGAAGATGATCCATTACGTAAATGGGTTGGATTTGATGAACTAAAAGCTGCGGTTGAATCTGCAACCTTATTTGAGACTTCTGAAAAACAAGAATGGACAAAAGTTCCATCTGATTAGAAAAAAGAGTTTGAATAGCAAAAAATAAATGTAGAAAATGCTGTTTATAATTTTTTCCAAAAAAATAAAGATAAATTAGCAGACCCATCTAAATTAGCAGAATTAATAAATAATAAACATTTTCAAATATATATTTCAAATAATACAATAATTACTAGAAATTCTGAAGATATAGATGATAATGCTTTTATTTGGTGGCTAGCATCCCGGGCTGCTCTAAAATCAGAAGATTTTCATCAAGAATTTGCAGAAATTCTTAATGAAAATGAAGAAAAAATAATTGCTCCGTTAGCTATTTAGGAAGTTGACGTTTATAATTGTTATGCTGCCGTTCTTAATGGGAATGTTTTTAAGTAGTTTGCAGATGCTTTCAATTATTCTATTGAAAATGACCTAGGAACTACAAATTTTGATGATATTACTTTTAATAAAATTAAATCATCTGAACATCCATAGAAATTATTACGTATATATTTCGATGCTCTATATATAAAATATACAAATATGGTACTTAATGAGGGCATTCCAGGATCGGGTAAAAGTACAGGTGTTTCTAAACTAACTATTAGAATGTTACGTAAATACCATCGATAGGTATTAAAAAATGTATGGGTTACTCATTGTGTTTCTGAAGAAAAAGCTAAAGAATTTAGGGATAGTTTAGAATTAAAGGAAAATGAATCTAAAACTTTTTCAAGAGACTCATTATTGCAAAAAATATCTTCTGAATGGAAAGAATATACAAAAGACTCATCTAATGCAGAAATAATTCCAGACAGAAATATCGAGTATAATGAAGGATATATTCGTAGTAAATTGGCTATTTCTGAAACATCGGAACCTCCTTCATTAATTATAATTGATGAAGTAACTAGAATGAATAAATTTGATCTTGATTTAATATAGTAGTTTGCGTAGAAATATGGAATTACTGTATTAGTAATGGGAGATTATGATCAAATTTCAACTGTATCTACTTATAAAATCCCTCAAGAAGCAGAAAAAATTAAAAATGATTAGGGAAAAACTATTGATATTCGTAGATCGGGAGGAAATAATCACTTTTTTATCAGATCTCCTAAACTCGGAATTTCTATGAGATCTGATAACTTATTGATTACTGAAAATAATTATCAATTAATTCAATATGTTTAGGATTCTGGGAAAGCTGTATTAAAATGGTATTAGGATGATACTGGTTTATATGGGCATAAAATGATAGACTCATTTAATAATTTAGAGAGAATTATTATACCAGAAATCAGAAAATTAATATCAACTCTAAAAGACGGAGAAAAAATAGGATTTATCTATAATTCTTCTAAACTTAGAATATATAATGCTATACAAAATGACCCGTCATTAAAAGAGCATATTGATTTTCTTCCAGATGGGACTTCTTAGGGATCCGAGGCATAGTATTATATTATAGATGGATCGGAATTAGATTTAAGTTCTGATAAAAAATTAATATATACTGGACTAACTCGAGCTTCTTAGGCGTGTCTATTTATAGGTCCAGATAATGTGGATTCAAAATTTGAATTTCGAAAAGTATCTGAAAAATTATATTATCCTAATACATAGCCAGCTCTTAAAAAATATTTAATAGCTCGTAAATCGATATTACAAGAAATTTGTCATGGTAATCCGACTCAATATACCGAAAGAACAAAAGAATCTTAGCAATAGAGACAGCAAACTCCAGAAGAACGATTACAAGAAGAATTTCGTTAGAAATTAAATAATATTCATACATATAAAGAATTACAAGATCTTCTCAATGATACTACTTATACTTCAATTGTAGCTAAAATATCTAAAGAAGATATTATATTAAAAACTTTAGATGTAATAGATGAGGATGATTCAATTGATCTATACGAGCGTCATAAAATAAGTAAAGAACTTCTTTCTGAATATTTTACAGAAGATTATTTAACTGACACTTCTACTTATAATCCATATATCCCATTATTTGATAAAAATTCACATTTCGAAGGGAATGAGCCAATATAGGTAAAATTAGTAAAGGAATTATTAGATAGAAAAAGAATACATTAGAATTATGCAATAGATTCTAATGGAGCAGTTACAATATTATATCGTGTAACTCCTAAAATGTATGTTCCTTTTAGATATGCGCTTGGACAATGGAAACCTTTAATAGGTTTTGATGAAAATGTAGCACCTATAGAATTTATAAATCCTCCTACAGTAATTTAGGCTATAACTAATTGGTTAAATACTAATTTAAATGATTTTAGTGAGGGAGTTATTTTAAATACGCTTACTGCAGATTCTGAAACTGGTCTAAATACGTTAGTGCATGAATAGCCCGCTGTTTAGGATGAACATTCTAAAGATATTTTTGTAGCAAATGTAAAAGGTTCTATGCAAACTTTAAATGCTTGTCTATCTGAAATTGAAGTAGATACAGATTCATTAGAAACATTTTATTAGGACAATTATATAGATGAGGATATTCCCTTGTTTAATACTGCTAATAATATTGCTTTTAGAACTTGCTATACTAAGGGGCAAACTGAACAAGATAGAAATTATGTTACAATTATTAATAGTAGATTATTAGTAAATTCTAAAGACAGAGAATTTATTCGTAAAGCTATTACCAAAATTTCTATGGATGATTATGTAATTTATGATGATGAAATTGCAGATTATTTTTCTGGAAATTTTAAACTCGATGATAGTTAGATAACTGATGATATATTTATTGAATTAGCACACTTATCTTTTCCAGAAGAATTGTATACAGACGATGATATTAAAAGATGGTCTAATAAACAAAATAAATCTAAAATAACTCTAGGACAATTTGGATTACATAGGAGTGGAGAATGGCTAAAAGATGCAATTAGCATAACAATGCCTTTATATTCTTTTAATACTTTTGAACTAGGAGTTGGTGAAGGATCTAACGATACTATAGTTCCTTCGGCTTTTGGAGAAAAACGTATTGATAGTATAAACGGATTACTTCGTATTGATAGGCTTTATCCAAATAACCCTAAATTAGCTCCATCTATGTCTGAAGCAATTAAAGTAATTGCTGATCTAAGAGATGCTGTATTTAATACATAGGATAAACGAGAGCTTTTAGATAGAATTAAGGATATTTTAGGAGTTGATAATTTGTATGGGACATTTGCTTTTAAATCATCTGCTTGGGATAAAGAAACTAAAGGTTTTTAGTCTACTATTCCAAATGCTTTTGAGAAAGGTAATGAACACTCTATTTATAATGGAAATAAAAATGGAAGGAGTGGTGAAATTAATCATAAAAGCTTAGTATTTATAATTGGAAATAATGAACATGGAAATTTAATAGAATTACCTCTACTAACTCTTAGTAATCCATTCTCGTTACTATCTCAAGATTTAGCAACAGCCCAGGCTAATGGAACTACGCCATAGTGGGATGAATTAGCTCTAGAATATTAGAGATTAGTTCCAAGATACCGTAAAAATGATATGTATTCCCCAACTGGTCAAGATACTAATGTTCGCGAATTGGCAAAAGCGCTTATTAGTAAATTTGGGGATAATTAGAAGTATAAATGTATGATTAATCTTCTTAAATTATGGCTGTTTACTGATAATGGAATATTTCATATATTAAGTCATAATTTTACTATTGCAAAAAATTTCACTTTACAAGGATAGCAATTTATCAGTGAAATTGATGTTGAACAATTAGTAAAAGGATTTGAGTTTACGGGTGATAACTGGATGACTCTTGAAGAATTTGCCAAAAATGAAGAAAGATATGTAAGTCCAGTTATGGTATCTTATGACGGAATGATTAATGCTGATAGCAAGTGTCAAGTAGCAAAAGGTCACCCGTTTGTATTAGTGTCTTAGGATAGTAGAATTAGAACTACAGAGGATATGATAAATCAATATATGAAGCAATTAACAGATCCGGCTTCTATACGCCCTGTAGTTTCTATAATGTATATATTACCTCCTAAAGCTACTGTTTCTGAATATATTAAAAATCTAGATAGAATATTCCGAAAAAAGAAAACCGATATATTATAGTTAGGTGATTTAACTACTGTTTACAAATGGATGGAAAAATTACTTAATGATGATTGGTTTTCAACGACTTTAAAAAGAAGAATTGGAAATGAAACATATGATCGCTTGGCTAATAAAATGTCTGAATTAAAAGGATTAAGTCGACAAGAATTAATAGAAGCATTACAATAGCCAAGTGAAGTTAGAGCTGGAAAAGAAGAAACTGTAGCATATATGTTAAATGGTATGTTAATGAGAGTGGCAATGGACACTGCGTTACTTTCTAGCAAAACTACCTTTAATGAAAATAATATTCAAAAAATTACTAATGCATTAACAAGTAGTGGAATTGAAGGAGTATTCTATAATGTTAAGCCTTCTAGTGCAAATGACATCCTAGGTTTAAAAATATTCCCTACTGATGAAAAATATTAGATAAATGGTCGTCCTTTCCAAATAAATGGTAAATTAGATTCTTATGTGTTTACTGCAAATCTTGATGAGCTTATTAATCAAATAGTAAGAACTATTAGAACTACTAGTGATGGAAAACATCAATATATTCCAGGATCTAATGCGTACTATAATACAAATACTGGACAAATAGGTAATTCTAATATAGATAATTTAACTAGAAATTGGCGAACTAATAACGGTAATTCTATTGATGTAAACATAGCAAATAATCTCAAACGTAAATTAGAAAATTTTGGAGATCCAGAACTTATTAATATATTTAACAATATATTCTATACTAATGGTAATTTAATAGATGAGTCAAAATTAAATAATGCTAAAACTAATTTAGTAGACTCTTTAAATAGAAAAGGATATGTAGCATTATTTGATTCAAATAATAATTTGCTCATTGGTAAATTTGCAGATGAACCAATTGATGTTCGTAGAGGAAATACTAGACCTATTAATATTAGAGCAACTAATACAGGAAAAAATAATATTACAATAAAAATTGGAGATGATGTGTATTAGGTAATTGTTGATATTAATAATAGAACATTAACTTATACTAAGGAAGAAAAACCAGTTCCTCCAATTTAGTTATAGGAATCTGATGTAAGTGCATTTGCTAATAGTAAAGAACTATTTAGTGAGACAGTTGGATATGATAAAGAATTAATGGAAGTATTTAATGCAACTTCTCTATCTGATTTAATTCAACAATTAGAAACATTAGATCCTAATTTAGATATTACTGATGTTACTAAATCTGACCGTATCCAAGATTTAATCTCTGAATTAGAAGGAAATCTTACAGATGAATAGAGAAGAGTATTAGAGATAATTATTAAATATGAAGAGTATAATATGAATAAAGAAAATAAATGCCCTAGGCAAATAACTATTAATTTATAATGGCTGGCTGTTTTGAATCACTTATAATAGGTTAGACTAAAACTTGTATTAAAAATTATAGGAAAAATATACTTAAAAAAGTAGATAATCCAATTGGATTGTTTAAAAAGGATCTAGAAAGTGTTTATAATAATATATTGAAAGATCCCAATGCAAGTGAGAATCTTGATTAGGTTTCCAAGATAATGTCTAAAATAATAGAAGATGCAAAAATTGAGCCTGGTGTTTATACTTCAGAGTATATTAAAGAAAAATTATTTAATAAAATATCGGGGGTTGAATCGACCCCTGATATTTCTGAAGTATCTACGGATAGAATTTTTGATCCAGCTTCTAATAGAAAAGAAGTAAGTAAAAAGTTTTTGACAGATGCGTATGGAGAAGCAGTATAGATACAAACTTATGTAGAAAATGAAACAAGTACTGATCTTTTTGATTGTTTATTTATAAATAGAGATCCCAATAAAGGAAGCCTTGGTGAAGTAACTACTACAACAGATTTAAATACTAATATGCGTAATTATAAAGAATCTTTGTTTGCTAAAATAGTAAATTATTTGCGCATATTAACACAAAATGAAGACTTTGCAATTTCCTCAGAATTAAAGTCTTTATTAAATGAGGAATGTAAATTATTTGATTCATAGAATAAAGGGACTGGCAATTTTAATATTTTATCTGAAGTAATTAATAGGACATTAAATTTTAAACCTGCATATCTGTAGGAATTATATCGTATAATGAATGATTCCCAATCTACTTATTAGAAACGTAATGAAGCCACTAGAGAATTTGAAGCATATAACGCTAAAGTTATGTTAGCTAATATTGATACATATATAGCATTAATTCTTCCTAAAGCTATTAAAATTAAAACATTTAATAAGTTTGAAGGGGACGATAATTACATGGTTTCAGATAAAACTGCTCAAATATATACCACTTGGAGAAGAAATGAAGACATAGATCCTGCAAGCGAGACAGACACTATTACTAAAATGGCAATAAATACTACTAGAATATATTCTTGGCAAACTGGGGAACCTATATCGGGTAAATTTTTAAGTTTCTAGGATTTTGAATATATAATTGGTAAACTTAAAAAGATTGCTTTTAATCCCGATGCTTAGAAATTGTTATTTGACAATAGATTCTGGAGAACTAATAATATTTCTAAATCTTTGTCACTAATAACTAGATAGTATTTAACAAATAAAACTCTCTCAGAAGCAATCAGTATGGTAAATGATAATGCAAGATTATATTATCCAATGATATTTGAATTATTTACAAATTAGGATTTTTATAATCTTACTAAGACTAATATTATGTCAAAACAATCTTTTAAAGTAGATGAACTTAATAAATTGTGGTCATTAGGTTAGAAAATATTCTATGGAAGATATAGCCTTCAAGATTTATCAAACCCTCAAGGCGTTGATTATTTTTCATATATTACACAAACTGCATTATCAATATGTGATTCTAGCAAGATACAAATTTATCGTGATTCAGACAATCAATTTGAGTTACGTAGTTTAAAATATGCTTCTGTTTATAATATCCAAAGAAAAATAGAAAATAAAATAGATGTAAGAAATGGGTTTTTAAGTACTAAATTTGAAAACTTTGTAGATCAATATAAAATTGAATCTGTTAATGATGCTAAAGGAAATATTCAAAGTATTAAC
>OLHA01000297.1_pt1 | contig 29340 bp, 31 predicted proteins | sample 1605961 | NCBI WGS metagenome assembly OLHA01 (sample SAMN03283288) | human gut metagenome | biome: human-associated habitat; material: feces | host: Homo sapiens | place: Peru | collected 2012
TTCATACACATAATCCTTTCATATCAATACTTTAAGGAGATATAACATAAATATATAATAAAGTGTATTGTATTAAAATTAACACATAGAGTATAACACACATGTAATCAAAAGTCAATATTACGACAATATTAAAGATTTTTATTACAAATGTAATAAAAAGTATTGACATTCATGTGGAAATATGATATAATACATATGTAATAAAAAAGGAGGGAAAATATGGAATATATAAAATTATCCGAAGTATGTCATACGATTGGAAGGGGTAAGGCTATTACGAAAAGCATAGATGGAGATGTATATGCACTAGGTTTTACAGATATTTCATTCATAAAGATAAGAAGCGGAAGCGGAAGAGGAAGAATGACGCCAAAGTGTAAGCTTCAAAATGAATATGAAGATTTAAAGATGTATAACATCGAAATTATGGATATTGTGTTACCGCCAATTACAAGGAAAAATTTGTATCTTAAATTAGTCAAGGCATTAGAAGAGAATGAAAAGGTAATATATTCTAGTAGAGCGATTTATATCAGAGTAAATAAAGAAAAATATTCGCCAAATTTTCTATACAAGCTTTTATCCACAGAAAAATATAAGAAAAGACTTTTAGAAGAAGCCTATACAAAGTCTACTTCTGAAAACACATTCCAGATTTCAATAGCTAAATTGAAAGAATTTGAAATTCCTAAAATTTCTATTGATAAACAAGAAGAAATTCTTCAAGAGGAACAAAAAATAACAGAAGAATTTGATGAAATAATTAAAACAAAAGAACAAGAGCTGAAAGCACTGTACAAAAAATTTTAATATATTAAACTATAAAATATTAAAGAATAATATATTAACTAAATTTAATGAATGTAAAATAGAAGAAGTTGAAAATGAATTAAATATGTACAGAAACAGTAATATTTACGATTTAGAAGGAATTTTATTTGAAATTAAATTAGATATATTAAAAGGAAAATTATATGATGCTGAAATTAAATTAAAAAAAATATATATAAAATTAAGAAAAAAAATTTAGAAGCAATAATTTCAAAAAGATTTAATATTTTAATTATACTAGTAATTATACTAAATATTACTTTACTTATTTCTCTTTATTCTGTTCAAATAGTAAATCATACTTATTATTTAGAAAAAGAAAATAGTTTAAACAAACAAATTGTTAGTGGTGAAACTGCTCCAAGAGGTAGAATTTACGATAGAAACCATAGATTAATAGTTGATAATATTCCTATCAAAACAATAACTTATAAAAAATTATCTGGTGTAAGTCAAAGTGAAGAGATTTCTCTAGCGTATAAATTAGCGTCAATATTAGAATTAAATATAGATAATATAGATGATAATATTTTAAAGGAATTTTGGATTATTAATAATAAAGAAGAAGCAAATGATAAAATTTCTGAACTTGAATGGAGTAAGTTAAAATCAAGAGAATTGACTAATAATGACATTTATAAATTAAAAAAAGAAAGAGTAACTGATAGTGAAATTGCAACTTTTAATGATATTGATAGAAAATCAGCTTACATTTATTCTTTAATGAATGAAGGTTATTATTACGATACAAAAGTATTAAAAAGAGGAGATTCAATTAGTGATAAGGAGTATGCTTATATATCCGAGAATTTAAGTGATTTAAAGGGTATCAATACTGAATTAGATTGGCAAAGAGTATATCCTTATAATGATACATTTAAATCTATTTTAGGTACTGTTTCAACATCTTCTACTGGTATTCCTTATGAACTAAAAGATTATTATTTATCTAAAGGTTACAATTTGAATGATAGAGTTGGATTAAGTTATTTAGAATATCAATATGAAGATTATCTTCGTGGTGAAAAAAATATATATGAATTATCAAATAATAATACACTATCTTTATTATCTGAAGGAGTTCGTGGTAATGATTTGGTTTTAACAATTGATATTGAATTACAAAAAGCAGTAGAAGAAATTTTAGAGCAACAATTGTTAATTACTAAAAATGAACCTAATACAGAGTATTATAATAGATCATTTGTTATTATTACAGATCCAAATAATGGTGATATTTTAGCAATGTCAGGAAAACAAATTGTTATGACTAGTGATGGCGCTAAAATATACGATTATACACCCGGAATATTAACCTCTCCAGTAGCAGTTGGGTCTGCTATAAAAGGTGCTTCTCATATTGTAGGATATAATACAGGTGCTTTAAGTATTGGTGAGGTAAGAGATGATTCTTGTATTAAAATTGCTGCTACAAAAGAAAAATGTTCTTGGACATATTTAGGTAGTATAAATGATATAACAGCTTTAAAATATTCTTCTAATACTTATCAATTTAGAACTGCAATTAATGTAGGAAAAGGATATTATTCTTATGATAGTCCTTTAAAACTAAATGAAGAAGCTTTTGATATATATAGAAAAACATTTAATTCTTTTGGACTTGGTGTTAAGACAGAAATAGATTTACCTACTGAAAGCTTAGGTTATATTGGTGATTCTAAAAAACCAGGATTGCTTTTAGATTTTTCAATAGGTCAATATGATACTTATACTCCTATTCAACTTTCACAATATATAAGTACTATCGCAAATGGTGGAAATAGATATAAGTTCAATTTGTTAAAAGAGGTTATTTCTAGTAAAGATCAGAGCGTTATTTATGAATTAGAACCTAAAATTTTAAATACAGTTTCTACTAAAAGTGAATATATGGACCGTGTAAAATTAGGGTTTAGAGAAGTAATAGCTGGTGGAACAGGTTATGGATATATTGACTCTTCTTTTAATGCTGCCGGAAAAACTGGTACAAGTCAAAGTTTTATTGATTCAGATTCCGATGGTAAAATTGATTTAGAAACATTAACTAATACGTTTGTTGCTTATGCTCCTTATGATAATCCAATTGTAACATTTACAGTTATTTCTCCTGATTATACTCATTATTATAATGGAAATTCTTATGCATCTAGTGTAAATAAGAGAATATCTTACGAAGTTTCAAAAAAATTCTTTGAAATTTATAAATAATTTGTTATAATAGTATGTAGTTATCAAAAGGAGGGAAAAAGCATGGCTAAAAAAGGAGAAGCAAGAGAAAGAATTACTTTAAAATGTACTGTTTGTGGTGAACAAAATTATCGTACTGAAAAAAATAAAAGAAATACTACTGATCGTTTAGAATTAAATAAATATTGTTCTAAATGTCAAAAAACAACTGCACATAAAGAAACAAAATAATTTTATTGATGTATTAGGAGGTGAATATAATGGTTAACGCTAATGATATTAAAAATGGTATGACAATATTATTTGAAGATAATATTTATGTTGTATTAGAATTTTCACATGTAAAACCAGGAAAAGGTGCTGCTTTCGTAAAGGCTAAATTAAAAAATTTACGTACAGGATCTATAGTTGAAAAAACATTTAATAGTTCTATTAAGTTAGAAAGAGCAATGATTCAAAAAGTTGATATGCAATATCTATATGGTAGTGGCGACAGTTATAACTTTATGAATATGGAAACTTATGAACAAATAGAAATTCCTGCTAGTCATTTAGGTGATGATGCTAAATTCTTAAAAGAAAACTTAAATGTAAATATTACTTTTTATGAAGGTGAAGTATTAGGAATAATTTTACCTGATAAAATAGAATACAAGATTATAAAAACAGAACCAGCTGTTAAAGGTAACACAACAAATAATGCTACTAAAGAAGCAACAATAGAAACTGGTTTAATAATTAAAGTTCCATTATTTATTGAAGAAGGAGAAAATGTTTTAGTTTCAACAAGTGATGGAAAATATGTATCAAGAGCTTAATTGCTCTTTTTTTCTTTATCTTGAACATATATTATAATTGTTTTAAAATTACTTTCATTTACTATAATGAAAGGAGAATTAAAATGTTAGATATTTTAATAAATCATTTTATTGAAATAATTTTAGGGTTTATAATTACTTTTTTAACATATATGTATAAAAAGTTAATTAATTATAATAGAATGATTAAATTTGTACGAGATGGAGTAAAGGCTCTTTTAAAAACAAAAATTATTGAAAAATATAATTATCATAAAGAATTAGGGACAATTACAATTTTTGATAAGCAATTAATGAGTGATCTATATAGTGAATACCATAATTTAGGTGGTAACGGAGTTATTACAGATTTAATGGAAGAAGTTAATTCATTACCAATATCTAATGATTATAGTGTGAGTATAAAAAAAACTATTCCAAAAGAATAGTTATACTTTAAAGTCTTCAGTATCGTCATCAGTCATATCTTTACCATCAAAATAATTTTTATGACTATATCTACATATTAATGCTACTAAATTAGATGGAAATTTGTGTATTAATTTATTATAATCAGTTACAATATCATTATAATATTTTCTAAATGCAACAATTTCTGCTTCTGATTCGCCAAGCTCAATATCGATTTTTACAAATGTATCATTTTGTTTTAATTCAGGATACAATTCTTTATATTTGTTAAACTCATTAATCAAATCATATAATTTACGGTCAAAATCAAAGTTTGAAATTTTTTGTGAACGTAAATTTTCTATATTAGACATTATATCTTCTTCTATTTTTGCTGTAGTTTTAATAATTGTAATAGATTTATTTAACAAATCAAATCTTTTTCTTAAAGTAGAATCGATATTTGCCTCGGCTTCATTCATTCTTATAATATATGTTTGAAATTTATTAAACAAACTAGCAAAAGCTATTCCTAAAAAAGCTATTATAATTATTATTATCATACAAACATTAAATATTTCCATACTAACCACCTATGATAATTATAGCATATTTAGTAAATTTTTCAATTGTTTGGTATAAATTCTTGACTATAATTTATTTTTTCGTCAAAAGAAATAAAATCTACATAAATCATTAGTAATAAATTCCAAGTACCAGTAGATGGATCACTTAAGATAATATGGTCTCTTCCTGATTGTTCGATAATTCCTACAAATTCTCTATCTCTATATTCATTCGAATCAGGGAATGTCATGTGTACTCTAACTTTTTTTCCTTTATTAAGTCTTAATATATTTTCAATATATGACTGTTCCATTGGTAGAGTATCAAGCATATTTTGCGCTGTTGTTTGGTTTGGTGTAGGATTTGATCCAACATATAACGGTGTTCCAGGAAAGTTTTGACTACTGTAATAATTATTATTCATAAAATCATCCTTTCATAAAATTATATTTAATTTGTAAAAAAATATTAACAAATTTTTAAATGAAAAAGTAGAAATTATTCTACTTTTATCTATAATATGGTCCATAGTAAGGATATGGATAAGGGTAGTAGTTATTATAATATGGTCTTGGATAGAATGCTGGAGCAAGTAATCCTCCTGTTATACCTCCTAAAACAAATGGCCCTAAGAATCCACCACCTACAAATCTATCTTGATTTGGTCTTACATTAAAACCTGGTCTATTTTGATAATTAAATCCATAATTCATAAAATCATCCTTTCATATTATATTATGAGTATTTAAAATAATAGTGAATATATTATTAATTGTTATTAAATAAATATATTTACATATATTTAAATAGGTGATAACATGAAGAAATTTTTTAGTGTAATTGGAATTATTACACTAGCTATTGTAAGTTTTATTTATACTGATAAAACGATTGATGTTGCAAAACAATTTGATAATGTTATGACAACTATAAATGAAGTAAGTGGAGATTATTATGTCGATCCAATTGATGGGATAATAATTGATGATATTTTATTTATTCCTGGTGTAAGTGGTAGAGAAGTTGATCAAAATAAAAGTTATAAAAGTATGAGAAAATTTGGAGGATTTAATAAAAATCTATTAGAATATAAAGAAATAAAACCCCAAAATACTTTAGAAGATAATTTGAATAAATACATAATTAGTGGTAACAAAAGTAAAAATATGGTTAGTTTAATATTTATAGTTTCTGGTAATACTAATATTGATAAAGTATTATCGATTGTAGAGAATAAGGATGTAAAAGTTAATTTTTTTGTTGATGGAAGTTGGGTTGAAAAAAATAATGAGTTACTTAAAGAATTAATAGATAAAAATTATACTATTGGAAATTTAAGTTATAATATGGATTATCAAAATAGTGCTTTTTCTTGGATAGATACAATTATCAAAAGAATGTCTCATGAAAAGTATGGTTATTGTTATAGTGTAGAAGAAAATTTAGACAATTTAAAATTATGTGCGATGAATAAGAATTTTACAATAAAGCCAAGTATTGTAGTAAAAAAATATCCGTTAAAGGAAATAAAGGAACAAATTTCTAATGGTAGTATTATATCTATACCAATTAATAGTAGTGTAGAAGAGGAATTACCAACAATAATTAACTATATAAATAGTAAAGGCTTAAAAATTGTTTCATTAAATGAATTATTAAAGGAATAAGTAAATCTTATTCTTTTTTTCATACAAAAAAGATAGACTGTTGTCTATCTTAGGAAATATTGATTGTTTTTATTACTGTATAATTTTCATTATTATATGTAACTATATATTTTATTTCATATACCTCAGCAGTAGTTGTTATTATATCTGATACAGAATTTATTTTACTATTATCTGATTTTTTAGTTATTGTATCAATTTTAATAGTTGCTTTATTTGTTACATCTGTACCATTTTCTGTAACTTTTATTGGGCTTGTAGGTTCTTTATATACATCATTAATTTTTAATGATATAGTGCTTTCTGTAGTTAATGTTGCCTTGATTTCTTTTGTATTTGCACCAATACTTAATTTTACCTCAGTACCATCACTTGTGTTATCTTTAAATACTGTATAACATGTTTTTATTATGTATGTAACATCTTTTGCAACTGTTGTTTTTAATTCGTGTGTATATGTATTTTCTTTTGTAAAGTCAATTAATTTTAATGAACCGTCAGCATCTTTTAGGTAAATATTATATCCGACTGTTCCTATATAGTTATTAATGTAATTTAATCTTTCTTGTAATTTAGATGCTCTATATCCTTCATTAGTGTAAATTTTATTAAAGTAATTTTGTAAGTATTTTTCATCAATTGCGTCAGGTGTTTTTATTTTATCCCAAGTAAGTGTTATTTTAGAACCATTTTGTGTTGCTTTTAAATTTGTAACATTACTTAATTTTGAATATCTATTTGATACTTCTGTTGGTTCAGTACCTGCTTTAAATAATTCTGTTATTTTTAAATCTGATGGAGTATATTCACTTGGTAACATAGCAGGTGATGTTTCTTTTTCAACTGTTACTGATACGACATTAGATGGTTTTTCAAAATTTGCTTCACTAAATATTGCTTGAGCTACTGATTGAAATAATCTTGAATGATTAGTATTACCCATATTTGTGTAATATCCATTTGCAGCATCTTCTTTATTAATTGTTTGATATCCATACCAAACAGCTATGGAGTAGTTTGAATCATATCCAGCAACCCATAAATCATTAATTGCTGAACCAGGTAAATTTTTTGCGGCTAATTGTTTGTCATCAAAATTTGTTGTACCAGTTTTTGCAGCATATTTTACTCCATTAACGTAAGAATATTTTCCTAGAGCCCAAGTAGCTGTATCTTGTAACATATTTGTAATCATATAAGCAGTATCTGCTCCCATAGCTTTTCTAGATGAAGTTTTTATTTCATATACTTCTCCAGTATCTAATCTTGTTACTTTAGTAAAACTATATGGTTCATTATAATATCCAGAATTTGAAAATGCTGCATAAGCTGCTGCTAGTGAAACAGGTGTTTCTCCTGTATATGCTCCAATTGAATGTGCTTCGTGTACATAATTGTTTTCAAGTTCAGGATGTAGTCCTAAATTAGTTGCCATTTCATATATATCTGAATTTTTTACGGATTGGAATATTTTTAATGCTGGAATATTTCTAGAAACTCTTAAAGCTTCTCTTATTGTAAGAAATGCTTGATATCCACCATCCCAGTTATTAATTTCGCCTCCACCTGTATATGTGTATGGCTCATCTGTTACAGGTCCATAAGTAGAAGCATTATTGTATTCAATAGCAGGGGCATAATCATAAAGTGGTTTTGCAGTTGAACCAATTTGTCTTACCTCATCTGTTGCAAAATTCCAAATTTTTGCCTCATTTTTTCTATTTGAACCTATTGCTACAATTGCACCAGTTTTAACATCTATAACTGCAATTCCAGCTTGAACAGCAGGATTTTCCCAGACAAATGTTTCGCCAGTCATGATTTTATTTATATGATCTTGATAAGATTTATTCATTGTACTTTCAATTTTTAAAGGAATTGTGTTAGGATCCCATCCTGTTTTTTCTTCTACGTCTTCAGCAACCATATCTATAAAACCACGGTAGTCGCCATTTTCGTTTGGACGTGTTCCAACAACAATTTTACTAACAGTCATTTTTTCTGCGATTTCTCTTTCTTCGCTAGTTATATAACCATGTCTTTCCATAAGTTTTAAAACTGTGATACGTCTTTTTTCAGCGCGTTCTGCACATTGTTCATTTTTTAATGGATCATAAGAACCTGGTGATTGATATAGACCGGCGATTAGGGCAGCTTCTGATAAATTTAGATCTTTAGCTGGTTTATTAAAGTATGTTAAACTTGCTTGTTCAACACCATAAGAATTACTACCTAAAAAGCTATAATTTACATAGAATTCCATTAATTCTTGTTTTGTATAATTTTTTTCTAATTTAAAAATTGCCATATAAATATCAGTGAATTTTCTTTTTATACCAGAAAATCCTGTACTTTTTTCTTGGGTATTCTTGTTTTGAACTGTAAATGCGTTTTTAACAATTTGCATAGTTAGGGTAGAGGCACCACCTGCATTGTCATTTCCAGCAGCTTGGCCTAAACTAGCTTTTAAAAATCTTGGTAGGTCAAAACCATTATGTTGGAAAAATCTTGAGTCTTCTGTTGCTACAATAGCGTCAATTAAAATTTCTGGTAATTCATCATAAGTAATTATTTCACGATTTTCATTTCCAAGTCTTCCTATTTCTTGATTGTCACTACTATAGATAATTGATGATTCTTTCATGATTAAATTTTCAACATCAAAATCGGGTGCTTCATCGACAATCATTTTAAAGAATAGACACATTGCGATAAGTGCCGCAATTCCAATAACAAAGCAAACAATTAAAATTATTTTTATTATTTTTTTTACTTTAATTTTTTTCTTTTCTTTCGTTTCTTTTGTTACTTTATTTTCTTTTTTATTTTGTATTTTTTTCTGTGATACATTTTTTTTATTACTTGTCATAAGCTCACTACTCCTATTTTGGTTTGTATTATTAATTTCTTCGGTTATTTCTTCATTATTAGTTAATTTGTCTTCATTAGATTCGATGAAATTTTCGTTAGTATCTTCTTTTGTATCAATATTCTTTTTTCTTTTTTTTATATTTTGATATTCACTTAATATCAAAATTCCGTCAACTAGTATTAAGAATAGTAATGTTTTAAGAAATCCTATCGTAATACTTCCTATAATAAGGATTATAATACTAACTATAAAAATGGCTAAATAAATGGGATTTTGTTTAACTAATGTTTTAATTTTGTTTACAAAATCTTGAATTTTATATTTCATTTTTATTTCCTCCTAAATAAATTTTATCTATAATGCTTAAATAGTCTAATCGTGGGGTGTATTTCTCTTTTAATATATGTCCATTTTCTCTAAAAAATTTAATTGGAATTATTTTTTTCTTTTCAATTGTTAAATAATTTAGAAATTTAGTAGCATCAACTAAATATGTTTCATTATATGTGGTAAATCTTATAATCAAGAATGCGATTCCTCCACAATTTATAATTTTTTCTAAGTGTTTTAATTGATGAGCATGAATGTTTATTAAAGGAAATCCAGTTTTATTTTTAGTTTCTTTTGCTTCAAAATCAATATATTTACCTTTATAAATCCCATTATAATCAGTTGTTGATGGAGTTTTAAAGTAAGCTTCTTTTATAACTGCATCTTTTCTTGATTTATAATCAACAGAAACAATTGTAATAGGTGTTGGCTTTTTATGTATTACAGCAATATCTTGTTGTAAGTAATATTCATTTGTATCATTGATGTCGTTTTCTAAACACATACCACGGTTACCATAATTTATTTTGTAATTATCCTTTTTTATATTATTTGGATAGTTCATAATTAACCACCTTTAAAAATTATACTATAAAAATTTTTATTTTTCCATATAAAGTTTATTAAAAAGTGTAAAGTGAAAAAATTGTCATAATTTAATATTTTTTACTTATTTATTCTAGTTTTGTCGAAACGAAAGTTTTTTATTTATAAATATGTTATTTTAATTACTGGAAGGTGATTAAATGAATGCTAGACACCATATAGAAAACATTTTTAATGAAATGATTGATGATATTTGTTATATAAAAATGGCTACTTACATAAAAAGAAAATAAGTAGTTTTTATTTTACTTATTTATTATATTTTATCTAAATTTTGGTAATTTAATTGTATTTATAAATTCAATTGACAAAATTAGAAATTTTTTATAAAATATGTATGTAAATAAAGTGAGGTGTACTAGTATGTATCAAGAAGGAGTTTTACTTACTGTTAAAGATATATTAGATAAAGAATTTAAAATTGATACTAGAGGCTATAGACCACAAGAAGTTGACAAATTTTTAGATCTTATAATTAAAGATTATGAGGAATTTTCTAATATAATTAATGGTTTAGAAAATGAAAAAAAGGAACTTATTGATGATAATATTAGATTAAAACAAGAAGTTCGTAATTTGAAAACAAAATTAGAAGTTGTTAAAGAAAACGCTAATGAAGAAATAACTAATGCTGATATTTTAAGAAGATTATCAAATATCGAAAAAGTTATATATGGTAGAGAAGAAAACGATTAATAATATTTTGACAAACGCTGTATTTTTTATGATATAGAGGAAAGTCCATGCTCACACTATTCTGTGATGATAGTAGTGTTCGTGCTTAGAGAAAAAATAATCTAAGGTAACAGTTTTTTGTTAACGGCGTCGAGTTAACCTAAATCGTTAGACATGGTTAAATTAGATGTAAAGTGCCAAAGTGACGAATTTTTTTAGAAATAAAAAAAGTGGAACGTGGTAAACCCCGCGAGTGAGAAACCCAAATTTTGGTAGGGGAACCTAATAAGGAAGAATTAAGAATTTCTTATGGGATTGCAAATGCAATAGATAAATGTTTGTCGCCTAGAAATAGGAACAGAACATGGCTTATAAAATATTATTATTTGTTTATTTGATAAAGGCAGGTGTAATGTGAAAGAGATAGGTATTAAATTAAAAGAAACAAGAGAAAGCATGGGAATATCTATAGATGAGGCAGCAAGTGATTTAAAAGTTAAAGAAATTCAAATTGAAAATATAGAACAAGGTAATATGGATGCTTTTAAAGATGTTTTTTATTTAAAATACTTTATTCGTGATTATTCTAAATACTTAGGCCTTGATTATGAAGATATGGTTGATGAATTCAATGAATATTTGTTTGATTATACTTCGAAGATATCTATAGAGGATATTAAACAAGCAAAAAATAAAGATAAAAAGAAAAAAGAAGAAAAAAGAATTATGTCGCCATATACATTAGAATATAAAAGAAAAACTATTAAATTAAATGTGTTAATTATAGTTATTGCTATACTGTTAGTTTTAACCTTAATTATTATGTTTATTGTTTTATAATAGAAGGAGTGTTGTATGAATTTACCTAATAAATTAACTATAGCAAGAATTGTTATGACTTTATTTATAATTATAATTTTAATATTTCCATTTGATGCTGCTGGTATAGATTTACCAAAACTATTTATAAATGAATCAATTGTTGTTGATATTAAATATTTTATTGCAGGATTTTTATTTGTTTTAGCTTCAGTTACTGATTTTCTTGATGGACATATTGCAAGAAAATATAATTTAGTTACTGATTTTGGAAAGGTTATGGATGCTATCGCTGATAAGGTTTTAGTTAATTCGGTACTTATCATTTTATCATCTAGCGGTTTTATTCATCCAATTATACCAGTAATAGTTATAACTCGTGATATCGTTGTTAATTCGATTAAGATGGTTGCTGGAAATAATGGTAGGGTTATAGCGGCTATTAAAAGTGGAAAAATTAAAACCATTTGTTTGATGTGTGGAATAACTCTTACTTTATTTTATAATTTACCATTTGAATTATGGAATATTAAAGTTTCAGATGTTTTGCTTATTGTAGCTGCTATTTTATCTTTGATTTCTGGTGTTCAGTACTATTCAATGAATAAAGATTTATTATTTAAAAATGACAAAACTGTAGAACAAAATTAACAGAAATGACTTATTTGTTGAGTCATTTTTAATTTTTGCAAATAAAAAAATAAAAATACTTAAAATTTAAAACGAACAAATTTTCGTAAAAACTATTGACATTTAATTTTAAATTATGTACAATTAGTTTGTAAGGTTAGGAGGAAAAATTATGGCAACAAAGACAACTACTAATGATAAAACATTAGATCAAGTTTTATTAGATATAGAAAAACAATTTGGTAAAGGCGCTGTTATGAAATTGGGAGAACGTGAACATAGGGAAATAGACACAATTTCGAGTGGATCTTTATCATTAGATATTGCTTTAGGAATTGGTGGTTATCCTAAAGGTAGAATTATAGAAATATATGGACCAGAATCAAGCGGAAAAACTACATTTGCATTACATGCGATTGCGGAAGCACAAAAAAAAGGTGGACGTGCTGCATTTATTGATGCTGAGCATTCACTAGATCCACAATATGCAGCTAAGTTAGGTGTTAACATTGGTGATTTACTATTATCTCAACCTGATAATGGAGAACAAGCTTTGGAAATTTGTGAAGCTTTAGTAAGAAGTGGCGCAATTAGTGTTATTGTTATTGACTCAGTTGCAGCTCTTGTACCACAAGCAGAAATTGAAGGTGAGATGGGTGATTCACATGTTGGATTACAAGCTAGACTTATGAGTCAAGCACTTAGAAAATTGTCAGGTGTTATAAGTAAGACTAATACGATTGCAATATTTATCAATCAATTGAGAGAAAAAGTTGGAGTAATGTTTGGTAATCCAGAAACAACGCCAGGTGGACGTGCCTTAAAATTTTATGCGTCAGTTAGATTGGAAATTAGAAGATCTGAACAAATTAAATTAGGAACTGATATTATTGGTAATAAAACAAGTATTAAAGTTGTAAAAAATAAAATGGCGCCACCTTTTAAAAGCTGTGTTGTTGATATAATGTATGGTGAGGGTGTTTCGATTGAAGGCGAAATTGTTGATTTAGCTAGTGACATTGGTGTAATAGAAAAAACTGGTGCATGGTATTCTTATAATGGTGAAAAATTAGGTCAAGGTAAGGAAAATGTTAAAGAGTTACTTAAAAAGAATGTTGCTTTAAAAGAGGAATTATTGAAAAAAGTTAGAAATTATTATGAATTAGATACTAATGAATCATCAAAAAGTAGTAAAGTAAAGGAAGAAATTGCTGAATAGTAATTTTTTTCTTTTAATATCAAAATAAATTACGACTTGACTTATTTTGATATTACCTTTACAATTGATTTAGAACATTTTAAATGTTTATAGAATAAATGGAGGTATATATGAATGATATTGCTTTCTCCATTTTGTTAGTATTAATTGGAATAATTGTCGGAGTTATAATAATTATCGTCTTTAGCTATATTAAAGGAAATTTGGCTTCTAAAAAAGCAGAGGCTTTATTAGAAAAAACAAAAAAAGAAATAGAAAAAATAAAAAAAGAACAAATTTTAGAAGCTAAAGAGGAATCTTATAAAATAAAAAAAGAAACAGAACAATTAGTAAAAGAAAAAAAAGATGAAATAAAGGATATGGAAGAACGTTTATTAGTTCGTGAAAATAATATGGATAGACGTGACCAAACCCTACAAAATCGTGAACAAATGTTAGAAGATAAAGAAAATAATTTAATTAACAGACAAAAAGATATCCAAGTTGAACAAGAAAAAGTGGAGGAAATAAAAAAAGAACAAATAAAATTATTAGAGAATATTGCAGGATTTTCAAAAACACAAGCAAAAGAACTAGTTATGAAAAAAGTAGAAGATATGATGACTTTAGAAATTGCTGCATATATTAAAGATAAAGAAGCAGAGGCTAAATTAGAAGTTGATAAACTTTCTAAAGAAATGTTAGTTTCATGTATGCAAAAGTATGCAGGAGACGTTGCTAATGACCAAACTGTAACTGTTGTAAATTTACCTAATGATGAAATGAAAGGTAGAATTATAGGTAGAGAAGGAAGAAATATTAGAACAATTGAAGCTGTAACTGGAGTTGATTTAATTATAGATGATACACCAGAAGCAATTGTTTTATCTTCATTTGATCCTTACCGAAGAGAAATTGCGCGTGTTACTATTGAAACATTAATAAAAGATGGTAGAATCCATCCAACTCGTATTGAAGAATTATATGATAAAACTTCAAAAGAAATGCGTGAAAAAATATTGGAATATGGTCAATCAGCATTATTTGAATTAGGTATTACCAAAATGGATCCAGAATTAGTAGAATTAATTGGTAAATTACATTTTAGGACTAGTTATGGACAAAATGTTTTAAAACATTCGATTGAAGTTGCTACAATATCTGGAATATTAGCAGCTGAAATTGGCGAAAACCAAACTTTAGCTAAGCGTGCAGGATTACTTCATGATATTGGTAAAGCTATCGATCATGAAATTGAAGGAAGTCATGTAACAATAGGTGCTGAACTTGCCAAAAAATATAAAGAAAACGATGTTGTTATTAATGCGATTGAATCACATCATGGTGATAAACCAGCATCATTTATTATTTCAGAACTTGTTGCAATTGCGGATACTCTATCGGCATCAAGACCTGGTGCAAGAAATGATTCGTTAGAAAATTATATTAAACGTCTAGAGGAATTAGAGGCAATAGCAAGTGATATTGATGGTGTTGAAAAATCTTTTGCAGTACAAGCTGGACGCGAATTACGTGTTGTTGTAAAACCAGAAAAAATTGATGACTTAAAGAGTTATAAAATTGCTCGTGATATTAAAAATAAAATTGAAGAACAATTACAATATCCTGGTACAATAAAGGTAACTGTAATAAGAGAAATTAGAGCTGTTGAAGAAGCAAAGTAACTAAAATGGTTACTTTTTTTGAATTTTAAAATAAATATAGTTTATATATTAGAATTCTCACTTTGACAGTTGTTGATTAGTAAAAAAAATTAAGCTTTTTTAAAAAGGTTTAGAGAGTTTTAATTTGCTTAAAAAGTGTGGACCATGACACTTAATTTATTGAATCAAAAATTTTTTAATTTATAAAATTATGAAACAATTATAAATAATTTGAATATATTATTTATGGGTGAATTTTAGTAAAAATTTTAATAATCATTACAATTTAGGGTATATTAAAAATATAATGTATGTTCTAAATAGAATAATAAAACATATTATTAATTGTGAATTGTGTTTTTCTTTCATCTTTATAAAAATAGTTAATTGCTATTTTTAATACAAGTATAAATTATTTATACTTGTTAATTGGTACGCTATGCATTAGCGTTTAATATAGATTAAGAACCAATTAATACCTGGTTCTTTTATATGAATTTGTCTATTAATGTCAAAATAACGCAATTTTATGTGAAAAAAACTTGACATATTAATTTTAATGTGGTAATATTGAAAAGCGGCTTTGAAAGAAGGGTAAATAAAATGTATAATTTTTATTCAGATAGTGAAGATTTATTTAAAAATGCAGTAACTGCTGAAGATGTTTTAAAAATATATAGAAATATTAATAATATAAATTTATGTGATGAAAATGTTGTAGCTTTAGAGAATAAGTTATTGATTAATTCTTTTTGTAGAAATCATTTTTTATATAGTAATAAATTTTTGTATTATAAATTATCTATGGTGTTAAATGATATGTGTTTACTTAATGATAATGCTGATGTTATAAATGAAGAATATAATGATTTATTAAATAAAATAAAAAATATTGTTGAAAATAATTTTAATAATGTATTGTATTTAAAAGAAAAAATAGATAAAGAGTTAATTCAAAAGTTATATGATAATTTGGTCGATAATACATTGTCTTCATCTAAAGATATTACAAAAGTTCATAAAAGTTTAAACAATGATAATTTTACAACTTCAGAGGTTATGAAATTAGAAAATAATTTATTTATAAATAAATTTTATAAGAATAAAGTTTTATTTTCAAATAAATTTATTTATTATAAAATAGTCTCAATTATAAAAAGTATTGGATTAAATACTCACAATGTTAATTTAATTAATGAAACATTCGAAACAATTGTTAAGTTTACCAAATTGATTTTAAGTTCCAAGAATATTGATACTTTAAATAAAATTGAAATGTTTAATTCAATGTGTTTTGAATATTTATTATTAGATACAAAAACAATGAGTGAATATGAACAAAATTTAATATCTATAAATCAAAATATTAGTAATTATGAAGATAAAAATAATTTTTATGAGGAAAAAAGTAAAAATAAAATTTTAGCTTATAATATAAATAAAGCTTACGTATCATAATAAAAAATAATTAAGTTAAATTAATTATTTTTTTTGTTTATTCCATAAATTTCATTTAATGGATCAAAGAATAAATTAGAATGTGGTGGATAATATGTTAATATTGCAATAACTATATAGGTAATAATAATTAAAATTATTCCTAATATTTCTAAATTAAGCTTTTTATAATTAAACAGTTTAAATTTAATATTTTGAATAATAATAAATGTTATTAACATAATTGTTAAAGCGATAAACATATTTTCACCAATTTTATAGTAAATAGGTAGGAACATAATTAGATAGATGGGAATACTTATAATGCTTACTAAGATAGATGCAAATATAAAATTATTTACTTTTATATTTTTAATTTTAAAAATTATATATTCAATAATTTCATATAATAATATTGAAGTATAAAGTAATTTCATATGTTCCCATATACTTTCATTAACAGGGAAAAATATAGAAAAAATAGCGTTAGAACACCAGTCATATAAGAAATGAAATGGGAAAGCTAGCAAAAATACACCAATAATACTTATTATTTTATATATTTTTAAATTCATTTTATCACCACTATTATTATAAGCATTTTATTTAATTATATGTGATTTGCCTAATTTAAAAATTTATAGTATAATTATAACCGTTAGAAATTTATGGAAGGAAATTTATATGATAGAAAGATTAAATTCGATAGAAGAAAGATATAATACAATTAGTGAAGAATTACTTAATCCTGAAAATATTACAAATATAAAAAAAATGACTGAACTTAGTAAGGAACAATCTTCACTTAGTGAAACTTATGAAACATATCAAGAATATAAAAAAATATTAGAAGATATTACTGCAGCAAAAGAAATGTTGAAAGATGCTGAAATGAGTGAATTTGCAAAAGAAGAATTAAGCGAATTAGAAAATAAAAAATCATCTTTAGAAAGTAAATTTGAAATTTTATTGTTGCCAAAAGATCCTAATGATGGAAAAAATGTTATTGTGGAAATTCGTGGTGCAGCTGGTGGCGACGAAGGAAATATTTTTGCGGGTGACTTATTTGATATGTATAAACATTATTCTGAAAAGCAAGGATGGCATATTGAAATTAATGAAGAGTATCCATCTGAAGCAGGTGGTTATTCACTTATAAGTTTTACTATCAAAGGTGATAGCGTTTATTCTAAGTTGAAGTACGAAAGTGGTGCTCATCGTGTACAAAGAGTTCCTGCAACTGAAACACAAGGAAGAGTTCATACTTCTACTGCTACAGTACTTGTAATGCCTGAGGCAGAAGATTTTGATTTTGAACTTGATATGAATGAGGTTAGAATTGACATAACAAGAAGTAGTGGATGTGGTGGACAGGGTGTTAATACAACGGATTCGGCCGTAAGACTTACACACATTCCAACAGGATTAATTGTATACTCACAAACAGAAAGATCACAAATTAAGAATAAGGAAAAGGCAATTAAAATTTTAAAAACTAGATTGTATGATTTGAAATTACGTGAAAAAGAAGAACAAGAGGGTGCAGAAAGACGAAGTAAAATTGGTACTGGAGATAGAAGTGAGAAAATAAGAACATATAATTATCCTCAAAATAGAGTAACTGATCACCGTATAGGTTTTACAATAAATGCACTTGATAGAGTAATGCAAGGAGATTTGGATAAAATTATTGAAGCTTTAATTACTGAAGATCAAGCAAGAAAATTAAAAGGTGAATAATTTTTATGACTGATATTGAATACTTGCAAAAATATCTTGATAAAAGTAATTTAGAAAATGGTATTAAAAGATTAGAAAATGGAGAACCGGTTCAATATATAGTAGGAAATGTTGATTTTTATGATCTAAATTTGAATGTCAATGAAAATGTATTGATACCAAGATTTGAAACAGAGGAATTAGTTTTTAGACTAATAAATTATATAAAGAAAAATTTAGGTGAAAATGTTAGAATTTTAGATATAGGAACTGGTAGTGGATGTATTGCTTTAACTTTAAAGCATAAATTAGAACGCTCTATAGTAGACGCTAGTGACGTATCTTTATCTGCTTTAGAAGTTGCTAGAAGTAATGCTTTAAAAAATAGTTTAGATGTTAATTTTATAGAAAGTGATATTTTAAAAAATATAACACGTACTTATGATGTTATAGTAAGTAATCCACCATATATTAGTTATGATGAAGAAATTATGGATATTGTAAAAAATAATGAACCTTATTTAGCTTTATATGCAGATAATAATGGATTATATTTCTATAGAGAAATCTTAAGTAATGCTAAAAAGTATTTAAATAAAAAAAATATTATAGCTTTTGAAATTGGTGAAAAACAAGGTAGTGACATAAAAAAAATCGCACTTGAATATTTTCCAAATTCAACAGTTAAAATTGAAAAAGATTTATATAATAGAGATAGATATGTATTTATTTTTAATGAAATAAATGATATAATTTAGATATAAATGCGATGACAGGCTTGGAAACCTAGAGCAATATAAAAAAAGAGATTCTTCTAGAATAAGTAAGGTGGAACCGCTCAAAAATTTGAGTCCTTACAAATACCTAGGAGAATTTTTGTTTAAGGGAGGATAATATGGAAAAAATAACAATGGAAAAATTAGTTAATAATTGTAAACAATATGGTTTTATTTTTCAAGGTAGTGAAATTTATAATGGACTTGCTAATTCTTGGGATTATGGTCCACTTGGAGTTGAATTAAAAAATAATATAAAAAAGTGTTGGTGGAAAAGATTTGTAGAAGAAAATAATAATTCGTATGGATTGGACGCCGCAATTTTAATGAATCCAGAAGTATGGGTAGCTAGCGGACATGTTAGTAGTTTCTCAGATCCATTAATTGATTGTAAAAAATGTAAGGCACGCCATAGAGCTGATAAATTGATTGAAGAATTTACTAATGGAAATGAGACTGGTGATGGTTGGGATAACGAAAAAATAGAAAAATTCATTAACGATAATCATATAAAATGTCCAAAATGTGGTGAATGTGATTTTACGCATATAAGACAATTTAATTTATTATTTGAAACACATATGGGTGTTACTGAAGACACTAAAAGTAAAGTATATTTACGCGGTGAAACTGCTCAAGGAATTTTTGTTAATTTTTTAAATGTACAAAGAACAATGCGTGCTAAATTACCATTTGGTATAGGTCAAATTGGTAAGGCATTTAGAAATGAAATTACACCTGGAAACTTTATTTTTAGAACAAGAGAATTTGAACAAATGGAATATGAGTTTTTCTGTAAACCAGGTGAAGATTTAAAATGGTTTGAATATTACCAAGATTATTGTATGAAATTTTTGAGTGATATTGGATTAAAAGAAGAAAATTTACGTCTTAGAAAACATAAACCAGAGGAATTAGTTTTTTATAGTAAGGGAACTACTGATATAGAATATAATTATCCTCAAGGATGGGGAGAATTATGGGGAATAGCTGATAGAACTGATTATGATTTAACAGTTCATTCAAAACATTCAAAAACAGATTTAGTTTATCTAGATCCTGAAACAAATGAAAAATATATACCTTATGTTATTGAACCATCAGTTGGTTGTGATAGACTTTTACTTGCAGTTTTAACTGATGCTTATTTTGAGGAAACTTTGGAAGATGGAACTACTCGTGAAATTATGAAATTTGCGCCAACTCTTGCTCCATACAAAGTAGCAGTATTACCACTTATAAAAAAACATCATAGTGAAAAAGCAATAGAAATTTATCAAAAATTATCTAAAAAATTTATGTGTACTTATGATGAATCTGGAAATATTGGAAAACGTTATAGAAGAGAGGACGCAATAGGTACGCCATTCTGTATTACTATAGATGATAACACATTAAATAATAATACTGTTACATTAAGAGATAGAGATACTATGGAACAAATTACTTTAAATTTAGATGAAATTGAAAAATATATTGAGGAGAAAATTAGTTTTTAATTTTCTTTTTTTTTAAATAATTTAAAAAAAATATTTATTTATTTCTTTTTATGTGATAAAATTAAATATAGTAAACGTATAAAGAATAGAGGAGGAAACAAGATGGGATTTTTAAAAAAATGGTTATCTTCAGATGAACAAGATGTCTTTAGTAATACTAGTGATAATAGTGAATATTATACATTAAATGCAGAAGATTCTTTAAAAGAAAATGATGGAAAGAATAAGATGATTTTATTAGAACCACGTGCTTATTCAGAATCTCAACAAATTGCTGATTTTTTAAAGTCAAGAAATACAGTAGTTGTTAATTTAAAAAGAGTTACTTCTGATCAAGCAAAAAGAATTGTAGATTTTTTAAGTGGAACTATATATGCTATTGGAGGAGATTTACAAAAAATAGGTGGCGGTATATTTTTATGTACACCAAATAATGTAAATATTCAAGGTAAAATTACTGATGAACGTGAAGGTAAAGATATTTACGATAATGATGATATAAATACTGAATGGTAGTGTTGACATTTATTTAAAATGTGTTACAATAACAAAATATGTGGCATTTATGGGGTGAGATTATGGAGAAGTTTAATCGCACAATGCGAGGTTATGATCCTGATGAAGTGAAAAATTTTTTGGATCAAGTTATAAAAAAAGTTGAGCAAATTAATTCTGAAAATAAAAAGAAGGATTCTATTATTAAAGAACAAGAAATAAAAATAATTGAACTTTCTAAATTAGAAGAAGAAAATCAAAAATTGCGTCAAAAAATAGAACAATATGAACGTATGGAGTCAACTTTTAATAAGGCTATTTTAATGGCTCAAAAAACATCAGATCAAATGCGCTTATCTGCCCATAAAGAAAGTGAAACGATTATAGATGATGCTAAAAAGAATGCCAATAGAATTGTAAATGAGGCTTTAATGAAAGCAGAAAAAATTGAATTAGAGTCTAATATGTTAGCAAGAAATGTTCGTGTATTTAAGAAAAAAATAAAAGATGTTATTGAAGCACAATTGGAAGTTGTAAATGATTTAGATAAAATAGAAATGTAAAACAATTGATAGAAACGTTATATTAATGATTTTAAAGAGAGTTAATGTTGGGTGTGAATTAATATTGAGTTAATATAAAAATCATTCTTGATGTGTTTTTTTGAAATATAGTAGAAAAAAACGGTAACGCGTTATAGTTATAAGTGCAAATTCTTGAATTAAGGTGGTACCGCGGATTTTATTCGTCCTTAAATTTAGGAATTTTTTTGTTTTAAGGAGGTTAAAATTATGTTTTTAGAAATTATATTACTTATTGTTGGTTTTGTAATTTTAATTAAAGGAGCAGATGTTTTTGTAGATGGTGCTGCATCTTTAGCGCAAAATTTTAAATTATCAAAAATGCTTATTGGTCTTACAATTGTTGCTTTTGGTACTAGTGCACCAGAATTTGCGGTCTCAGTTAAGTCGATTATTTCTAATAATGCTGATATGGTACTAGGAAATGTTATTGGAAGCAATATTTTAAATATTCTTTTAATTATTGGTATTTGTGCTTTAATTAAACCTGTAATAGTTAAAAACAATACTATAAAAAAAGAAATTCCTATTGTAATTTTAATGAGTACATTATTATTTTTCTTAATGAAGGATAATTTATTTGATAGTAGTATATCAAATGTTGTAACTAGAAATGATGGATTTGTAATTTTGCTTTTCTTCACAGTTTTTATTTATTATTTAATTTCTATTTTAAGAAATAAAAAGGATGAAGATGCTGATTCTTTAGCAAAATTTAATATTCCAAAATCTATAATTTTTACAATTTTAGGAATAGTTGCGATAATTGTAGGTAGTAATTTAGTTGTAGATAGTGCAAGTACTATTGCAACCATACTAGGTGTTAGTCAAAAAATGATTGCGCTTACTATAGTAGCTTTTGGAACGTCCCTACCAGAACTTGTTACTTCTATTGTTTCTATAAAAAAAGACGAACAAGAAATAATGGTTGGAAATATAGTTGGTAGTAATATTTTTAATATAGGTATAGTATTAGGTCTTCCAGTTGCTTTATTTGGTGGTATTGATGCGGTTGGATTTAACAATATTGATTTAATTATGTTATTGGTATCAGCTGTTTTATTATTTATGTTGTCATTTAAAAAACATAAGATAGGTAAATTTGGTGGAATATTAATGTTAGTTTTATTTATAATTTATTATACATTTGTAATAGTAGGAGGAAATATATGAAATTTGAAAAATTAAAAGCAGGAAATGTATCTGATGTTGAAAGACAAATTCGTGAAGAATGGGGTGGTTGTGAAAACATTTTAAAGAAAACAATTGATAATAGATCTGATAAGAATATGTTTGTATTTTATGATGGACCAATTTATGCGAATGCAAAACCTGGATTGCATCATGTTTTTGCAAAAACTATTAAAGACGCAGTTTGTAAATATAAAACAATGCAAGGATATAAAGTTTTAAGAAAAATTGGTCTTGATACTCATGGATTACCAATTGAAGTTAATGTTGAAAAAAAGTTGGGATTTAAGAATAAATCTGATATTGAAAAATTTGGAATTGAAAATTTTTGTAAGGAATGTAATAAAGAAACTGATTCTAATATAGATGAGGTAAAAAAAGTTACAGAAATGATGGGACAATTTATTGATATTACTAATCCATATATAACATGTACTAATGATTATATTGAATCAGAATGGTGGTTAATTAAAAATATATTTGATAAAGGTTTAATTTATCATGGTAATAAAGTTTTACCATATTGTCCAAGATGTGGAACTGAATTATCACAAAATGAAGTATCTCAAGGATATCAACAAGATTCAGTTAATACTGTAATTGTGCCATTAAAATTAGTTGATGAAGATGCATATTTATTAGTTTGGACAACAACACCATGGACTCTTATAGATAATGTTGCGACTTGTGTAAATCCGGATTATGACTATATTAAAGCATCATCTAAAGGAAATAATTTTATAGTATGTAAAAACTTAGCTGATAAGGTTTTAGGTGAAGATTATTTAGTTTTAGAAACATATAAAGGTAAAGACTTAGTTGGAAAAAGATACGAACAATTAATGCCTTTTGCTAAAGTTGAAGGTAAAGCATTTTGTGTTTTAGCTGACAGTTATGTTACTGCTTTAGATGGTACTGGTATAGTTCATATTGCGCCTTCTTATGGAGAAGATGATTCAAGAGTTGCTAAAATAAATGGTGTAAGTTCTTCAAAAAGTGTAAATAAAGATGGTCTTTATACAGTTGGTCCTTGGAAGGGGAGAATTGTAACTGATCCAGAACTTGAACTTGATATTATTAAATATTTGAAAGAAAATGATAAGTTATTTAAAAAACAAAAAATAACTCATGATTATCCACATTGTTGGAGATGTAAAAAGCCACTTATTTATTATGCTAAACCAGCTTGGTATATTGAAACAACAAAATTGAAAGAAAAGATAATTGAGTGCAATAAAAGTGTTAATTGGTATCCTTCTTATGTAGGTGAAAAAAGATTTAATAATTGGCTAGAAGGAATGGTTGACTGGGGAATTTCAAGAAATAGATATTGGGGTTGTCCTATGCCTATTTGGACTTGTGAATGTGGTCATATTGAATGTATTGGGTCGCTTGATGAATTACAAGAAAAAGTTGTTGGAGACGTTGATGTTAGAAAAATTGAACTTCATAGACCTTATGTAGATAATATTCATATTGAATGTCCTAAGTGCCACAAATCAATGAATAGGGTAACTGATGTTATGGATGTCTGGTTTGATAGTGGAGCTATGCCATATGCTCAATTTCATTATCCATTTGAAAATAAAGAACTTTTTGAAAGTCAATTTCCAGGTGATTTTATAGCTGAAGGTGTAGATCAAACAAGAGGTTGGTTTAATTCTCTTTTATGTATTTCTACATTAGTTTCAGGTGTTTCAAGTTATAAAAATGTTGTGGTAAATGATATGATGCTTGATGCTAACGGAAAGAAAATGTCTAAATCGATTGGAAATATTATAAATCCAGTTGATATTATGACTGAGTATGGGGCAGATCCAGTTAGATATTATATGTTATACGCATCTCCTGTTTGGACACCACTTAGATTTGATATGGTCGGTTTAAAAGAAATCTATTCAAAATTTTATGCAACACTTAAAAATGCTTATTCATTTTTTGAAATGTATGCTAATGCTGATAATATCGATCCAAGAGAATATGATATTGAGGTTAAAAACAGAGAATTAATAGATAAATGGTTACTTTCTAAATTAAATAAAATTGTACGTGATGTAACTAATGCATATGAAGCTTATGACTTAAATAAAGTTGTAAAATTAATTGTACCATTTTTAAATGATGATTTATCAAATTGGTATATTAGATCAAATAGAAGAAGATTTTGGGATTCTGAGTTATCTTTAAGCAAAAAAACAGTATATCAAACCACATATGAAGTATTAGTTACACTATCTAAATTAGTAGCTCCTATTACTCCTTATATATCAGAAGAAATATATACTAAATTAACATCATTAGAAAGTGTTCATTTAGCTGATTTTCCTAAATGTAATGAAGAACTAATAAATGAAGAAGTAGAAGAAAAAATGGATTTAGTTCGTGATATATGTAGTTTAGGTCGTGACGCTAGAGAAACTGTTAATATTAAAGTTCGTCAACCAATTAAAGAAGTTATTTTAGCTTCATCAGTTAAAGATATTATTGGTAATTTAGATTCAATTGTTAAAGAAGAATTAAATGTTAAAAATATTGTTTATAAAACTGATATGACAGAATATTTGAGTTATTCATTAAAACCTAACTTTAAAGTACTCGGTAAGGAATTAGGACCTAAAATAAAATTATTACAAGAAGAATTGAAAAAATTATCTAGTAATGATGCTTACAGAGTAACTTATGATTCTGTAATAATTAAATTAGATGGTGAAGATTTTACTTTAAATAGTGATAATACAATTGTATCAATTGATGTTTTAGATGGATATGTTGCTAGTAATGACTCAAAAACGTGTGTTGTTTTAAATACAGAATTAACTGAAGATTTAATTTTGGAAGGTCTTGCTCGTGAAGTAGTAAGAAAGGTACAAAGTTTAAGAAAAGATTTGGATTTAAACATTGTTGATAAAATTAAGGTTTATTATAATGGACCAGAACAATTAGATAAATCAATAAATAATTATATGGATTATATAAAAAATGAAACTTTGGCTATTTCAATTTCAAAAGATTCTACTTTAGAATTGGATTCAGAATTAAATGATATAAAAGCATCTTTATCAATATCAAAGATATAGTTAGAAAAATGAAATCTTATGGTTTCATTTTTTTTGTTATAAAAAATGAAAATCAGTTGACTAGCGAACAAATGTATGCTAAAATTTATTAGAATATAATATTCATTTGATGTTCAACATTGATTTAAAATATTTAATTTGATAAAATGATAAAGGTGGTATTATGTATTCTTATATAAAAGGAATTGTTACTGATATAGAAAGTAATTATATTGTTGTTGATAATAACGGTATTGGATATTTAATTTATACAGCTAATCCGTATTCTTTTAGTTTAAATGAAAATGTAACTATTTATTTATATCAGTATGTAAGAGAAGATGAAATAAGTCTTTATGGCTTTAAGACAAAGGAAGAAAAAAGTATGTTTTTAAGTCTCATTGAGGTAAAAGGATTGGGGTGTAAAATGGCACTACCAATGCTTGCAAATGGTGGTGTTGATAGTATTATTTCTGCAATTGAAAGTGAAAATATTAATTATTTAAAAAAATTTCCTAAAATAGGTGATAAAGTTGCAAGACAAATTATACTTGATTTAAAAGGTAAATTAGTAACAAACCAAAATAATGATACGACAAATAATGATGAATTGGTTGAAGCTTTAAAAGCTTTAGGTTATAAACCTGCGGATATAAAAAAGGTCTTAACAGGCGTATCTAATTGTGGTACAATAGAAACCCAAATCAAAGAAGCTTTAAAATTATTAATGAGGTAATACTATGAAAGTAAATAAAACAGTAAAAAAATTAAGTTTATATATGAGTGATATATATAGCAAAAAAATAACTATTTTTCCACAAAAAGAAAATTTCGTATTGAAAAAAAAAAATAATATAATTATACAAACTGACGCAATATGCCAAAAAAGGGATAAACAAAAAATAGTTTTTATAAATTATAATTTTGTTTTGGTTAGAGAGTTTAGTGAACATATAAATGTTTCAAATGAATTATATTATAATATTGATTCATTAAAAAATAAGGGGTTAGATGTTCAAGATTTATTTCCTATTTATCCCAATAGTATGGTCTTAAATTATTATTTGAATTATTGTGATGTTTCGGAAAAAACCAAGGAAAAATGTTTAAATTATTTAAAAAATGTTAATAAACACTTTTATAAGTAAGGAGTAATAATGAAAATAGGTATAGATATAGATGACACAATTTGTGATACTTGGAAATCATTAATTCCTTATTTAAGTAAAGCTTTTAATGTTGATAAAAAAATATTATTCATCATTTAAAACATATAACAAGCAAATAGTTGATTATATATCAGAATTAGATATTAGTTATGAAGAAAAAATGAATCTTATAGAACAAAATAAGATGAAAATTAAAAATGGTAGAGTTTATTGGTAAGAGAGGAGAAATCCTCTCTTTTTCAATAGAAAGGAGTAACAATGAGTGTAAAAGGTGATATACCACAAGTAAGAACACCACAGGATTTAGAAAGAAAGTATGACTTAACAGCAATATCAGAGTTAAAAAAAGAAACAAAGATTAATAGTAACAGTTTAAATCAAACACAGAAAGAATTAAAGAATTTTGTAAAATCAGCTACAAAAGATTTAGAGGACATAAGAAAAGATGTTGCAGATAAAGTGGAAATATGGTTTGGTTCAGGTCAACCGACAATAGAGGGCTATCCAACAAATCAATGGGAAGAAAAAGAATATGAAAAACACACTAGTGATTTATATTATGATACGAATACTGGTTATGCTTATAAATTCAGTTTTAAGGATAATGCTTATCTTTGGGAAGAAATTAAAGATAAAGATGTAATAGAAGCGCTATCGGTTGCAAATGCTGCAAAAGATACAGCAGATGGAAAGAGAAGAATTTTTACATCCGCTCCAATTCCACCATATGATAATGGAGACTTATGGTTAAAAGATGGTGAAATTCTTGTATGTCAAATTTCAAAAGATAATGAAAGTAGAGTAGACACAAATCTTGGCAAGATAATGGAGACGCTTGAAGAGTCAGACCAAGATTTTACAGAGGCTAGAGAAACTTTTTATAAAAATTTGATAGATGAGGAAGATAGAATTGCGGATAAAGGGCTAACCAATCTTGCAAAAAATTATACAAATGCAGTTCTTGATTTAGACTCTTTTATTTCTAATGCCGGCCTTTCTAAAAAAGACACTGATTCTCTTCAATCATTGATTTCTCAAGCAGATTTGACTACTATTTCTGGAATTGAAGATTTCATCAAACAAATTGAAGATACTTCTTTATTAGACAAGACACAAAAAGAAGATTTTGTTAAATTACTAAAGACGCTAGGCTCAACAATTCTTTTGAATTTTACCACTGAAATAGGTTCTTTACAAGATGGAATTTCTAAAGGAATAGAAGATTTCCAAAAAGAAATTTCTAGCGCCTCAAAAGCAATGGATTTTTCTGATGCTTTAGAATTTTACAAAAAACTTCAAGCGAGTGGAATTACAAAAAGTTTTGATGAAGTTTTTGAACAAAGTACAGAAGATCCCACTGAGTGGATTGTAAAAAGTAATGAAGCTATTCTTACTTATGAAAAGAAACAAGTTTCTGATGCACAAGAAAGATATAACACGATTGAAAATAAACTAAAAAAGCTTCCTACGAATGGAGAAGAAGTTTATCTTGACGCAATTAGTGACATTCCTGCGCTACAAGAAAATGCACTTGAAATTATAGAAGAGCTTGGCCTTAGAAGTCAATTTGAATCAGGCGATAAAGAAGCTTTTACTGAAGCTTATAATCAAGCAATTATTGATTTGAATCAAGAATTGTCTCTTTCAGGGATTGCCCTTCAGTCTTATATGGATTCATATTTTAGCTATTTACTAGATGTGGGAAGTTTTGATGAAGCTGGTTCAATAGAAAATCTTAGTAATTCAAGTAAAAAAGCTTTGGAAAAAGCAAGAAAAGAAGCTTATCAAACTTTACTTTCAGATTTTTGGTCAGGAGGGATAGAACTCCTTGAACAAAATTATAAGACATATGGAAAGGATATTCGGACAGAAATTGATAAAGGAACTTTTTCTAAAGAAGCAAGCCCAATTGTTATTGCTGAAAGAATGAAAGAACTCGCGGGCTGGACAGTAGAAGAATATAACGATGCTCTCGTCCAAGCTGTAGAACTTGAAACCAAAGCAACCTCTGGCGCGGCGCAAGAAGCCTTAAAGGACATTACTTTTGTTGGGGATGGTGCTTTTGGCACGCTGGACGCGGTTCAAGCACTTGCTGACGCAATTAATATTCCATTAGACCAACTTACTGACCTAATGGCGCCAGACCAGTTTGGTAACTAT
>OLHA01000299.1_pt1 | contig 29297 bp, 35 predicted proteins | sample 1605961 | NCBI WGS metagenome assembly OLHA01 (sample SAMN03283288) | human gut metagenome | biome: human-associated habitat; material: feces | host: Homo sapiens | place: Peru | collected 2012
TTTCAACTTGTCAAAACTAATCAATTTACTACTCAGTATTATACGTGATATAATAAAATTGTATGTAATTAGTAAAATAGTGTAGTGTTTGTAATGTGATAAATAGAAAATATATATAAATGAAATGTTAAATCAAATATAAAATTTATAATTTAAAAAATAGAAAATAAGAACTAATAAAGATAAATTCTGACTACATATTAAGAACTAAATTCAACCTTTAGTTCGTGTTAATTTAATGTAATTTATTGTATATTAAATTAAGAAAGGAGAAACTATATGGATCAAATTAAAATAGGAAAATTCATAAACAAATTAAGGAAGGAAAATAAACTAACGCAATATGAACTTGCAGAAAAATTAAATCTTACTGATCGAGCAATTTCTAAATGGGAAACTGGTGTATGTATGCCTGACATTGGTACTATTCCTGAATTATGCAAAATATTTAATATTTCTATTAATGATCTATTTAGTGGTGAGATAGTGGATAAAAAAGATTATAATGAAAAATCAGAAGCTAATTTATTAGCAATGGCGAAAGAAAGAGAAGCGCAAAATAAAAAGATGATGATGTATGAAATGGTTATTGGCTTTATGTCAAGCATAACTTTTATTGTTCTTATATTTGTAGCATCATTTATAGAAATGAATGTAATAGTAAAAACTATGTTGTTTATTTTATCATTCTTAATTTTAATTGTAGGCGTTTCATTTGCTTTAAAAATAGAAACAGAAACAGGCTATTATGAGTGTAAAAAGTGTCATCACAAGTATGTACCTAAATATTCATCTGTTTACTTTGCTATACACTATGGAACAACAAGATATTTGAAATGCCCTAAATGTAATAAAAGAAGTTGGAATAGAAAAGTATTAGGATAAAAGTGCAGACAAAAGTCTGCCTTTTTGATATAATGAATGTATTGTAGAAGTGTGGAGTTTGGTAGTATGAAAGAAATGTATAGTAAATATTTAAAAGAAGATCATTCGTTTGATAAAATGACTTTACTCGGTATATTTTGTTTAATTATTGTAATAGCAGGTACATTTGGCTTTTTTTATGAAGTTATATTTTACTTCTTTGATGGTGGTATGAAACAACTTTATTGGCGTGGTGGTAATTTTCTTCCTTGGATAAATATTTATGCAACAGGGGCCATGATAGTATATTTTTTAACATATAAATATCGTGAAAAACCACTTAAAGTATTCTTAATAAGTACAGTAGCATGTGGATTGTTAGAATATATATCCGGTTTAGGTATTTATTTACTATTAGATGGGACTAGGTATTGGGATTATAATGTTGAAATATTAAATTTTGGTAACATAGGAGGATTCATTTGCTTTAGAAGTGTCTTATTTTTTGGCTTTTCAAGTTTATTTCTTATATATGCTGTAGTACCACTTTGTTTCTATCTAGCAAAACATATGAATAAAAAAACATTTTTAATAATGAGTTTTACACTATGCTCAATAACGCTTATAGATGAATTTTATAACTTAATATTTACTAAATTATTTGGTTTGCCTAAATCAACTACAGTATATAAAAAATTAGGAATACATTATGTAAAACGTTTATAAAGGAGGCAACATGAAAAAGATTGGAATTATTTTTGCAATGAAAGAAGAGTTAGATGCCCTTCTTGATATTGTTAATGTAGAAAAAGAATATAAAATTTTTGAATTAGATTTTTATGAATGCACGATAGGGAATACTAATTGTGTTTTGTGTGAATCAGGAGTTGGAAAAGTAAATGCTGCTAGATGCACCCAGATATTAATTGATAACATGCAAGTTGATTATATTATAAATGTTGGTGTAGCAGGTGGATTAAATGAAAATTTAAGTGTTTGTGATATTGTGATTGGAAATAAATTAGTTCAACATGATTTTGATATAACGGCATTTGACCATGAAAAAGGTTATATTCCAAACGTGGGTAAATTTATAGATGGTGATGAATATTTAATTAAAATTGCTAACGAAGTAGCACGAGAAAATAAATATACTATCCATAATGGTGTTATTGCATCTGGAGATATATTTTGTACAGATAAAAATATGGCTACTAAGATAAAAAACAAATTTGATGCTTACTGTGTTGAGATGGAAGGCTCTAGTATAGCCCAAGTATGTTATCTATGTCATATACCATTTTTAGTACTAAGAGCTATTTCAGATATACCTAACGGAGATAATGTTATAACATATGAAGAATTTTTAGAACAAAGTAGTAAAAATGTTGCTAAATTCATATCAGAGATTATATATAAATTATAAATGGATTGGTTTTATAGACTAATCCATTTTCTCATGATATAATTAGATAGTAGACGATGGAGGGATGATATGAGAAACGTAGGTACAACAGTTAGAGGTATTAGAACACCTATAATTAAAGAAAATGATGATTTAGCTGATATTGTTGTTAATTCATTAATGGCTGCCAAAGAAAGTGAAGGATTTGAATTTAAAGATAAAGATATAGTTGCAATTACTGAAGCAGTAGTTGGAATTAGTGAAGGAAACTATGTAACAGTAGATGATATTGCAACTGATGTTCAAAATAAATTTCCAAGTAAAAATATTGGGGTTGTTTATCCAATTTTAAGTCGTAATAGATTTTCAATGATTTTAAAAGGCATAGCTCGCGGTATGGATAAAATAACAATGTTATTAAGTTTTCCAGCAGATGAAGTTGGAAATAGTATTTTAGATGAAGAAACTTTAGATAATAGTAAATATAATTTATCTAGTGTAATTAGTGAAGATGAATATAAAGAAACTTTTGGAACTTTTATTCATCCGTTTACAGGAATTAACATGGTTGATTTTTATAGAGATTTAATAGAGAGTGAAAACTGTGACGTAGAATTTGTTTTTGCTAATAATCCAAAAGAAATATTGAACTATACAAACGATGTTTTAAGCTGTGATATTCATACAAGATATCGTACAAAGAAAATGTTAGAAGAAGCAGGAGCAAGTACTGTTTACGGGCTATATGAAATCATGAATGAATCAGTTAATGGTAGTGGCTTTAACCCTAATTATGGATTGCTTGGTTCAAATAAATCAACAGAAGAAAGAGTAAAACTATTTCCAAAAACAGGCGATAAATTAGTTTTAGATATTCAAAATAAATTAAAAGAATTAACAGGTAAAAATATAGAAGTAATGGTTTATGGCGATGGCGCATTTAAAGATCCTGTTGGACATATTTGGGAGCTTGCTGATCCTGTTGTATCTCCTGCCTATACAAGCGGTCTAGAAGGTACACCAAACGAAATCAAATTAAAATATATTTCTGATAATAAATTTGCTAATTTAAAAGGTGATGAATTAAAAGAAGCAATTAAAGAAGAAATAAAAAAGAAAGATTCTGATTTAAAAGGTAATATGTTATCCCAAGGAACTACTCCTCGCCGTTTAACTGATTTAATAGGTTCCTTATGTGATCTTACTAGTGGTAGTGGAGATAAGGGAACACCTGTAGTGTTTATTCAAGGATATTTTGATAACTTATCAAATGATTAAAAATATATTGAAAAAGAAATGAAAATATTGTATAATTAGTATAGTAAAGGAAAGTGGTAGTATGGTTAAAGTAATGTCTACAAAGTTAGGGACTTTGTCAACTATTTAGACCACTTTTATAGAGGGTATCTGCTTTAGCAGTGAGTTTTTTCAAAGTTATTAGGAGATAAATACCCTATAGAGGAATGTATTCTAATGGGATTATAAAACCCCTCTATATAATCATAAATAGCTTTATAAGCATCATCATAAGTGTATAATTTCATTTGATATAATTTTTCTTTTTTTAAAGAAGCGTGAAAAGATTCTTGAGCCGCATTTTGATCACAAGAGTGGTCAAGTTCAGTATAACTGAAAACGAAATTATTGTTAGTTAGATATTCTCTATATGATTTAGAACGCATTTGAGAACCTTTATCAGAATGAACGATAAGTCCAGGATTGGGCTTTCTTTTTTTTACTGCTTTTTTTAAAACAAATAAAAGTTTATCGGTTTTTTGATCTTCAAATAAACCCCAAGCAACCACTTTTTTAGAAAAGTAATCAATGTAAGAAATGAGATAAAAAGTACCCTCATTAATAGTTTGAATATAAGTTACATCTGTAGTCCAAACTTGGTTAATTCTAGTAACTTTTAAATCTTTAATTAGATTAACAATTAAAGATTTCTCATCATTGGTCATAGTAGATTTTCTATGAGGAAACCTTTTAGAAACTATACTTCTAATGCCTAAAGTATGCATAGCTTTAGCTACTTTAGAAGATGAACAAGTAATACCTTTACTATTTAAAATAGCAGTAATTTTAGGAGAACCATAGATACCATTTGATTCTGCATAAACAGAAATAATATTATGATAAAAAGCAACTAATTTAACTTTGTTATCTTTGCCAGTTGATTTCCAGTATAAATAAGAAGATTTATTAATATTTAAAGCGTCACAAGTTTCATTAAGTGAATAATTATATTTTGTGATTAAATTTTCAATACTTTCAAACACTTTTAATCCTTTTTGGCTAATAAAGTAATCGTTTTTTTTAGTATATCATTGTCTTTTTTTAACTTGGAAATTTGACGTTTTAAATCATCAATAATTTGACTTTGAGTTTTGTAATCAGAGTCAAAACATCTGTTGTCTTTATTGTAAGCGGTAATCCATTTTTCAACAGTTTTGAGCGGAATTTCAAATTGTTCAGCAGTCTTAATAGTAGAATGTTTTTCATTACAAATAAGATTAACAATCATAGATTTAAAATTGTTATCATATTTTCTAGCCATCATCATCACCATCTTTCTTATACTATATTTATTATACACCCCCTGTAAAAGTGGTCTAAAAATATTATAAACTCCCCACACAAGCACTTGTCAACAGGGGGGGGAGTTTATAATTGTAGTGGTAAACTTAAAGTAGATAACTTAGGGGGGTTAAGTAGACAGCAACTTATTTTAAGTATACAATTATATTATTATATAGACAATTAGGAGGGATATTTATGCTATATAATCGTGATTAAAAAAAGAAAAGAGAACTAAATCTCTCTTTATTATCGATTATTAAATATAAATATAAATCTATCTCTTCCTTGCATATCTTTTTCTACACTAATCATACTGTTAGGAAAATACTTTTTAGCTATTTCAGTAATTCTATCTGCTTGCCACCAACCAATTTCAAAAGCTATCATACTTCTTTCTTTTAAATAGTTACTAGCATTAGATAATATTTTTTCATAATTAGCAAGACCTTCATTATCTGCATATAAAGCAATACTAGGTTCATTATTTTTAACAATATTCATAATTTCTTCATCTTTACGAATATATGGTGGATTACTTATAATAACATCATATTTTTTATCTAGGGGTTTTAACATATCTCCATGATAAAAAGTAATATCCACATTATTATTAGATGCATTTTCTTTTGCGACTGTTAAAGCATCGTTAGATATATCTACAGCATCCATAGTGATATTATCACCTATTTTATTTTTTAAAGTAACAGCAATACAACCACTACCTGTACCTAAATCTACACAATTGATTGGGTAATCAAAAAATTTTTTTATATAATCAATTGTTTTAGATACTAACTCTTCTGTTTCAAAACGAGGTATTAGAACACATGGATTAACATTAAATATTAGGCCATAAAAATCAACATTACCAACTATATATTGAACTGGTTCTCCTTTTTCTAATCTTTTTAATCCAGTTTCTAATTTATCTTCTGTTAAATACTTCTTTAAATATTCAATATCAGTCATCTCATCACCTTATTATTTAAATAATAAAAACATCTGATTTCAACAATCGTTGATTTCAGATGTACCCAATAAAGGGATTACGTTTGACTCACCAATCAAACATATCCTTTTTTATTTTATGAAATTTCTTTCACTATATACATCTTAACACAAAAATTATTTTTTGTAAAGATTACTCACCACGTAACTTACGGTTTTGATCTTCAGTAATTAAAGCTTCAATTATCTCATCTAATGCTCCATCCATAACACGATCTAATTGTTTTGTCGTAAAACCAATTCTATGATCAGTTACACGATTTTGTGGATAGTTATATGTTCTAATTTTTTCTGATCTATCACCAGTACCAATTTTATTTCTTCTTTCAGCACCTTCTGCTTCTTCTTTTTCTCTTAATTTTAAATCATACAAACGAGTCTTTAAAATTTGAATAGCTTTTTCTTTATTTTTAATTTGACTTCTTTCTGTTTGTGAATAAACAATTATACCTGTAGGTATGTGAGTTAAACGAACGGCAGAATCTGTAGTATTAACGCCTTGTCCTCCACATCCAGAAGATCTTGTAATATCTATTCTTACTTCTGACATATCAAGATCAAAATCTAACTCTTCTGCTTCTGGCATAACCAAAACTGTTGCTGTGGAAGTTTGAATTCTACCATTAGCTTCTGTTACAGGAACACGTTGTACACGGTGTGCACCACTTTCATATTTTAATTTAGAATAAACATTGTCACCTTTAATCATAAATTCTATTTGTGAAAACCCACCAGCAGCGCAATCTTCACTATCTAATACTTCTGTTTTCCATCCTTGCTTTTCCGCATAACGACAGTACATTCTATATAAATCGCCAGCGAAAATATTAGCTTCATCTCCACCTGCTGCACCACGAATTTCCACAATAACATTTTTCCCATCATTAGGATCTTTTGGAAGTAATATTATTTCTATATCTTTTTCAATTTGTTCTTTTTCTCTATTTAAATTTTCTAATTCTTCACGAGCAAATTCTGCCATATCAGGATCTTTGGTCATTTCTTTTGCTGCTTCAATATCAGATAATATTTGTTTATATTTGTTATATATTTCGTATCCTTCCTTTAAAGAAGCTTGTTCTTTCGTTAACTCTAAAGTCTTTTTAATATCAGAAATTACTTCTTGACTCATCAAAAGTTCACTTAGTTCATTATATCTTTTTTCTATTGCTTCTAATCTTTCTATCACAATAATCATCCTCTCGACTACAAAGATTATACTATATTTTATTTATGAAAGCAAACAAAAAGACATATTTAACAAAAAAAGAGAAGCTATTCTTCTTCTCCCATTTCATCTTCATCTAAAACAGCAAGATCATCAATATCATCATCAGCATCGTCATCTAACTCTTCATCATCAATCGCACTATCGATATCATCTTCCTCTTCTTCAGAATTTTCATCATCTTCTGTTTCTTCTTCCTCTTCAGATTCTAATTCTTCTTCATCATCTTCCTCTAAAGAAATATTTAATACATGATTATCTCTAATATCCCATTCACCATTTTCTAACATAACAAATCTTTTATCAATAGTAAGAGATGTATAATAATCGCCTATTTTTTCTGCATATTCTTCATCAGAATATCCAAGTAAATCACATATTTTTCTAAAAATAGTAGGTGTATTTAAAGTTTTCTTTTCTTCCTTTAAAATTTTATAAGTTAAATCTGTATAAGATAATAATTGTAATTCTTCTTGACTCATATTTTTTAATTTCATAAATAACCTCCACTTACTACATTTCTGTAGGAATTTCTATTGCTAATAAATTTAGCATTTCTTTTACAATTTTATTAGATAGTTTTAATACTGAAATCCAATCATTTCTTTTTATTTCATCATCTAAATTAATTATATGATTATTTTGATAAAATGCATTTACTAAAACGCATAAATCATAAATATAATCAACTAAATAATTAGGTTTACGATTTTCAAAAGCTAAATTAAGTTCATATTCTAAATCTAACAACTTAACTCTTAAATCACGATCATAATTATTATATATATTATCTGTTAAATTATTAACATCATTTGTAAATTTTTCAATTATTTTATTTATTCTTACATATGTGTATAAAATATATGGTCCGGTTTTACCAACTAAACCACTAAATTTTTCAATATCAAAAATATAATCTCTTTCACGACTGTTTTGTAAATCTGCAAATTTTAAAATAGAATTAACAATAATGTTTTTATCACTTTCACTTTTATTTTTATTTTCTTCTTTAGCACTTTCAAATATTTCTTTAACTTGTTCAAATAAATTTTGTAACTTAGGTGTATCTCCACTTCTTGTTTTATAAGGTTTACCATCAAGACCATTTACAGTACCATAACCTAAGTGTTCTAACTTAGATTCATCTATTAATCCAGATAATTGACAAGTTCTAAATACTTGTTCAAAATGAAGTGCTTGTCTATTATCAACAACGTATAAAATATGATCTGGATTATAATCTTCTACTCTTTGATATATTGATCCTAAATCTGTAGCTGGGTACATATAAGCACCATTTGCTTTCTTAAATAAAAGTGGTGGTATTTCAACTTTATCGTCATCTCTATTAACATATACTACTCTAGCACCTTCACTAGCCTCTAATAAATGTTTACTATCGAGTAATTGTTCAACTTTAGGTATATAAGGATAAGAATCACTTTCTCCTAGCCACAAATCAAAATGAACATCTAGATAGTTATAAATATTTTTTATATCACTTACCGATACTTCACATATCTTTTTAAAGTATTCATAATATTCTTTATTTCCATCTTGTAAATCTTTAGTTATACTAGCACACTTTTCTTTTAAAGCTTCATCTTCTTTACATCTTTTACTCATTTCTGGATATATATAATCTAAATCTTTAATTGTTAAATCTTTGATATCCATATTCTTTTCCTTAATGCCATATATAACTTCACCAATTTGAAGTCCATAATCACCTAAATGAACATCACTTATAGTTTTATGCCCAAAATAATTGATTATTCTTTTAATAGCTTCTCCAACAATTGCTGTTCTCATATGTCCAACATGAAGTGGTTTAGCAACATTAGGTCCACCATAATCCATGAAATATGTTTCTTTAACGCTAGGTAATTTTATATCAAACTTAGGATTATTATACATATTCTTTAATTTATTATTAATAAAGTTATTACTTAAGGTAATGTTAATAAACCCAGGACGTACAAATTCAACTTTTTCAAAGTAATCATTAAAATTTTCTAACTCATTTATCTTATGTGTGATTTCTTCACCTATTTCCATAGGATTTTTGTGATACTGTTTAGCTAATTTAAAAACTTGATCACATTGATAATCACATAAATCAGGACGATTAGATTTAATAACTGTCATGCTATCAACTGTATATCCTAAACTATTTGTAACATCAGTAATTATATTTTCTAAAATATTCATCATATCACCTCAAATTCCAATTTAAACTCGTAAATTTCATCATTTAAACGGTAATTAATTATTAATAAATTATTACCAACTATGATTTTATCAGTAATTATATATAATGGCAAGAACAAATTATCTTTTTTTGAAAGATATTTACCTTCCCCACTATTTTTTTCATTAAAAATTAGTATTATCTCATAATCATCATTACTTCTTTTTAACACTATTTTATCACCTAAAGTAATATTGACTTTAATACCATCATCATAAAAAGTAATCGTATTATCATTTTTTAAACCATTAAATTCTTTGTTATTAATAACAATTTCATTACTAGTTTTTAAATTGGTTTTTCCTTTTATTTTCATTTGCATTCCCCATTTAATAGCCAAATTATAGCACATCTTTCATAAATTTCATACTTTTTTTATAATTAACTAATATTTTTTTTAAAATTATAAATAATAACTTTAGGAAGCGTGATACTATGAAATGGTTTAAAACTTTAAAAAAAGTATTAATTATAATGACTATAGTTTTTAGTATAACTTACTTTGGTATTTACATAATTGCTAAATTTACACCTAAACTATCTATTAAATCGGCTAACAAATATGTTTTTTATGATATTAATAATGAACTTTATACAGATGATGATAACTGGGTTAAACTAAATGATATATCTGATTATTTAAAAAACGCTACTCTATCAATTGAAGATAAACATTTTTATTCACATCAAGGATTTGATCCACTACGTATTTTAAAAGCTTTATATGTAAACGTTATCAACGGTAAAACTTTACAAGGCGCTTCTACCATAACCCAACAATACGCTAAAAACTTATTTTTAAATTTTGATAAAACATGGACTAGAAAAATAAACGAAGCCTGGCTTACAGTACGTTTAGAATCGCATTATACTAAAGATGAAATCTTTGAAGGATACTTAAATACTATTAATTATGGGGGAATATTCGGAATAGAAAATGCTAGTCTTTATTACTTTAATAAAGACGCTAAAGATTTAACACTAGCAGAGGCAACTATTCTAGCCGGAATTCCGAAAAGCCCATCTAATTATTCTCCTCTTTCTAACTTAGATGCAGCCAAAAAAAGACAAAGATTAATCCTTAATTCAATGGTTAAAAATAAATATATCAGTAAAGAAGAAGCCGATGATGCCTATAATACTGAACTTACTTATGTAGGATCTATTCCCAACGAAGGCATAACTTCAGTAATGTATTATAAAGATGCTGTTTTAAGTGAACTAAAAAATATTAAAACAATACCAGCAACATTCCTAGAAACAGGTGGTTTAAAAATATATACTTATCTTGATAAAAATGCTCAAAGTATATTAGACGAAAGTATCAAAAAAAACACAAGTAAAAATGAAAAAATACAAGTTGCTAGTATTGTTATGAATCCAAATAATGGTGAAATAATCGCACTCTCTGGTGGTAGAGATTACTCAAAAAGTCAATTCAATCGAGCTATATCAGCTAAAAGACAGGTTGGATCTACTATGAAACCATTTTTATATTATTCTGCTCTTGAAAATGGATTTACCCCTACAACAACATTTACTAGTGAAAAAACGGTGTTTACTTTTTCAGAAAATAAAACATATAGTCCTAGTAATTATGGTGATGTATATGCTAATAAACCAATTACCATGGCAGCTGCTGTTGCTTATTCAGATAATATATACGCCGTTAAAACTCATCTTTTTTTAGGCGAAGAAACTTTAGTTGATATTGCTAAAAGAGTTGGCATTGAAAACTTATCTCCCATTCCATCACTAGCTTTAGGTTCTAATGAAATAACTTTGATTAATATGATGCAAGGTTATGCGGCATTTGCTAATGAAGGATACAAAGTAGAACCACATCTTATTAGCAAAGTAGAAGATGAACATGGAAATATTTTATACCAAGCTGATGAAGTTAAAGAAAATGTTTTAAACAAGAGTATTACTTATGTCTTAAATGAACTTTTAACTAATACATATGATAAAGAATTAATTGATTATAGTTATCCAACAATGATAAATTATGCTAGTAGAATGACTAAAAAATACGCGATTAAAACAGGAACAACTGATACTGATAGATTAATATTTGGATATAATAAAGATTTAATTGTAGGGGTATGGACAGGATATGATGATAACTCTCCTACTCCTAGTACAGACCGTGCTATTTCACAAAATATATGGCTAGAGACTATAGAAGGATGTTTACAAAATAAGGAAGATAATTGGTACGAAACACCTAATAATGTTGTAGGAGTACTTGTTGATCCTGTTTCTGGTGAATTAGCAACTAATGATTCCAAACATAAAAAAATAGTTTACTATATTAAAGGAACTGAACCAACAATTTCTAAAACACCTCTAGATGACGTTATTCCTACTATTAAAGAAAATAAAACAAGCTAAGAATTTATAGCTTGTTTTACTTTTGTAATCAATTCATCTTCATTATCAGCAACAATTAGTTTGTCATTACATATTACAAATGGTTTGTTTCTCCCAATCCCACAAACACTTTGACATCCAATATTTATAATAGCATTATCATCAATATTTTTTAATTTTGAAATAAGTGATTTTATATTAGTAGCTTTACACTTATCACAAACACCAAATTTATTCATTATCTTCTCCTATAATAGTTGCTGTATCGCCACACTTTAATAAATGGCCATTTCCATCATCAGTATCCAAATGCATCTCAAAGAAAGCTTTATCACTAACTTTTATTGAAACGTTATTAATAATACCACCCTTTTCACCATAAATTTTTACTCTATACTTTTTACTAGCATCTAAATTATATTTTACTAAATCTTCTTTAGTCGCATGAATATGGCGAGTTGCTATTATAGTGCATTCTTTTACCATTATTTCATTATCACCAATAATAGTAATATCTTCACTACCTTTTAAATTTCCAGATTCTCTAACAGGAGGATTTAATCCTAATTTATAGGCATCAGTTTTTGTTATTTCTACTTGCGTATAATCTCTTAATGGTCCTAAAACTCTAACACCACTAATTTCACTTTTCTCTGTCTTTATAGTCACTTTTAAATTAGACGCAAACTGTCCAGGTTGATTCAAAAATTTTACTACTTCTAACTCTTTATTATTAAATAATTTTTTAAAATCGTCTTCTGTTAAATGTACATGACGATTAGAAATACCAACATTCATATCTATATTCATACTTATCACCTTAATCATTATATCATATGTCATAAAAAAAGAACATTATAATATATTTTTATAGAAAGGATTGATTTTATGAATAATAATACTTACTTTAATAAGCAAGCATTTCCTGGTACTCCCATTTATAATGGCAACACCCCAACACCTAATCAACAAACCGCACCTAATTATAGTACCGACCTACCCCTTGAACAATCTTATATTGAAAATATTTTAAGACTTAACAAAGGAAAGAAAGTTCGTGTTCACATGACTTTTCCCGACTCCACTGAATGGCGTGATTTAGAATTCAATGGTATCATTGAACAATCTGGTAGAGATCACATTATTTTAAGTGATCCATCTACAGGAAAATGGCAACTACTTTTAATGATTTATGTCGATTATATATCATTTGATGAAAAAATAAATTATAGTCCTGAATTTTACCCAAATAATTGATTTTTAAATCTTAGTTTGTTATAATTGTACTAGGGTGGTAGTATGACGATATTCATGTTTACTTTAATTACATTTATTGCTATATGTTTGCTTCTTATTTGTTGTGTTAGTACTTATAATAGATATCAAGATTATATTATAAGAATCAACGAATGTGAAGCTAATATTGATTCAACTTTAAGGAAACGTTTTGACTTATTAAATAAATCAAGAAATATTATAAAAACAAACACAAAAACAAAAAATGAAGTTTTAGAAATTATTACTAAGTTACGTTCTCGTAAATTAACTAATTTTGACTTAGATAGACAATTATATGAAGCAATAAATGAATTTGAACAATATAAAGAAGAATTTGAAAGCTTAAAAAAATGTGACAAATATTTAAAAATTGAAATTTCACTTCACGAATCTGAAGCTGAAATAGAAGCTTTTAGAAAATATTATAATGACATTATTACTGATTACAACAAAATGGTTAGATCTTTCCCAACTAATTTTGTAGCTAAAGTTTGTGGATATAAAATAAGAACATACTACGATGGTAAAAATACTGAAGATGAAATAACTAATGATTTTAAATTATAGAATAAATAGAGATAATCTATTTATTTTTTTATAAAGAAAAGAAAAGCATATTACTTTTCTTTCTCAATTAATTTATTTCAAAATGTCTTCTTTCTATTATTATTTATTATACTAATTTTAAAGTTTTTACGCTTCCACTTTTTAATTTATATCCAACAAATTGTTCTTCTAAAGCTAAAACACTATTTTTATATCTACTGTATGCTTCATTATAATTTCCATGCTCAATCTGTTCAACACAATAATCAACTATATTATCATATATATAATCATAAATAACATCAGACTTTTCTTCTTTATTAATGTTTTCGACAATTATTGGTGCAACTTCATAATAATGCTTTATATCTTCCTTTGAAACAAAATTATCTCTAAACCATCTTAAAACTGTTAACTCATAACAATTATCATCAAACTGATTTTGAAAAAATTTCATACAAGCAGATGTTAAATAACAATTCCCAGACTCTGATTTTGTATCACTTTTATCTGGCCCATGTGTTGTAGAATCCTAAGTATTTTTGTCATATTTTATATTAACGTGTGCAGCGTCATGTGGCTCATCAACTGGACCACCATAAAAACCTAAATGGTCATTACCATTTTTATCAGTGGTAATTTTTATGGTAACCCCTTTATCATTTACATAATTTCCGAATTTATCTCTATCTGCCATCATTAGCACCTCCTAATTTAATTTCTAAATTTCTTAATGATATAATTGCATCCAACCATAATAGCGACCATTCTGTAAAATAAGATTCTAAAGACTTCGTTTCAACGTCTAAATCAATCAAATCAAATCTTATATCTTGTAGTTTTTCTTCGCTTATAGATGTTAAACTTTTTTCATTTACATAAGTTGCTAAAATATCATTAACTTTAACTAGCACTTTTTCAAAACTTTCTTTTTGTGCTTTATAAATATCTAATTGAAGTGATGCATTAACGTAGAATACTAAGTTTTTAAAAGCATAGTCAACATTTTCTTTTGTCAAATTTCCTACATTAAAATTTTCTACCATCATAAATCTCCTTTCTTTATCTATGTTATATATTTTAATTTCCTTTTCTGCATTTTCATTCCTAACCTGCAATAAAAATCCAAATATTTTTATGTTTTTTCCAATTCTTTCTCATTTAAATTCAATTCTGATAACATTTTTGTTCATCTGTTAATACATTAATTAACCCTCTAAACTAATTTTTAGTTTACCATATTTATTATATTTTATCAAACTTTATTGTACAAATAATACATGATATAAATGCTTATTTTACTAAACATATATATTTACTTAATTCTTTTGTTATTAAACTTTATCATGTATTAATTTTTACTCGAACAGAACTCAATAACAAAAAAATATTGATTACTCAATATCATTTTTTTATGCTTCTAATTATCACATATCCAAATATAAGAATTATTACTCCTCCAGCACCATATACAATATAATCATAATACTTATCTAAATTATTTTCATTAGAAGTTTCTTTATCTTTTTCTTCTATTTTTATTATATATTCTCCATCTTTAGAATAAAGATAGTTTTCTCTAGCATATCTAGCTAGATAATCAGGATCTTTTAATTTCTGAATTTCTACTTTTAAATTACTTTCTTCAGCTTGAAGTGAAACAAGTTTATCTTTTAATTTTTTTTCTTCTCTAGATAATGTTATTAATTTATAAGAATATGTTGCTAAATTTATTAAAAAATAAACAATAATTACTAGCGAAATTGGTCCCAAAATAGCAAGACGTCTTTTTGTTTGCTTAGGTACTCTTTTTGCCATTTTAACCACTCTCCTATTGTTAATTATATCATGGTTTCTTTTTATTAGCAATAAATCTAACTATCAAGTTTTCTAAAACAAAACCTAAAATAATCATTAATATTTCATAAACATGAAATATTCCATAATTAATTTTTTTTAGGATTATGAAATATAATAAAACACAAACAATTATAAAAAGAAAACTAATTATTGTTTTTAATATTTTTTTATCACTATATATAAATTTATAATTTAAACTAAGAAAAAAAGAAAAGAAAATACCATATAAAAAAGAAAATAATAATGTTGTTATTTGTAACTTTATATTCATTATTTAAATAGCTTGCTAAATAAGCTTTCTTCTTTTTCTTTTTTTCCTAGATTCTCCATATATATTAAACTATTAATTTTACCTTTGATTGCTACATTTCCTTGGTAAGTATCTAATTTTATTATTTCCAATCCTTCTCCTTTTATGATAATAAATCCCATTGTTGTTTCTAATAAAAACTCTTCATTATCAAAACTTTCTATTTTTTTAACTCCACTTATATTAATATTTTTACGTTCTGTAATTGAAATAGTATGATTATAATTAGCTATTATATCCTTGTCCATAAGATCACCCAATTAAGTATATGCTAAAAAAAAAGATATATTACTATATATCTTTTTAGTTACTATTATTCAGCTTCATTGTATGCTTTGATAATAGCTTCTTCCATCATATCACGAACTTCTTGATTAATTGGATGAACTATATCTCTATATTCACCGTCTTTATTCTTACGGCTAGGCATAGCAACAAATAGTCCATTATTACCATCAATAATTCTTAAATCTTTAACAGCTAAAGCATCATCAACAGTAATATTTACAAAAGCTCTCAAATTAGAATCTTCTTTTTCTACCTTTCTTACATTTATAGATGTTATTTTCATGAAAATCTCTCCCTTCAGTGTATCATCCTACACTTTAAGTATATATTATTTAAAAAAAATTTGCAACAAAAATTTAATATTCTATCTTAATTATTTTTGTAATAACATCATTATAAGAAAATGACTTCACTAAACTATGATCATTTAACTCTACAAGAAATATGTTACTGTAAAGTTCCTTTATTTTAACTCTGTAACTCTCATACTTATTTCTTCCTAAATTATATTTTATAGTTACATCACACCCAATATAATCATTTAAACGATTTTTAACCTCTGTTTTAGTCATTCTTCCTCCTATCTTGGAAAACCAATATACATAGTACCTTTAGTAATTATTCCTCCTATTCCATCACTTCCATATTTTGTTTGCTCTAATATATTTTTTAAATCTATATCTTTACTTATATCTGATAAGCTCATACGTGTTGCAATTATAGCAGGGTCTAAAGCATGAATATTTACTCTTTTAGGACTAGAAGCAAAATTAGCTCCAGCTTTTATTAAATCTTCATAATCTGATTGACAGGCACCTGCTATAATGATTAATTTATCATGACTAGATTCATATTTTCTAGCTTCTTTAACTGCTTTAATAAAATTCCCACTATTTTTATATGCTTCAATATTATTTTTTTTACCATCGTGCTTATAATAGGCATCATGCCCTGTAATTATAACAATATTAGGTCGATATTCTTCTAACCATTCATTAATATAAAGAGGAACATTCTCTTCAACTTCATTAATTCCCATCGCCCATATATTGGCATCACTATAATATTTTAAACATCTATCTAAATAATCTTTATCTCCATCAATGTGAAGTATTTTACCCGGTAAATAAAAATAATCTGTGCGATCTAAATCATTTTTTGGTTTTGATCTTTCTATAAATTCTTGTTCCTCTTTATCATTACCGTGCTCCTCGTATTTTACTAAATCTTCTTTCGGACTATCTGCACATAATCTAATATTTGTTCCCTTTAAATAACATATATCATCAACTATATCCGTTATAATAAACACTAGGTCATTATTGTATGATTTTCTAGTAACCAAATTTCCGATATCAAAATCCATAAAATCACCCAATTAAGTATATGAAAAAAAACACAGATTATGTGTTTTTAGAACTTCTTTTAATTAATTTAGCATGAACAACAATGCGATCATCTTCGCCACTACAAGTACTAAGCGTTAAAATTTTATCACTTGAATCAACTGTTGTATTAAATTGATGAATACTTCTTTTAGTTATCGTTTCTAAAAAAGCTTTATATTGACTACTAGTTGTAAATTGTGTTGTTATATAATAAGTTTCTACAGGGATTTTATAAACTGAAAATATTTGCCACATTGTATTTTCATTTGCTGTCGATAATTTTATTATATGATTATCCTTATTAGAATACCATTCTTTTTTTAACACATTACGAAGTGAACCAAACATACTATTATCTCTTCTTGCATGTGCGTATATAATATTATTTTTATCAGAAAAATCACTATTGTTTCGATAATCTAAAAATACCCACCCAGCATTATTATTACTCTTATCAAATGCATGACTTAAATAATAATCATTGTCTTTAGTTTGAACAAAAGGATAATTAATATTTGTATTATTAACCTTTATCCAGCCAATTGTATCACCATTCTTTTCTTTTAAAGAATCAATATCAACATTAATAAGAGATTGTTTTATATATGACCAATAATCACTTTCTTTATCAGGATTTTTTTCTTTGTTAATAATCTCTGTTTCTTTATCATCTAAAACTTCTTCAACAGGAATTTCTTGTATTATTTCTTTTGCAATAGCCTCTGTTTTATCATTATCTTTAAACCATACAAATATTTTTGTTAAACTAATAATTAAGACAGATACACTTAAAAGAAAAATTAATCCCCACATCACCGCTTGCTTTTTAAGTCTTCTTCTTTTTATTGTTTTTTTCTTTCCATTATGTTTAGGAATATAAGTATCATTCATATTAGTCACCTATTTTAGTATACTAAAATTATTTGTTAAAGTAAATTATATTTAAAAATCTTCACTTAATAATTCATCTAAAACAACTATTTTATAACCTTTATTATTAATATAATTAATAATTAGTGGTAGTTCTTTTATTGTCTTATCGTCTATATTCATTGCTATTACACTACCTGACTTAAGATTATTTTTTACTTCTATTAAAGGATTATTTTTTAAAATTATCGATGGTAAAATTGTATAATTTTTTTGAAGTGCACAAATTTTCAAATATTCATTATTTTGTTCTTCTTGATAACAATATTTATTTTCTTGTCTAGAATACTTAGAAATAATAGTATTCATCCATATAAAACCACTTTTACTATAATCACCATCATAACTTAAATTACCTATATTATAGTTAACTAATTTTGTTAATTCCTTCTCATTTTTTTCAAGCCAATTACCATCAATAAATAAATTTATTTTTGTATCTTCTATTACTTTTAGAATTTCATCTATTTTATCATTACTATTAATTTTTATAATAAGACTAACCATGTTTTTTCTAGGATTTCCACCTATAACATATTTATCATAATTTTTAGTTAGACTAACTTCTGGCAAAATATAATCATACAAAAGTAAATTAGCATTAAATTGCCCTAATCTTTTCATATTAGTATAACTTTTACTACCATTTACTTTTTTTCCACCAATACCGGGGATAATAGTATTTCCTTCTATACTAGCATTAATACTTTTAACTTCATACTGTGCTTCATTTTCTTTTATTGTCTGCATTAATGAATCACTATTTCTAACCATTAAAGCTGTTTTCTCTGTAAACATAAAACTAAAGCAAACTAAACTAATAATACCTATTATTTGAAAATACTTTTTCATCTAATCACCTAATTAAGTATATGAATTAGATTATTAATTATAATTTAAATGTTGTAGTTGACGAACGACAAATTCCCCATCTTTTCTTATTAATACATCATCAAAATAAATTTCTCCACCACCATATTCAGGTCTTTGTATTAAAACTAAATCCCAATGAATATCAGAACGATTACCATTATCAGCTTCATAATATGCCTGCCCTGGGGTAAAATGGATACTACCCTTTATTTTTTCATCAAATAATATGTCACCTATCGGATATAAAATGTTAGGGTTTAAACCTAATGAAAACTCACCTATATATTTGCTTCCTTCATCAGTATTAAATATTTCATTTAAAAGTTCATCGTCACCATCACATGTAGCATTAATAATTTTACCATCTTTAAATTCTAATGATACATTATTAAAAATGGAACCATGATAAGGAGATGGTGTATTATATGTTATTTTACCATTTACAGAAATCTTTATAGGCGCTGTAAATATTTCTCCATCAGGTAAATTAGACTTACCACAGCAAGGAATTATAGGCATATTTTTAATGGAAAAGTTTATATCTGTATTAGGTCCTACAATCCTTACTTTATCAGTTTTTTCCATTAATTCTTTTAGTGGTTTCATTCTTTCATTTAAATCATCATAATTTGTAATCATCGCATCTAAAGCATATTCTTTAAACTTATCTATACTTTGATGAGCTTTATAAGCATCAAGTGGACTTGGATAATTTAAAAGTACCCACTTTCTTTCATTTATTCTAATTTCACCATATTTGCGTGTATATTTACTTATTAAGTTTCTAAGTTCACTTGAAACATCACTATCTTCATAATCATTAAGTGCATATCTAATCTGAACAAAAGCAGTATAATGTTCAACTTCAAACTTACTATAATCACCCATTAATTTCGCTCTTTTTTCGTTTGTTGTAAGCATCAATTCCTTATTTATTACAGGATCAATAAGTTTAGTATTTACAACTGCCCCTATATTTTTTATTTCCTTTATTATTCCTATAACTAAATCATTACAAAGTTGACTTTGATAAGTTATTAATACTTTATCATCTTTATTTATTTCTAATGAATAATTTACAATTCTCTTACTTAATTCTTCAATTTTTCCCATCTTTATCACCCATTTCTTTTAGTGTCATATTATATTATGAAAGGAGAATTTTAATGTATACACAAAATTCATATTTTCCAAATGTCAATTATCGACCAAATTTTAATTCCAACTTTGGACTAAACAAAAATGATGATAGATTTGTTGGCGGATTTGCTTTTCCATTTTTACTTGGTGGTGTAACTGGAGCCGCTATAGCTCCTGCTTTCTTTGGAGGTTATAATAACAGACCTTATTATAACAACTATTATTATCCACCATACTATTACTCACCATATTATAGATACTAAAAACGATTTTTATCGTTTTTTCTTTTTATAAAAAAGAAGCATTATTTTGCTTCTTCTATTGCTCTTGTTTCCCTTATTACTGTTACCTTAATAGTACCAGGGTATTGTAAAGTTTCTTCAATTTTATTTTTTATATCACGTGCAATTTTATAACTTTCTAAATCATCAACTTTCTTAGGTTCTACTACTACTCTAAGTTCACGTCCAGCTTGGACAGCAAATGTCTTTTCAACACCATCAATATCTTTAGCAATAGCTTCTAAATCTTGTAGTCTTTTTACATAATTTTCTAAAGAATCATTACGAGCACCAGGACGTGATGCTGAAAGAGCATCCGCAATAGCAACCAATTCTGAAATAATATGAGTTGGTGCTGTATCACCATGATGAGACTCAATGGCATTAATTACAACTTCATTTTCTTTAAATCTTTTTGCTATTTCAGAACCAATAATAACATGGCTACCTTCTACTTCATGATCTATAGCTTTACCAATATCATGAAGTAATCCAGCACGTTTTGCTAAAGTAACATTTTCACCTAATTCTGAAGCCATAATGCCAGCTAAATTAGCAACTTCAATAGAGTGTCTTAAGGCATTTTGCCCAAAACTTGTTCTAAAATGAAGTTTACCTAAAATTTCTACAAGTTCAGGATCCATTTTAGTTATTCCAAGTTCAAATAAAGCTTCTTCACCATATTCTAAAATTTTAGCTTTCATATCTTGACTAACTTTATCATATAACTCTTCAATTCTTGTTGGATGAATTCTTCCATCTTTAATTAAGCTTTCAATAGTTACACGCGCTATTTCTCTTCTTAGTGGATCAAAGCTAGAAAGAACAATAGCTTCAGGTGTATCATCTATAATTAAATCTACACCAGTAACTGCTTCTATTGTACGTATATTTCTACCTTCTCTACCAATAATACGACCTTTCATATCGTCACTTGGTAAATTTACAACTGTAACAGTTTGTTCACTTGCCACATCACTCGCATATTTTTGCATACTAGAAACAAGTAAATTTTTAGCTTTTTTATCAACTTCCAATTTAGCTTGAGCTTCACGATCTTTAATATATGCGGCTATCTCTAAATTCATCATTTCTTCTACTTTTTTTAGCACCATTTCTCTTGCTTGATTTTTAGAATAACCAGCAATTTTATCTAATAAATCAATTTGTTGTTTCTTTATATCTTCCACTTCTACTTGTTCTTTTTGAAGTTCTTTTTGTTTGTTAATTATATTATTTTCTTTTTCTTCTAACATTTGTTCACGATTTTGTAAAGTTTGATCACGTCTATCCATATTATTTTCACGTGTTAACAGACGTTCTTCAGCCTCTTTTACTTCAGCCTTTTTCTCTTTTACTTCTTTATCCGTTTCAATTTTAATTTTATGAGATTCTTCTTTAGCTTCTAAAATATAATCTCTTTTAATTTTATCAGCATCTTTTTTTGCTTTTTCAAGCATTTTTTCAACTTTTTTAGCAACCAAGTTTCCCCTAATATAATTAATTATAAGCGATACAACAACGCCTACAAAAAGACCAATTAAAACTAGCAAAATGGAGAATGCGATATCATTCATTTTATTCCTCCATTTCCTACTAAGCGAATATTATTCACCCTACTACCATTGTAATGTTTATTTGAAAATATGTCAAGGAAAAATTTTGTAGGGACAAGCATTCAAAAAAACTGATAGACTATTAAAAATACTTTAATTTTCTTTCAGTTTTATAACATTTAACTTAAGTTAGATTTTGGAACAGTTATAACTGGGCGTACGCCATTTCCATCTGAATAGCTAACCCTCGCATCATAGTTCCATCCCTCACCCATTACATTCCAAGCATTATAATTATAAAAAGTACTAGGAGTAGATGTCCAATATCCAAATATACCAGATAATGCTTTTGTTGTACCACTTAGATAATCAATCAACCATGTTGATATTTCTGAAACAGTTTCTGAACCATTAAATGTCTTCCCTGATGCAGTTAATATTTGATTTGCTGTTGGTAATTTAATTTGTGATTGATTTAATTTAGCCCAATCTTCATCTGTTATCCAAGCAACTAATCCCTTATCTGTAGAATCTGAAGATGTTATTGCTTTTCCATTTGAATCTACATTTGCATTCATTATTAGTGATACATCATCGCCATTCGTTTCTAGTACGAAAAATGTTTTTATATCATTATCCCCTAATTCGCATGTGTATTCATCTCCATAGGCAAAATTACCTTCTGGCACATTTCCTGTTAGATTTCCATCTTTATCTATGGTATATGTTCCATTTGATAGTGGACTATTTTCTGGTTTTTTCTCAGCGATTGTTGTTTCTACTTATTTTATGTAATTATCTGCCGTTCTTTCTGCTGATCCTTTCTTTGTGTTTTCTTTATCTTTTATTATTATGGTATGATTGAATAACCCCCTCCCAGGTTGGTATTTCAGCTAGGGAGTTTATAATATTTAAAGCTATGTTAACCATACTACCACTTTCCTTTACTATACTAATTATATATATTTATTTTTTATAAAGCAATATTTTGTAAAGAAAAAGCACAACTTTTGTGCTTACTTAATATAATCATCACTTATATTTTCATCTATATCATTTAAATCTTCATCAGTTACATCATCATCAAGTTCATCCCAAGGTTCTTCATCTTCTTCAATAGCTATTTTCACTTTCGTTTCACCAACTATTTCAACACCTAATTCTTTTTCAATATCAAAAGTAATTGTACCATTATCTTCAATATTTACTTTAGAACAATTAGGTTGTTTTAAAGTCCTTACTATTATATCTGTATCACCATTCAAATCTGCATCTTCTCTTACTTTAACATTAAATAAATCATTATAATCTACCTTTTTGTTTACTACTGTTGTTTTGGAATCATTATCATAAGAATACCAAATATTTACATCGTAAGATCCATCCACCCCTATTTTATCTCCCGACTTATATCCTTTAAACTTATGATTTATGACCCAACAGCCCAAAACAGTGGTAGGATTATCAGTTACTTCAATACTATAATTGTTTTTAAAATATTTTTTACCTTTTCCTACAACTGCTTTTGTAACTATTTCCTTATATGATGCCATATAATCACCCCTCACTTTAATTTATGACATAATATGAGAAAAGTGCACAAAAAAATATAATTATTCATTATATTTTTTTAGTCTACTACTTCAGCATCCATACTCCATGTTTTGACATCAGTAATTTTTACATTAACTATTTTTCCTATTAAAGAAGAATCCCCTTTAACATTAACTAGTTTCATAGTATCAGTATATCCCATTAACATACTATCATCTTTTTCACTGAAATCTTCAATTAAAACTGGAACTATTTTACCAAGATATTTATCATTAGCTTCTTTTGAATATTTATTTATAAGCTCATTTAATTCTTGTAATCTTTTTTCTTTTACTTCTAATGAAATACTATCTTCCATTTTAGCAGCTGGTGTACCAATACGTGGTGAAAAGATAAATGTAAATGCTGAATCAAACTTACATTCATTAACTACTTCTAATGTTTCATTAAAGTCTTCATCCGTTTCATTAGGAAATCCTACTATAATGTCTGTTGTTATTGAAGAATATGGTAACTTCTCTCTAATTTTTTTATATAGTGTTAAATATTCTTCTTTGGTATAACGTCTTCCCATCTTTTTTAAAATGGAACTAGAACCAGATTGTAAAGGTAAATGAATATAAGGCATTATATTATCATATTTAGCAATTATATCAATCATTTCATCAGTAAAGTCCCAAGGATGACTAGTTACAAATCTAACTCTATTAATTCCTGTTTTAGCAACATCTTCAAGTAAATTAGACATTCCATAATTAATATTTAAATCTTTACCATAGGCATTAACATTTTGTCCAAGTAAAGTTACTTCTTGATATCCATCTTCAACCAATTTCTTTACTTCATTAATGATATATTCAGGTTCTCTACTTCTTTGTTTTCCTCTTGTATAAGGAACTATACAATAAGTACAAAACTTATCACATCCATACATAATATTAACCCAAGCTTTATATTTACTATCTCTTTTAACAGGAATATTCTCAACTACATCCCCTTCAATACTTAGAACATCTACTTCTAAATCTTTTTTAGAGATTGCTTCATATAAAATATTAGGAAGATTATGAATATTATGAGTACCAAATACTATATCTAACCATTTATATTTTTCAAGTATTTCTTTTACAACATGTTCTTCTTGTGCCATACATCCACAAATACCAGCCACTAAATCTGGCTTTGATTCTTTTAGATGTTTAATACGTCCAACCATACCAAATACTTTATTATGTGCATTTTCTCTTATTGCACATGTATTTAAAAGTATTAAATCAGCATCTTCCATATTATCAACTTCAGTAAAACTCATATCTTCTAATATAGCTTTTATATTTTCAGTATCATGTTCATTCATCTGACATCCATATGTCTTAACAAAATACTTTTTATTTAGCCCTAATTTTTTTAAATTCTCTTTTACTATATAGTCATTAGTTTTAGTTAAAACTTCTTTCTTTGTTCTTTTTCTTGCTTCTTCTAAGCTAGGTAAATTCATATAATCACTTCCTCATTTATAAACTATTATACAACTTAATTACTTTCATTTAAACGCTTTATTTTTTCAGCATTGTTCAATATTTCCAATTGATATTTAGCAATAGATTTTAAAAGTTCAAATCTTTCTTCTTTTTCTTTTCCTTCTTTTATTAATTCGGCATTATGGGATTCTAAATTTGATAACACTGTTAATTCATTAATTGTAGCATAATCTCTGACATTCGAGTCTTTAGCAAGTTCTGGATTTAATTCTCTCCATTTCTTTGCAGTTGTATGAAACAATATTACATTAAGAATATCTGCTTCTTCTGCATATTTAAGCCATTCTTTATTTTTATAACAATCATTATCTGGTAATATATAATTTTTAATAGCAGCCGTGTGTATTAAATAATTATTCTTTGTTAATATTCTCTTTACATCCCATTCTCTATTCTTATTTTCTAATTCTTTTAATCTTTCGAATTCTTTTATTAAATATAATTTAAATACAGGACTAATTGAAGATGCAAATTCAAATGCGATATCTTTATGAGCATAAGTTCCACCATATTTTCCACGTTTAGAATAAATACCAATCGCATTTGTTTTTTCACACCACTCAGTTACACTCAACGTGAATGAGTGAAGTCCAGCATTTTTTCTAAACCCGTCGAATTCGACGGAATTAAAATTAGAGTTATATATTGATTCCCAGGTTCCAAGAAACTCTAATGTTATTCTATTTCTCAACCAGTTTCTAATAATATCATCTGTTTTTGATTTTCCTTCTTTATATTTTCCAAAATCAGATATACATATATAATCATTATCATTTATACTAGTAATACTTATGTCTATATTTTGTACTTTTATAACATCATTTTTCACATTACATCTCCTTTCTTTTATTTAACTAAAATTTAACAAAGAACATAATTATAATCGATATTCATTTCTTTTTCTCACTGTTATAACTACCTAAATAGTATATCAAAAATGTTTTAATAAATAAAGAAAAAAGAAACCATTATTTGATTTCTTCTAATTTAACACTAACTAATTTACTTACTCCTGATTCTTGCATCGTTATTCCATATAAAACATCTGCATATTCCATCGTTCTCTTTTTATGAGTAATTAATATAAATTGTGTTTTTAATTTTAAATTTTTTAAGTATGCTCCAAAACTATCAACATTAACTTCATCTAAAGCAGCTTCTACCTCGTCTAAAATACAGAATGGTACTGGGCGAGATTTTAGTATTGCAAAAAGTAAACTAATTGCTGTAAACGTTTTCTCTCCACCTGATAAAAGTGATATGCTTGTAAGTTTCTTTCCTGGAGGAGATGCGATAATTTCTACCCCTGTTTCTAATAAATTATTTGGATCAGTTAATTTTAAAGCTGCTGTACCACCCTTAAATAATTCTTTAAAAGTATCACTAAAGTTTTTATTAACAACTTCAAATGTAGCTTTAAAATCAGTTTCCATAACACTATCCATCTCTTTAATGATCTCTAATAATGTATTTTCTGCACTAACTAAATCATCACGTTGTTTGATTAAAAATTCATATCTAACACTAACTCTATCATATTCTTCTGGAGCGGCTAGATTAACCATACCTAAATCTTTTATTGTCTTCTTTAAATTTTGAACTTTATTACGTGCAACATCTTCATTAAGTTCTAACTTATAAAGACTATTAGCTTTTTCATAAGTTATATTATATGTTTCACTTAAAGTATTTAATAAGTTATCTAACTTAACATCAGCTCTATTTATTTCAATTTCTAAATCTTTTAACTCTTTATTCTTACTATTATATAATGAATTTTCTTTTTTAATAGATAACTCTAAATCTTCTAGTTCTTCTTTTAATTCTAAATCTTTATTTTGTAAATTAGAAATAGTAAGAGTTAAAGCTTCTTTTTCATTTACTGCTTCATAATATCTAGCAATTACTTCTTCTTCTTCTTTAGATAACTTATTATCAATAATATTATTAGTACCAACTATTTCGTTATTTATACTAATATCTTTTTCTTTTAATAAATTCAAATTATTTAAATAACTATTCTTAGTTTCTGTTAGATTAATAAGATCTTTATTTACTAGATAAAATCTATCTTCAAGTCCCTTTAAATTATAATCTATTTCATTTATTTCATTTTCACTCATTTTAATGTTGTTAATGATATTTTTTTCTTCATTAATGTATTGTTCTAACTCGTGTTTCTCTAAAATAACATTGCGCATTTTAGGAGCATTACCACCAGTTATAGAACCACCAACATGAAATATTTCTCCATCTAATGTTACGACACGATAACTATAATTAATCTTTTTACTAATACTATTAGCTGCATCAATATCGGTAACAACGATAACATTACCTAATTGATTTTTAACAATGCTATCATATTTTTTATCGTATTTAACAAGGGTAGATGCAACTCCTACAAAACTAGGATTACCGCTAATAGTATTCAATACATCCTCATAGATAGCTTTAGGTTTAATAACATTTAAAGGAAAGAAAGTAGCTCTTCCTAAATTATTATTTTTTAAATAATTAACAGCTTCTTTAGCACTACTTTCATTATCAACAATAATGTTATTAGAACTAGCTCCTAACACAATAGAAATAGCTAAAGAGTATTTTTCTTCTATCTCTAAGATATTTCCTATGGTATTATGAATACCAGATAATCTTGGGTTATTTAATACACTTTTAACCGCATTAGGTAGTAAATCATTATTTTCAATTGAAATTTGTAAATTATCAATTTTATTTTTAATAAATATCTCATTACGATTATAATTAGCCAAAGTATTTTCAACTTTTCCTTTTTTGTTTTTTAACTTATTAATATCTTCCCCAATACTACTTAACTTATTATTTAACTCATTACGTTCTTCATCTAATTGTTTAATTTTTAAATTATAACTTTCAATATCATTTTTTACTTTATAACTTTCTTCGGTAAGTTCTAAAACATGAGAATGTAGTTTAGAATCTTCAACCGTATATTTTTTTCTTTCAGTAATAATATTCTTTTGACTATTTATCTGCTCAACTAGTTTTGTAATATTTAATAGTTCTTGTTGCTTATCTCTTATTTTATCCATTAGTTTGGTTTGTTTTAATTTAGTTTCAGATAACTTAGCTTCATTAGTATTATTACTAGAACCCATACTTAATATTTCATCACTAATTACTTTTACTTTATTTTTATTTTCTTGATACTTGTAATTAATATTAGTTATATCATGAGCAATTAAAGCAACCTCAATACCTTCTAATTCTTCTTTAACTTCTAGATACTTTAATGCTTTTTCTCTTTGCTCTTTTAAAGGATTAATTTGTACTTCTAATTCGTTTATTATATCATTAACCCTACTCATATTATCATGTGTACGATCTAATTTTCTTAAAGCATCACTTTTTCTTCTTTTATACTTTAGAACTCCTGCTGCTTCTTCAATTATTACTCTTCTATCTTCTGGCTTACTAGCTATTATTTCTTCTATCTTACCTTGTGAAATAATATTAAAACTCTCTTTAGCAATACCAGTATCAAGTAAAACATCCGTTATATCTTTTAATCGACATCTTTCACCATTTAAATAATATTCATTAGTACCATCTTTATAAACTCTTCTTTTGATAGATACTTCTGAAAAAGATAATGGAAAGTAGTTATCACTATTATCAAATACTAAGGTAACAGATGCGACGTTAGCACCATTTCTTGATTTACTACCAGAAAATATAACATCAGTCATACTACCATCGCCACGTAATTGTCGTACTGATTGTTCACCTAAAACCCAACGAACCGCATCTACTACATTACTCTTACCACTTCCGTTAGGACCTACTATTCCTGTTATACCTTCATTTAAATCTATTACTATTTTATCAGCAAACGATTTAAAACCATGGGCAATTATCTTTTTTAGATACATAACATCACACCTTACTATTTAACACATTACTTATTTTATCAAGAACCAACAAAAAAAGCAAGATAACTTGCTTTTCTTTTTTGTAATTTCAACCGCACCACTTATTTATAATTTAATTCTATATCATAA
>OLHA01000300.1_pt1 | contig 29284 bp, 29 predicted proteins | sample 1605961 | NCBI WGS metagenome assembly OLHA01 (sample SAMN03283288) | human gut metagenome | biome: human-associated habitat; material: feces | host: Homo sapiens | place: Peru | collected 2012
AAGCGCGGCGGCAACATCGGCTATGTATCCGTCGCTCTCATAGCGTTTCCCCGTCGGATTATAAAGGTGCATCCCGCCGATCACCGCAGTCGGCTCGTTTCCGATAATCGTTTTTGCCCGACGGACTATATTTACAATACCGGTATGTGCGCATCCGCAGACCAAAATCCGACTGCCGCCGGAGGTGATAATAAGATTCTGCTCGTGACAAAAGTCATCCGGAATCATCCTGCCGTTTCTTTTTGCAAATAGATTGCCGTCTGATTTTGGGAGCGGAAATTGTCCGATGACATTTGAAAACAACGTAATCTCTCCGTCCACCCTATGAACATCATCGGTAAATACAAATCGTTCTTCCGAAAAAAGCGTTCTGTCCATCCCGGCATAGAAAGGAATCCCGAGGACTTTGACATAATGCTTTTCCGTTGCTTGCTGGCGAATATAAATTTTCGCCTTTTTGTTTTTCTCCAAAAAATATTTCAGTCCGCCGCAATGATCGATATGCCCGTGAGAAATTACCGCAATGTCAACATCGGCAATATCAACACCGAGCGCCCCGGCGTTTTTCAGAAACAGCTCGTCCGGACCCATATCAAACAGTATTTTATGAGCTTCCGTCTCTGCGTAAAGAGAAAGCCCGTGCCTGCACTTTAAGTCCGGAGAATCCTTTGTGTTTTCCAATAATACAATGATTTTTACCATAACCTATCCCCTGTTTGCCACCCTTGATTTGTTTGAGATCACTTCTCCGAGCGTAGCCACACCGTGTTTTATAAGACGAATCGGCTGTTTGCAGCAATGCGCCGCAAAGTCCGGCAGCCGCATCAGAGGCAACAAATGAGCTTATTGAAATTATTTTTCCCCGTGTATAATTTTCAGAGCACTTCGCCGTTTTGCCCCGCAGAGGTGATGTCAAGATTCATCAAGTCAAAATCGATCAGCTCACCCTTGATTTTGAAAAAGCCGGGGAACGTGCACAGCTTGCAAAAGCCGAGCTTTTCATAAAGCGCAATGGCACGTTTGTTGTCGCTTCGGACTTCAAGATTTACCTGCTCTATTCCGGCTTTTCTCGCAAAAGCAATCACGCCCTCCGCCAAAACGGTTGCTGCGCCGCATCCCCACCATACCTTTTTCAGGCTGATACCGAATTCCGCACGGTGATTCATACGGCCGCGCTTGCGGTTAAGACTGGCAGTACCGATGATCTCCCCATTTACCTTGGCAAGAAGCTGAATATTGTCGTTCGACTCTGCCTGCATAGCGAGATAGGCTCGCTCGGCTTCCTCGTCAAGCGGCACCCCTTCCGGGCCAAAGCTGAGGTTATCTGTCTCTCCGCCGATGATTTTCAGATACTCCAATAATGCGGCGGCGTCCCCTGCCTGCGCACGGACAATTTCATAAGATGAATTTTTCATAGCATTTCTTTCTTTTTACTTTTCATTTTTTCTATTCGGTTTCATTGCAACAAGCTCAAGCAAAATATCTGTTCCGACCGCCGCTTATACCGCAGGCATTAGTTTTTCCTTACGGCAAGGCAATAATTAACGTGCTCAAAGGCTTTCATTTCCGCTCCCGCCCTGCCGATAATATCTCTTTGAATATCACTCGGCGTCAATAGCTCGTAAATCATAAATCCGTACTTTTTAAGCAGCCATTCAAGCTCCGAATATGAAAACGACGATTGCATCGGTTCCCCGCCCGCTTTTGCCATCATTATTGTGTTCGGCACACGCCTTTCGGCGGCATCAAAGAAGCTCTCGTCCGGATAGTCGAACACAAGCTCGCTGCCGTCCGCGCAAAGCGACGAAAGCTCGGCAATAGTTTTGCCGATTGCCTCCTCCGAGAGATAATACGTAACCCCGAGCCAGGAGAAAAAAGATTTTGCAGACGGATCAAAGCCGCAGGCGATCAAGCGCTCCGTCAAGCTGTCCTTTGCAAAATCTACTGGAACAAAGGTGAGATTTGCGGTAATCGTCCAGCCGGCGCGGGCAATCCTTTCCTTTTTGTCCGCCTGGGTCAGAGGATGATCGACCTCAAACACCCGGTGCTTTGATGAAAATTCTTTTTCCCGAAAAGCAAAGGTATCAAGACCTGCACCGAGGATGACATATTGCCCGGTGCCGGTCAGAGCAGCTGCCTTCAACGCCTGTTCCGTATACGCCGCACGACAAAGCGGCGACGGCGCGATATGAACGTTTACAAGCCTGCGCAAAAGCTCCCTCGGCTCCTGTTTCTCGGGATCTGTCTCCGGTTCAAAAAAACGTGCTCCGCCAATGATATAACTCCCGACAGCGGCATATTCTTCTTCCGTCATAAGTCCTTTGGCAAGATAATCCGCAAAAACCGGATGTTCTTCGTTTTCTGCGTGAAATGCCCGTCCGAACGAACTCATCAGGGCGGTAATACTGGCTTTGTTATTCATTCCGCTGGTCTCCGTCTTTAAAATTAAAGTAATTCATTCGTGCATTTGTAGTCGATACCGGCCAGACGCGCCTGCCTGCAAAAATCTTTTGTCTGCAACTTATACTTCCTGCCGTCTTTGATGAAGTGCGTTCCGCATTGACGGAACTCAAAATTGACCTGCTTCCGGATACACTGCTCACGGATGTCAAGCACCCAGTCATAATCGAGCGGTCTTGCGTCTTTGTCCGACTCTCCGCCGACAACGACAAGCTCCACGCCGTCCAAGTACGGCTCCAGATTCACGCGCTCGATAAGCGGCTGTGCGGTGATGCACTTGTGTTTAATGGGCAGTGACCGAAATACAGACAGCTTTTTGTCCGCATTGCGCTGATTCTCAATGGTACAGCACACGGTAACATTCTCATATCCGTCCGCCCAATCCTCCGGCATACACCGAGAGAACCGCTCAATACGCTTTGTCAGGAAGAGAAAGCTACATTCTGACCGCTCTTTGATCATTTTCCAGCATTCGCTACGCCAAGCGTCGGCTTCTTCGATGAGAAAGTCGGTGGAAAAGCCGAGATATACAAGCCCCGGCTTCATTTTATAACCGCCTTTTTTGAGCTGTGCCACCGGCTTATCGAAGTCCTTGGTCCGGACGATCACGCTCGTATCGACGCCTCGCTTGGCGTCGCCCTTATGTATATAGCAATGCAGGCAGCCCTCGCTGCACCTATACTTTACTGCTGAGTGCATAAGCATACGTATTTATTGTTTTTTATTAAATGATTTAAACGGCAATAAATGCATATTGGGTTCGTGCGTCCTAATGATTCAATATATTATTCAACCCTAAATTATCAAGATATTTCATAATATATGCAATATCCCCATCGCCGGCAAAGCAGTTTAAATCACTAAAATCCCTCGAAAGTTCTACCCAAAATAAGGGGTTTTCTTCCTCTATAAGCTTTACTTGCCTATTTAACTTACCGACATATAGTTCAACACTACAATTGGTTATATGAAAGACAAAATCCATCACATGAATTAATTTAATATCATCACTCGTAATAGATGTTTCCTCATATAATTCGCGATAAGCCGCTTGTAAATGAATCTCACCATTTTCAATTTTTCCGCCAATGAAATTGAATTTACCCTTATAAGGTTCTTTGCTACGCATACACATAAGTACATGACGGGCTTCGTGGTCAAAAACGACAATAACATTATATTGCTTCAAGTGCGTTTCCTCCATTTTCCTCTGTTTTTATTTGTAAATTTTATCCGTTTCTTAATTAGAAGTATGTTAACTCTGTATTGTTCAAATTCAATTCTTATGCTGATGCAATGGGGTTATAAAGCACACCGATGTATTCAAATAATCTTTTTCAATTCTATTAAAATCGGTCGAGTTCAACATGGTTTGATTTTTTTCCGACATTTTTTCATTCATAAATTTTCATTCTTCTAAGAAAATATTCGTATCATTTTTTTAATTAATAAATGCCCCAAATTCCACATGCTGAGTAAATGAAAATGTTCAAATATCACATTTTGGTATTTTAATTCTAAAACAGAATACACGCATAAATATTTATCAGCAATAATATATCGGTATTACCCTGACTCATGGGTACAGCTTATATCCGCCCTTTTTGAGCTGCACTATCGGCTTATCAAAATCCTTTGTCCTTGCGATCACGCTCGTATCGACACCCCGTTTGGCGTCGCCCTTATGTATATAGCAATGCAGGCAGCCCTCGCCGCCTTGCCGCGATTTCATTTTAATTATTGCTCCTTATACATTTCAAAAAACTGCCGTATGTGCCGCCCGACAAGCTCTATAACTTCGTCCTCGCGCTCCGGCTCACGGTCGCAAAGATTGATCCAGACGGAAACCGGCAGGCACAACTGCGCCGCCATAATTTCCGCATCGCCGTCTTTCAATTTCCCGCGTTGAATGAAAAAACGCATAAGATTTGTAAAATATTTCATAACATTCGTGTAATTCTGTTTGGTCTGGAGCTCTGCCATTTGCGCATTACGAAATTGTTCTATTGTCAGCATTTTTCGGGCTTTGCTTGCCAAAGGGTCGTGCAAAATATAGCGGATCTGCGTAAAAACCAATTGTTCAACTTCTTCAGCCGATAAATTTTGCTTGGCTTCGGCAAAAGCAGCGTTATCCCAATCGGTATGGATGAAAATCGAATGTTTATTGTATTGCTCCAAAACCTGCGTCATTAACGATTCTAAAATTTCCTGCTTGCTTGCAAAATGACTGTAAAGCGAAGCCTTGCGTATACCAACCGCATCTGCGATTTGCGAAACAGATGTCGCCTCGAATCCCTGTGTTGAAAACAGGTCAAGCGCCGCCTCCAGAATTTCCTGTTTGGTGTTTCCTTTTTCCATAACACAATCTCCAAAATAGTTTATTGAGCATCACTCATCTATACATTATACCTACCTACCGTTCGTTTGTCAAGAGGGTTGAGGAAAATGCTGCGGTCGGTTCGGCGGCTCTGACAGCCCTCCAAGACTGTCATTCACTACCGAGCCCGTTCAAATCCCTTTTCTCTACCGCAAACAAAACAAAGCACCGCCCTTTCGGACGGTGCTTTGTTTTGTTTGGTTGCGGAGGTAGTGGAGCAAGGCGGAACGACCGTACGGTGGTGAATAAAGTGCCCTTTGGCACTTTAGAGCCGTACGGTGACCGAGCCCGCAGGCGAGAAGGATTTGAACCTCACGTTCTTGCATTTTCTCTGCGGAGAAAATGCTGCGGTCAGTTCGGCGGCTCTGACCTGCCACCGGCAGGTCATTCACTACCGACCCGTTCGAATCCCACCATAGGAAAAGCGGAACAGACGCCCTGTCGGCGTCTGTCTTGTTTTTGGCGGAGAGGAAGGGATTCGAACCCTTGTGCGCTTTCGCGCAAACTGATTTCAAGGCATAATAACCATGCGGAATTTAAGGAATTTTAGAAGACGATACCGGACGATAAAAGAAGCTGAAAGCCCAGTATTTACAAGGGTTTTCGGCTCTTTTTTGTTCGAACCTCAAAAAATCCTTGCGCCATAAGGCATTGCGATTTCTAAAAAATTTTTAGAAATTCTTTTAGAAATGCCTCCCCGTTTGTGTGGTTCCTGTTGCCGAGTTTGATGCGGTCGTTCGCTGTTACGACTCAAATATTGAATCGCTGAAAGCAAAGAAAACAGCCTTTCTCACATCTGTCTCTGCTCCATATAATCACACAGATCGAACGACTATGCTTCCGTCGAATAATCTTCGGGATTTTTTCTTTCAGCCATTGAATCTTCTGAGTGATTTTTGACAAGATGAGTTCTATGTCATATTGCGAATAATCCCGTGCGCCTTTCAGTATTTCAATCCCATGAATGCAATAATCATATCCGGAATATTTATCAATATAAAATGTGGCATATTCATTTTGTATCGTGATTTTGTCTTTATACGATATTAATATAGTATCATCCTTAAAAAAGTGATGGGAAAACATGGACGGGATATATACCATATCCGCAATTCCCTTTGCAGACAGATATCCTAATCTTTTGTAATACCGCCCACGGACATACCATTCAGGCAGGTCTGCCACTTGCATTTTTGTTCGATGATTCCCCGAAAATAATGTGCCGTTCTCGTTGGAAACACACTCCCACGCTTTCTCCGTCTCAAGCAATCTTATATTTTGTTCAAAATACAGATAGTTTTTCAGACTTTTTTCATATATCATTCCTCTACCAACCGTTCCGTGCAGCGGTTGGTGTATTGTAACTCTAAGCGGATGGTTTTGCAAGATATTCTGAAAACATTTGTATCTGAACAATACCCCCGAAAGGATGTGTATATTTTATAATATTGCCCCAATTACATTCTAATATAAAATACGTAGAACATTTTGATAAATACTGAATATCCGGGTGCAAATAGTAAATCGTCCTCGATAAATGTTTTATAATAGATTACGTCGAAAGGCTTTCCAGAAATATCGACATAATCATTCAAAAATATATTGACATAAAGCAGATAATGTGGTATACTTACGTATATACTTAAGTAGTATAATCGGAGGTTTATATGTTGTTGAAATACCAGTTTCCGGCTGTTAAAGGGTATCAGGCAGGTAAAGAGTATTATATATGTATGGTTCCGCTCGGGCTGCTAAGTAAAATATTTATTTCTGATAATGGCGATGTTGCTCCAGAATATCGAGCGCAGCGCAAGCTGAATGAATCAAGAATTCCCGAAATTCGAGACTATATTTTGAATAATAGGGATTCGTATGTTTTTTCTGCTCTGGCTGCTTCCATAGATGGTGATGTTAACTTTATTCCCACACACGATGGTGCTCAAGTTGGCGTTCTTGAAGTTGATATGGATGCGTCCTTTTTGATTAACGACGGTCAACACAGAAAAGCCGCAATTGATGCTGCTATAACCGAGGATGAATCGTTGAAAATCGAAACAATCTCTGTAGTTATGTATAAAGACCAAGGTTTGAAGCGTAGTCAGCAAATGTTTACGGATTTGAATAAACATGCGGTTACAACCTCAAAGTCTTTGAACACTTTATATGAATCAAAAGACAGGGTGGCAATTATTACCAAGAGTGTTGTCAATTCTATTGATTTTCTTCGAAAATATACTGATAAAGAAAAAGATAATTTGAGCAAATTCTCATCTAACCTATTTACATTGAATACTTTTTACACCGCGAATAAACGTATTATAAAGATAATAGGTGATACCGATTTAAGTGAGCAGTTTATACATAACTTTTGGTATTATGTGGTGCAAAATATGCGAGAATGGAATGAAATGGACAAGGGTGAATTGAGCAAAAAAAATCTTCGAGAAGATTACATTGTTACTCAGGGACTCATTATTCTTTCCCTCGGAAGATTAGGCGAATTTTTCTGTCAAAATAAAAATATTGATATGCAGAAATCGTTAGTAGGACTGCGAACAGTCGATTGGCTAAGAAATAATGAAAAGCTTTGGATGAATCGAGCAATAAAAGCCAATGGAAAGATTAATCGTAATGAACAAGGTATTTTTCTGACTTATATTCAAATAAAAAAATTACTTTCTCTCCCTATTACTAACAGTGAATCTCAAAAGGAGAGGGCTGCTATTGGATAAAGGGGTTACCGGAGGACATTTTATATGGGAAATGTTGTTAATAAAAATAATGGCGTAGATCCTGCACAAAAGGTTGCCACATTTAAAGTAAAACAAAAGATGCCGTACGAATTTAAAGTTAATTATGCTCGTATCAGAGCTTGGGAATTTTATAATGAGTGTGCCGCAAGAAATCTGGATTGTTATGTATCGGTAGGTGGACTTGATAGCATTACTTTGTTTTACTTCTTAAAGTCTATCGGCATAAATGTTCCTGCAGTATCTGTATCAAGTCTTGAAGATATCAGTATACAAAAAATTCACAAAAAAATGGGTGTAATATCCTTAAAACCAGCTAAACGAGAAGACGGAACATATTGGACAAAGCCACAGGTTCTCCAAGAATTTGGATTTCCCGTGCTCTCTAAAGAGATTGCAAAAAAAATCGAGTTGCTACAGAATCAATCTCCCCAAAGCAAAACGATAAGACATGCGATAGTTACAGGTGAAACGGGAGCATATGGTGGATACAAAAAGAATTCAAGAATGAAGTTAGCAAAAAAATGGCTTGAAAAATTTGCGGGTTATGAAAATGATGCAGAGGGAGTGAATTATCAAATAGCACCATTTAAGGTTTCGGCAAAATGCTGTTATTATCTCAAAGAAAAACCATGTATTGACTGGGCAAAAGAACACAATAGCGTTCCTTATTTGGGCTTAATGGCTTCTGAGGGCGGGCGGCGCGAAAAAGCACTTATGCTCAATGGATGTAATTATTTTGGAAAAGGTACTATTCGCTCTGCTCCCTTTGCCATTTTCAATAGGCAAGATTTATTAAGATTAGCTCTTGATTTAAATGTACCTGTACCTGAGATTTATGGTGAAATAAAATGCAATGAAAATGGACAACTATACACAACAGGTGAGCAAAGAACCGGTTGCTCAATGTGTGGATTTGGAATTCAGTTAGAAAAGAGACCGCATAGGTTTGATCGTCTCCGAGAGCGCAATCCAAAAGAATGGGATTTTTGGATGAATAAATGTTGTGTTGATGAAAAAGGAAATCGTTTTGGTTGGGGAGTTGTTTTAGATTATATCGGAATAGAATGGCGCGATGAACCAAAAAACAGCTAATTTAAGGATTGGTGATTGAAATGCCATATGTGGGAAAATATCAAGTTTTTGAAAATATTATAAATGAAATAATGATTGTCTATAAGCATGACGAACGTCCATGGCTTATTGGATATAGTGGCGGTAAAGACTCCACCCTTCTCGTCAGCCTTGTATATGAGGCTATGAAACGATTGAAGATGACAGGCTCAGAGTTGAGCAAAACTATCTATGTAGTTACATCAGATACAAAGGTTGAAAATCCCATTGTAAAGGATTATATGCATTCATCCTCTGATAGCATTAATCGTGCTGCTCAGAGAGATGGATTGAATATTCAAGCATCTATTATCTATCCCGACGATGATCAGACATTTTGGAGTCGCGTTATCGGCTTGGGGTATCCTACACCCGAACCTCCCGGGTTCAGATGGTGTACCGAGCGTTTAAAAATCAACCCGATGAACAAGTTTGTAAACGACCGTATTAAAGAAAGCAAAGAAATTGTTATTCTTCTCGGCGTTAGAAAGAGCGAAAGCCTTACCCGAATGAAAACTATTACGGCAAGAGAGATTGAAAATAAGCTTCTCAACATGCACAATGATATTCCTAATGCGTATGTTTACAATCCAATCACCGAAATTCCTAATGATTTGGTATGGGAATTCTTGTTGAATCCCCAAGCAGACTGCAAAAGCCCTTGGGATACGGACATGAAATACCTTTTCAACCTTTACCAAGGAGAATCCATGGGTGAAGAACAAAGCGTTCTTGGCGAGGTGGACAGAGAAAAAATTCCGGTTACAGGTAACTCCCGTTTTGGTTGTTGGTGCTGTACCATGGTTAAGGAAGATAAATCTTTGCAGAACTTTATCAACAAATCAAGCGGTGAGGATAGGAGAAGGTTGATTTTACTTCGCGATTTCAGAAATAAGCTTCTTGAAATGCGTGAAGATAGCCAAATGCGAGACAACAAGCGTCGTAATGGAACGGTTTATAAAAAGGCTGATGGAACATTTGGAATGGGTCCATTTACCCTTGAAGCAAGACGTCAGATTTTGGAAGGCCTTCTGCAACTTGAAATCGATACCGGATTGGAGTTGATCACTATGGGTGAACTCAAAACCATCGATAAAATGTGGGATGAAGAAGGAGATCTGACTTGCAGAAAATTAGTAGACACCTATTATAAGGTGAAGGGCAAAAAACTGCCGTGGGATTCCTACAAAGCTCCTCGTTTCGATGAAGAAGCAATAGTGGCAATCGAGGAAGTTGCTGCAAAATTTGATATCCCTGTTGAGCTTATTACTAAACTTATTGTTTCGGTAGACGAAAACAAACATATTACCCGAAACAATAAGCTTCAAAAGGCATTTGACCAGATCATTAGCCAAAACTGGTTGCACTACAATTCCATAGAAAGGGCCTTTGATAATGAAGATTAGACAAATAAAGCTGACCAACATTGGCCCCTACATTAACGAGAACAAATTTGATTTTGATTTGTCTGATAGTGTACGCAGAATGATTTTGGTTGGTGGTAAAAACGGCGCTGGCAAAACCACTTTATTCGAAGCCATCAAAACATGTCTGTACGGTTGTGTGGCATATGGTTTTGAAGCTATCAATGCCAAGTATTACGCCGAAGTTGAAAAAATCATCAACGCAAATGAAAAACTGAAAAAAGTAGGAGAAGCCGGCGTTACGATAGATCTCGTCCTCGATGATGGCAAATATGATACCACATATACGTTTGTTCGTCAATGGCGCGTAGCCGGAAAACGAATTACGGAAACTTTTGATGTGTATAGAGAAGGTGAGCTTTTAGACCTCACAGAAAGAGGCGACTTTGAAAGCTACATTCTTCACCTTCTGCCTCCTAACCTCTTCCGCTTCTATTTCTTCGACGGTGAGCGTTTGAGTGATTTTGTATTCAATGGGAACAAAGATTCCGACTTTAGAGATGCTTTTTTAAAGCTCTGTAATCTTGATACTATGGAAATTATTCGCAATAATTTCCGCAGAGTATCACGTGGTGCAGCTCAAGATAGCGAGACATCTGCAACAGAATACGATATCTGTATGCGTGATGACGTGATCGCACAAGGAAGAATTGACTCCGCTCAGGAAGAATACAACGAGCATTCAAATGAAATTCAAAACACCGATGAAAGCTTGGCTGTGTTAGAGAAGACCTACTCTAAAGGTGGTGGCATTTCTAAAAAAGAATGGAAGAATATGCAGGAACAGTTGGCAAAGGAGGAAGTTAAGCGCGAAGAAAAACGCAAATGGCTTAAAGATGTCGCTAACAATACACTTCCTTTCATCATCTTGCAAGATCAGCTGTTTGAGTTAAAGGAGCAAATTATGCTTGAGCATAAAGCACAGGTTGATGCCAATGTAAAGGATACCATTGATACCCCAGCCATCCATTCCATTATAAATAAAGTTTTGGATGACGCTCACATTGAATTGTCCAAAGATATTACTCAAAAAATCATCTTTGAAATATGCGACTATGCGAGCAGTACCGAAACAATCTCTCCTATATTGAATCTCTCTAACTTGGATCGTTATGAATTGAATTCCAAAATCAATTCGTTAACGGCGTTTGACATTGATAGAATCAAAAAAGCCACAGATGATATTGAAGCGTCGTTGCAACATACCAAACGTATTCGCAAAAAAATGGAGAGGAGCAGCATAGACAACTATGATGAATATCTTCAGAAAAAAAGCGAGCTGAACGAACAGAAAGCTCAACACACAAGCAAACTTTTGGAAATAGAAAAAGAAATCCAGCGCTTGAAATCTGACAAGGCCATTACTGCATCCAGACTTGCAAAAGCAAAAGCTAATTATGAGGCTATACTGAAAAAACGTTCGATCAATGATATTTCCGCAAGAGCGCTGTTGGCCTTTGATGAATTGCAAGATGTTCTTTATGCAAAAAGTATTAAGGCTGTTGAAAATCAATTCCAGATCCACTTCAGCGCACTTATTAACAAGTCCGACTTGATTGATGGTATCCATATTGATGACAATTTGAATGTTCTGCCGTATAAAAGTAAGCATTTTTATGCAAGCGATATTAGAAAAGCGCTTGATAAGAACGGCGAGGAATATATCATTGCTCAAATCGGATTTCACGCATTCGAAATACTGAAAGAAAAGCTTCAAAGCGGCGAAGCAGAGTTCGAATTGCCAGTTGAGGTAAAGCAGCAGCTTTCTGCAGGTGAAAAGCAGATCTTCGTTATGGCACTCTATCAAGCACTTTCACATCTCAATAAGATTAACGTTCCCTATATCATTGATACTCCTTTTGCACGTATCGACAAAGAACATCGAAGCAATATTCTTGAACATTTCTTCAAGAAACTCAAAGGACAAATCATTATTCTCTCTACCGATGAAGAAATCGTATCCGATTATATGGATGTTGTATCGGATGTAATCTCCAATACATTCGTACTCAATCACACAACTCTTGGCAACACCGAAATTTTGTCCGGCACTTATTTTGGAGGTAGATTATGACAAATAAACTTCATACCTCAGTGCAAACACAAGAAATCTTCTTTGCACTCGGACAATCTTTAGGTCTTCAGCCGTATATTCTTTCTAAACTTGCGATAGCGTTGTCAATCCGCCAAGGAAATCTGAAAAAGACCGATTATGAAACCGACAATAATGGTTTGGAACTCAGCAGACAGACGATTTTTGGAGATCACGATCTCATCTTCAAAACATTGATTATCAACTGTGAAAACAAAGCAATGTGCGAAGAAGATTATTTCCCCGGCGCAGTAAAAGCGCACCTTGACAGAGGTGCAAAACTACTGGAAGACGAAAAACGCTACAGTAAAGACTTTTATAACCATCTGTGTCATCTTGACACAGATATCTAAAGGAGGAAGTAGTCTATGGAATATCCCAAGGTGAAAACATGCTTAAATACATCTGAAAATGACTTGGTACAAGAACTGTATCAACCTTGTCTGCGGTGGGCAAGCCGTTTTGACCGTGGCGTAGGCTACTTCACAACAGGGTGGCTCTCGCATAACGTCGCAGGTTTGAGCGATTTTGCATCTCGCGGTGGCGTAATGCGCTTGATAACCAGCCCCATTCTTTCAAATGATGATTCCGATGCGATCATTTTATCCAACGAAGACGATCTCAGTGTATATGCGAAATTTGAAGAAGCGCTTTCTCGAAATGTTGATGATTTGAAAGCTGAAATGAAATCGGATATCCTTAATGCATTCTCTTGGATGCTTTATGATGGCATCATTGAAATGAAATTCGCAATCCCTTGTAAGAAACTTGGAAATGGAGATTTTCATGATAAATTTGGAGTCTTTTACAGGGACGGTGAAGCCCTTTCGTTTTCTGGTTCTATAAATGATAGCATTCACGGCTTTCAAAATTATGAAAGCATAAAGGTGTTTAAGACTTGGGCTGGCACAAAGGAATACGTTGAATCTGATGCAGAAAGATTCAACCGCTTGTGGTATTGTAAGGATAGCAACCTGAAAATATATACCACGCCTGAAGCTATCAAGCTGAAGATTTTCAAGTTGCGCACAGCAGATAGGCCTTATCATCTTGCCAAAAAGCCAAACAACAAATGGGCTCATCAAGATAAGGCTGTATCGTGCTTCATGGAAAAGGAACATGGCATATTGGCAATGGCAACAGGCACCGGCAAAACTGTAACTGCCATGAAAATAATTAACAAACTCTTCGAAGAAAACAAGATTCGCAGAGTTGTTATTACGATGTTTGGCAACGATCTGCTTGACCAATGGGCGAAGCAGACGCGTGACAACTACAAAAACAAGCAAATTTATTACCAATACGAATCTCACAAGGATCTCAACAAATTTATTATGCATCCGGATAATGCAATCTTGCTGATTTCCCGTGATGCTGGTAATCTGTCAAAATTGCTTAATCTTCTTGGTCGTATGCCCGGCGATTATAAAAATGACACCCTATTCATTTTTGACGAGGTTCATGGTGCTGGTTCCAACTCGTTTGTTGAAAATCTATCCGGACGAATTTTTCCGTATAGATATCGTCTCGGCTTGAGTGCAACTCCGGAACGTGAATACGATGATGAAGGTAATAATTTTATTCAAACGGAAATAGGCGAAATCATCTTCACCTTCTCGCTGGAAGATGCTATTCGAAAAGGCATCTTGTGCGAGTTTGACTATATTCCTCTGCCTTATATTTTAACAGAAGAAGAAAAGGCAAAGAAGAAAAAAATCATCGCAGCGTTTAATGCAAGAAAAGAAGCCGGAGAAGCGGTGGATGAAACAGAAATGTTTACACAACTCGCGAGAATAAACAAAATAGCTATCAACAAAATTGACGAGTTCGAATCTTTTATTTCACACAATACTGACTTGCTTAAGAAAAGTATTATTTTCGTTCAGGAAATGGAATACGGAATAAAGCTTCAAGATGTTCTCGTAAAATATACAGATCGATATCATACCTACTACGCAGATGACGAAAAGTCTAACCTTGACGATTTCGCCGAGGGCAGAATTGACTGTTTACTAACCTGCAAAAAGATATCTGAGGGCATTGATATCAGTAGCGTAACCAATATCTTTTTGTTTGCATCCGACCGTTCGAAACTTGTGACTACACAAAGAATCGGTCGTGCGTTGAGACTTGACAAAAGGAATCCCAATAAAAAAGCTACCTTGATTGACTTTATACTTGATGATTTCGCGGAAAACGACAACAACGCAGATCAAGAAAGAAAGGAATGGCTGACCACGCTTTCCGAAACGAGGAAGAACGAAGATGAGAAATAAGATCATTGAAGCAACCATTGATAAGGTTGTTGACGAATCGAATTACCCTTCTGATTTTAAGAAAGCGTTCAAACAGTTTGTGAAAAACAAATTTGATGATACCGCCAAAGAAAGTGATTTGAAAATTATCTTATCCTTACTTCCGGATGAAACGGAGGATGACGACTGATGAAAATGTCAATTCTTGAGTTCGAATATAAAAATATTCGAAAGATATCGTCCCTTCGCATTTCTTTCCTTAACAACGATGGCGATGTCATTAAGAACAACTTTGTCATGATGGCAAATGGTACAGGAAAAACCACCACCATGACCTTGATCAAAGGACTTTTGGATGGAAGCGCCGCCGAATGGACACCTTCCGAGGTGAAATCATTCAAGCCTACTACTACAACCGGCGACAACGGTGAATTCAGCATCACTGTCAAGTTTGACCAAAAGCAGTACAAATATTTTCTATCTTTGGATTATGCCAAAGGAATATCGAAAATAGAAACCCTCGCACCTCCCAAGGGCCGCGTAGCGGGACTGCGCCTTCCCGAGGCTATTAAGGGAATCTTTACATCTGAATTTGTAAGCCGCTTTGTTTTCGACGGTGAACAGGCTAAGAAGTCGATGGACAGAACTTCTAACGAAGCCGACGAAACGATTCACTATCTTTATCGTTTGGACGAACTTGATCAAATCCTTGCGATGAACGCAAATATCCTTACAGAAATTCAGAATGCCGAGGGTGGCTCCAAGGGCACTCACGGATCGTTGAGCAATCTTCGTACAAGGCAAGCAAACGTTCGCAAGCAAATTACCCTGTTGGAGAAGAAACAAAAAGAGTTCAACGCCGAAATTTCCAGTTGTGAAAAAGAAAAGGCGGAGAAAGAAAAGCTTCGTAAGGAGCTGGACAAGAATTATGAGGCATTGAACAAAGAAAAGAACGATATTATCACCGCTCAAGAAAAAAATCGCGGCAAGATTGACGTTAAGATTATAGAAATTATCTCTATGCTTAAAACGCCCTATCTTGTTAGCGAATCTCTTTGCACTCGTATGAATGAACTGGGTGCTGCCATGAAGAAGCTGAAGCTTCCCAAGAGCAGTTCCAAAGACTTTTTCACGGAACTTGCCAATGCCACAAACTGCGTTTGCGATAGATGTATCGGTGAAAAAGAGCGCGCTGCAATACTGAAAAATGCCGAACGGTATTTGGGAAGCGATCATCAAGCAGTTTTGAACAACATCAAGAGCGTGCTGATGGACAGTTCTTACGATACTCGTTTGGTTACTGCTTTTGAAGAACTTGGTGCTTTACAGGAGCAAAAGACTCGCTTGAGCGCAAGCTTTACTGCTGTAGAGGACAAGCTTATCAAGGCTGGTGGTCCGCAGGTTGAGCTGTTGCAAAGCGAAATAAACATCCTCATCGGAAGAATCTCTGCTGCAAAAACTCAGTTGGCAATTATTGAGTCTAAAGATGAATCCGATGAAACTTTGACCGAGGAAAACAATCTTCACAAGGCGAATAAGGCTGACAAGGAATATGAAGCTAAAATTGCTTCTACAACAAAAACAAATGCAGCCCTTCGCAAAAAGAATATTGTTCAATCCCTTATTGATGAAATCAAGGTTCAGGCAACTAAGGAACTGAAGCAAGAAATTATTAAAAAGACCAATGAAAAAGTACGCCGCGTTATTACCGACGATTATATTGAAATTGATAATATCGACGGTTACATAAAACTCAAAAACAGAGATGGCGCAAGCGAAGGCCAGACCTTGAGTATCGGATATTGCTTCCTTGGAACATTGTTTGAAGACTCCGAACTTGAATTCCCATTTGTCATTGATTCTCCCACAGGAAAAATGGACTTTGATAAGCGTCAGGCCGTTGCGGATATTATTCCTTTGGTCTTCAATCAGATAATTGCGTTTGTACAGTCTGCGGAGGTTGAGCGTTTCGCTGATAGATTCTACGGCAATGCTGATTCGCAGTATTTGACTATCGTAGCTTCCAAAGAAACAGGCGAAGTCACCGTACACGAAGGAATTGAATACTTTGATTCTTATCAACAAGAGCACAAAGGAGATGAAGTATAATGCATTTTAGAATATCAAAAAACGCACAGAGCTTTTTTAGCAACATCATCAACCTTGAAGGCTCTCACGGTGCTGATGACAAAAACAAGTTTATTCAGTTCGATGTTTACTACTGCTGTGCTCTTATTGGCATGGCGGCAGGACAACTGGATGAGGATACTTCAGATCTCAAGGATTTGGTAGACCGATATCCCAAGCCCTATCATTCTTGCAAAGCGCACATCGCTGGACTTTTGGTGGCTACTGAAGCAAAACGCCTTGGCATAGATCCACAGAGTCCTAAACTTGAGGATATTATGCTTCGATATTTGAGCGATGAATCCACAATGTTGTCTGAAGAAGGAATTAAGACACTTAATGCATATGCCTTAAAGGGCTACCACTTGATTCGTGAATTTCCCCTTGAGGAAAAACCTACTTCCCGAGAGGAATTTCTTGAGGCGTTCAATGCAGCGATGTTGATGTATAAAAATGATACTTGAAAGGAGATCTCTAAATGAATATAAACCCATCTTATGAATCTATTGGTTCTATTTTTGAGCAAAACATATTATTGGAAGTTCCTAAGTATCAACGATACTATGCGTGGGATGATGAACAGATTGATGATTTTATTAAGGACATCAAAAATGCATATAATCATAGAAGGGCTGGAAAAAGCATTCAACATTTCTTTGGCGGCATTGTTGTTGTCAAAAAAACTGTTCCCGGTTCTACTCGACAGCAGCGGGAATTAATCGATGGACAACAAAGAATAACTACTGCAATTTTATTGATTGTGAGTGTAATAAACAAGTTACAGAGTCTTATAAACAGTGATAACAAAGATAATATTGAATATTTTATAAATCAATTGCGCACTCGTTACTTAACATATCCCGATAGAATAAATCGTATTCCAATGCCAGTTCCGAAACTTGTGTTATCTAATGCGGATAATCAATTTTTTGATGACATTGTAAATTTTAGAGCTTTGAATGACACGAGGGATTCCCACAAAAAGCTAAATAAAGCTTATAAAAAGTTATTAAAGTTAGTAGACGAAGTGGTTGACAACATTCCTGATATTGATGGCAAACTTGATGCTTTAAGTGATTTTGATAATGTTATTAATACGGATTGTACAATAATATTTATTGACGCCGACACTCGTGAATCTGCTTTTAAATTGTTTCAAGTGTTAAACGATCGTGGTGCAGGTTTAACAGAAGGAGATTTGTTGAAATCCAAAACATTAGAAGTGTTAGAAAAACATTTTCCCGTTAAACAAGAATCGCTGCAAATTTCGTGGGATAGCATTTTAAGCGATGAGCCCAAGCAGGTCGAAACATTCTTGCGCTACTATTTTGCATCGGTGTGCGGATATCGAGTTGGACGAACAACAATGTATGATGAGTATTTGTCAAAATTTTTTCCCAAACTTGTAGATAACGACGAACTAACTGAAGAAACAGATGCTATTCACCTTTGTGACACTGTATCGACTTTACTTGATGAAATGAAAAGATACAAAAAAATAAACAACGGCGAATGGCCTTATCCAGTTGCTCAACCGATTACTGAATGGGAGAGAAACCGCTTGTTCGTTTTGGTGAACTATTTGAATTTTGATATCGTTTATCCTTTACTTATGGCCGCTACATATCTAAATCAAAAGAAGTTTTTTGAAATCGTGTACATACTTGAAAAATTTATGTTCAGATACAAAAGTGTGTGCAATTTTGGCCATCAGAAATTAAGTGAAATTTTCATGAGTGAGTCAGTAAAGATACGCAACAATCCAAATGAATATCGTACAAGTTCTTTGAGAAGTCAGCTTAAAAATATCCTCGATAGCGAGTGTAATGATGCTATTTTCAAGGTTAATTTGTCAGGACTTAGATACCGTCAAACTGGTGGTAATAAAACACTTAAATATTTCTTTAGCATGTTGGAATGCCATCTTGATTGGTATAATGCTGGTGCTGTTGGCAAACCCAGACCGCAAACAAACAGTATTACTGCTTATGAAAATATTTCTATTGAGCATATATCCTCCCAATCTCCTGATGTGCCACAATTATTCAGCGGTGATGATGTGCATAAGTTGAAAAATTTAACCATTCTTACTCCGACTGAAAATGATAATGTGGGAAATAAAACATACACGGATAAAAAATCTACATATCTGATTTCTTGTTATAAAATCAATAAGTACTTCGAAAATGTTGATGAATGGATTATTCCGAAAAGTAACGAATGGCAAGAGTATATTGCTGATTTTGCATGCAAAGTTTTTACGGTATAATTTGACATTTTCTTGAATAATTGAAGAATAGCTATAAATCAAAGAGAAGAGTTCCGGCAGGTTCTTTCCTCTTTGGCATAAAGCAACGAAAAATGGATAATGCATAGCAATAAATAAGACTTTGATGAAGTCATATCATAAACAATACCACAAAGAATTTTTAGTATTATCGTAAATTTTCTGAACAAAGACTATACAGTGCTTGTTTACCAAAAGAAGAAAGTTGAGTACCAAGCAAATTACACAGACCAAAAGCTATATGTTTTTAAATTTAAAACTTGACGATTCGCTGGACTTTCACCTCTTTCTGTGGTATCTTGTGTGTTATCTCAAGAAAGGAACAACAAAATGATTGACAGAAGAACAAAAAACGCGGAGATATTCCGCGACACAGAACGGCGGTACACATCAGATCCGACATTGATACAAGCCGTTCAAAAATCAACCGAGGCGCAGGTGTTTATTGCGGAATATGAATCTGTAATCATTCCCACGCCTCATAAAGCAGAAAAGGCAAAAGTGATTGTCAGCGGCAAGCGTTCGCTCGAAGCGGCGGAGGTATATGCCAAGCAATGCAAGAAGGTATGCGTGCTGAACTTTGCCTCGGCAACCAACCCCGGCGGTGGCGTTGTGAACGGTTCTTCCGCCCAAGAGGAATGCCTCTGCCGATGCACAACACTTTACCCCTGCCCCAATAATAATGTGCTGAGGACGGCTTTTTATGCCCCACACCGCAAGGCGGCGAATCCGCTCTACAACAATGATTGTATCTATACGCCGAATGTGTGTGTATTCAAGGACGATACAAACTTTTCCGAGCCTCTCCCAAAAGAGGACGGGTGGGATGTGAATATCCTTACGTGCGCGGCACCGAACCTGCGTGAGCATCCGAGCAACGCGATGAATCCTCATTCAGGGGATAAAGCCGCAAAGATAACGCCAACAGAACTCGAAAAACTGCTGACAGCACGAATTCGACGCATATTTGAGATTGCCGTTGTCAACGGCAAACGAGGTGGTGATTCTCGGCGTATTCAGATGCGGAGCATTCAGAAATCCTCCCCAGATCGTGGCGACGGTTTTCAACGCTGTGATGCAAGACTATCTCTGCTATTTCGATACGATCGAGTATGCCGTATATCATACCGAGCGCGAACTGGCGAATTATGAAGCCTTCTGCAAGGAGATGCAAGCATGAGAAAAATCATCAAAAACGCCATACAATGTAAACTCTGCGGCGAAATCATTGAATCTACCGACAGGCATCAATATGTCACCTGCAAATGCGGTGCATGTGCCGTGGACGGCGGGCATGACTATCTGCGTCGATGCGTCAAGGATAAGAGCTGCTATGTTGATCTATCAGAAACGATAGAGATATCGGCAGAAGAAGAGAAAATAGAATCAGGAGAGTAGCCGATGACAAAACAATCTTTCCTTTCCTACTGCTCGGGTACATACGGCACGTCGCCGGACTATCCGTTTGATGAGGATTTTGAGACGGCGGTGCTCAGGCACGGTGAGAATCGCAAGTGGTATGCGCTCGTGATGCGGGTATCCCGTCGCAAGTTCGGTTTTGACAGCAACGAGGTCATCGACGTTGTCAATCTGAAGCTGCCGGTCGAGATGTTCGGCTCCTTCGGTGCAGCGGACGGTGTCTATCCCGCCTACCACATGAACAAGCTCCATTGGATCTCGGTGCTTCTGCCCGACGCGCCCGAGGATGTAGTGCGGTTCCTTGTGAATGTGAGCTTTGAGGCAACGAAGAACAAGAGAAAACGTCAAAAGAACATTTGAACAGTAAAGGGATGGTGCGAGCCATCCCTTTTTGTAATATTTTATGCTTCTAAACTATCCTTATCAAGCAAAAATTCCTTTACGCCAATCATAACATATCCTTTTTCATCACGGCGGGGTTTCATACTCTTTTCAACAACGACGATCTTTTTGAAAGAATCCATGGTCTTATCAAAAGATGCGGTTTCTTGTTCGTACTTGGCCTGATCGGGAATCGCATACGCGGACTGAATATAGTATTTTTTGCTGCCGAGAGTAGCAATGAAGTCAATCTCGAGTTGGGTGCGGGTTTCTTTTCCGTCTGCGTCTCTTTCGCGTGATTCTACCATACCCACATCCACTTGGTAGCCTCTGTAACGAAGCTCATTATAAATAATATTCTCCATAATGTGAGTGCCTTCAATCTGGCGGAAATTCAAACGAGCGTTGCGAAGACCGATATCCTCAAAGTAAATTTTATAAGGAGTGCCTATATATTTTCTGCCTTTGACATTATATCGCTTCACACGGGTGAGCATAAAGGCATCTTCCATATGGGAGATATAACGATCTACGGTAGCATCGCAGATTCTGTTGCCGCCGTGAACACTATTCATAGTGTTCGCAATGTTTCGAGGATTGGTAAGAGCCGAGATATTGGATGCAACAACATCAAGAACTTCTCCAATGGTTACTTCATCCTGCAATCCGTAACGATTTTTTATGTCGCGCAAGTAAAGATTGTGCATCTGAGAAATAAGGTAATTGGACTTCTGTTCTTCGGTTGCCATAAGTGCTACAGCCGGTAAGCCGCCATAGATAGAATAATCGTCAAAGGCCTCGTTTTTATCGCCGCCTTTGAACGCATAATACTCCGAGAAGGATAGAGGGAGTACGTGAACCTCATCACCTCTGCCTTCAAATTCGGTCAGAATATCCTTTGATAAGAATTTGGAATTGCTTCCGGTTACATATACGTCAAGATTGCTTTTGCGAAGAAATCCGTTCATAACCGATTCAAACGCTCCGAGCTTTTGCACCTCGTCAAGCAGAATATAGTGCATCTCTTTGTCTGCAATCTGTGGTTGCAACCAATTCAAAAATTTAGAGGGATCGACTTTTCTGTCCTCACGTTCATTATCGAGAACAATAGGATCTTCTCCGATTTTCAATAAATCGTCAGCCGAGTCGAACGCAAATTTAATAATATGATCCTCTGCTATGTTTTCTGCAATTAAGTGATTATAAAACAAAGTGTTGAGCAAATATGATTTTCCGCTTCTGCGAATACCGGTAATAACCTTTATGAAGCCGTTGTGTTTTCTGACAATAAGTCTATTTAGATAAACGTCTCTTTTAATCTCCATAACAACCTCCATCTAATATTTTTGCCGCAATCGTCACTTTTATTAGATACATTATACACCGTGTTTTTGAAAATTGCAATAGGTTCATCTAATATTTTTGCCTCAAACGGCGGTTTTATTATATCAACTGAAATAACGATATAAACAACGATTATAGGGCGGGGTTTTTCCCCCACCCTACTTTTTAAACGAATCTAACATCTCTATGCGATCTGGATCAAATCATCCCAGCCCACTTTTTTGTGTTTTGGTTGTGGTCCCAAGGGCCACGACCACATTAAAAGTCGAAGCATTATGGGCGCTTAAAAAAATTTTGCGAAAAATATGGAACATTTTGTTCCAACCCTATTGACAAGAGGAAAATCCTGTGTTATAATGTCGAATGGAACAATTTGTTCCAAGGAGAAGCGATGAGTAGAACTACCGATTCGAAAAAGCAGATCATCCTGGATTTCATCAACGAATACTACGGAAGCTACGATGAAACGCCCACGGTGCGTGACATCGCGGCAGGAACAGGCATTGCCGTTACGAGCGTTCACCGTTATCTTTCTGCTATGAAAGAGGACGGCGAGCTGGAATACAACGGTCGCCGTTCCGTCAGCACCCGCCGCATGGAGATGGAGCAGGTCGCTCACGCCATGCCCGTGCTTGGCTACGTAGCCTGCGGTGAAGGACAGGAAGAAACCGAGCAGGTCATCGAGTACATTCGCATGCCCGAATCCTTGGTTGGCAAGGGCGAATTCTTTGCGCTGATCGCAAAGGGTGAGTCGATGATCGACGCAGGGATTCATCCCGGCGATTACGTGATGATCCGCAAGCAGAACACCGCAGATATCGGTGACATTGTCGTTGCACTTGATGGGGGACTCAACAACCTGAAAGTCCTCGGCTTCAACAATGCCAAGGGCAGATATTTCCTTCGCTCCTGCAACGAGGACAAAAAACGTTACGGTGACATCTATCCCGAAGAACTTCAGATTCAGGGCGTTGCCGTTTGCGTTGCACACAGGCTCAAAAAGACGCTGTAACCATACCTTTCACATAACAGCATCTTTGCTGATTCACAATTGAATATTTTTTTATCTATCGCGTAAAAAACACGATCCATCCTCCCGACCTCTTAACCGGGAATCAAGGGTAGGTATCTGTTGCGTTAGAGTGTACATAGGAAAACCATAAGTTTTGGCTTATGTTTTTTCGTTATGCTCTGCAACAGATGCCTGCCCTTTTTTTGCGTTTGTTTCCAAGTCACAAAAGGACGGCAGAAGAAAAAGAGCCACATATCGAGAAACGAGGTCACGGGCTCATTTCTCAAAAAAATCTATTCACGAAGGGAGATTACGAATGCAAAGTAATCCACACAAGCTCACCGTGATAGACGGTGAAACACTCATGGACAAAAGACTTCCGCCTACGAAGTTTTGCGTCGACACACTGCTGCCCCAAGGGATCTGCATCCTCGGTGGCTCACCCAAGGTAGGCAAATCGTGGCTGGTGCTTGACCTCTGCGTCCACGTCGCCCAAGGAACGCCCTTGTGGGGGCTTGACGTGACGAGGGGAGATGTGCTCTACCTCTGCCTGGAAGACAGCGAGAGGCGGATCCAGGAGCGCCTGAACACCATCACGGACAACGTTCCCGAAGGAATGTATTTCGCTACGGGATGCACCTCAATTGAGAGCGGAGTCTGCAACTTTATCCGTCAGTTCAAAGGGCAACACCCGGCAATCACTCTGATTGCCATCGACACCTTCCAGCTCATCCGCACGCCAACTCCCGAGGTCTCCTACGGTGGGGACTACGCCGAGCTTCGCATCCTCAAGGAGCTTGCCGACGAGCTTGGAATCTGCCTTCTGCTCGTCCACCATCTGCGGAAGATGAATGACCGCGATCCCGTCAATAAACTCTCGGGCAGTACAGGTATCTCGGGTGCAGTGGATGCTATATTCGTCCTGGACAAGAACGAGAGGATCGAACGGTTCGCTACCCTCTATGCTTCGGGTAGGGATATACGCGACCGAAAGATACAGCTGGAGCTCGATAAAGATGCCTGCATATGGACTCTCATTGCCGACAGCCTGACCATGCCCGAAATGATGCTCCCCGATGAAATGGCATATGTGTTTGGCTTCGTTTGGAGATCAAAAAACCATGAATTCGTCGGAACGAACACCGAACTGGCTCATCACGTTTCCATCGCGTTAGGGAAAGAGGTCAATCCCAAGGGGCTCAAGCAAATGATGAACCGCTACCGTTATCAGCTGGAAGACCTCGGTGTTTTCTTCGAGAGCAAAAGGAGCAACGGACAAAAGTACGTTGTGGTCAAATACCGTCCTCCCTCTGACGGTGACTCAAGTGCCTCAAGTGACTCTGTTTCTTCTGCTCTCACAGATTCCGTCCCTTCCGTCCCTTGCGTTCCTGCACAGGATGTCGGATGATGCATTTATCGCCAGTTTCGCCTTTGTATTACGACCGCCGAAACGGCGGCCGCAAAGGCGTCGGGCTATGCCCATACCCCTACGCCGTAGGCGTAACTTCTTTTGCCTGCAAAAGAAATTTCACAGCGGCGACAGTCGCTATTTCACGTTCCGCTTGCGGAATATTTCACCCTTACAGAAAGGATTTCACTCTATGAATGATAAAGAAAATAAAAGCGTGATCATTTCTTTTCGCGTGACTCCCGAGGAAAAGAAATGGATCAAGGATCGTTCCTATGGTCACTATCAACTCATCAGCGACTTCGTTCGGGACTGCGTTTTCAAAAAAGAAATGATTATTATCACAGGTGCGAATGACGTGGCAGCCGAGCTTCGTCGCATCGGCAACAACGTAAACCAGCTCGCACGAGCTGTCAACGCGGGATATGCATCCCAGATCAACCTGACAGAAACAAGAAAGGAGCTTGAAAAGATATGGCAATCGTTAAATTCGTTACTTCAGGATGCCCGATGAATAATATTTTTCCCTACGTGATGAACAAAGAAAAGACCGATGAAAATCTCATTTCGGGCATCAACTGCTCCCCCGATACGGTGCTTCAGGAGTTCATGTTCGTCAAAAAGCAATTCAAAAAAGAGGACGGCAGGACCTACGTTCACATCGTACAAGCCTTCAGTCCCGACGATGATCTCACCCCCGAAGTCGCTCACGAGATCGGTCTGCGCTTCGCTGAATACTTCGGTGGCTATCAAGCGTTGGTTGCCACGCACCGAAACACCGACCATATCCACAATCATATCATTCTCAACTCGGTGAATATGGAAACGGGAAATAAATTTCATCAGAGTGCCGCCGAGATGCGGCAGGTCAAGGAGTATTCCAACAGGCTCTGCCGGGAGTACGGTCTCTCGGAAACCGAAACCAAATCTTCCTTCGGGGCTATGTCGAAGTGGAAATCACAGCTACGAAACAAAGCATATTCTGTGGCAAACCGCACGCGATCCAAGGAAGATTTCATCTTTGAAATGGAGATGCACGGCTACAAGGTGGACTGGCAGGAGGGGCATAAGTATATCACCTTTACCACGCCGGACGGTCACAAATGCCGTGACAATAAGCTCTTTGCCGAGCAGTTACTGCGAAAGAATCTGGAGATCTACTATCTCCTTGGCGGTTGTGAATCGGGGCTGGCGGATCAGTACAAGTCGTATGTAAACGATCTTCGCCCGGAACACACCTACACCGTGGGCGAAGGACTCTTCCATCTTCTGAAAAATCTGCTCGAAACGATGCCATACGATGGACTCTTCACACCGCCGGTTGAGGATCATCAGCTCGACAAAATGACCGTGATGATGCTCGAAATGATGGGCATCAAGGTCGAACCCAAGGCGCTTTTACAGTACAGCGCAAACAACGAACGTGAAAACGAATACGGACTTTATATGTAACGAAAGGAAAAGGAATGCTCAATAACAATATCTTTAGTAATTACCCCGACGCGATGACACTCGCCCAGCTTGCCGAGTGCCTGAACATCAGCACCAAGCTCGCCTCACGACTCGTGCAAGAGAAAAAGGTCTTCGCCAAAAAAGTAGGACGGGAATACCGCATCTCGAAAAGCTCTGTGGTGGAATTTGTCCGCGGAAAGAAAAAACACACGAAAAAAAGTTGTGTTGTAAATGTAACTTCGAACCCACAGGACTGGATAATTGAAGATAAATGTGGTATCTTGTGTGCTGCCGCAAAGCGAAAGGAGGTATGCTGACATGGCAAATAAACTGAGTAAAGACATCTCGGGAAGCGTTCAGGAAAAGAGAGGTATGCTGTATCTGGTGGTCAGCTACAAGGATACCGTAACGCAGAAAAACAAAACCAAATGGCTGGGTCTTGGACTGCCTGCAGGATCCACGAAATCGCTCATCAACAAGGCTGTCAGAGAGGCGAAGAACAAGTTTGAAAGCGAGTACAAACGCTTCCTTGACGGCTACGACGATCCGACCAAATATCCTCTTCTGCAATTCATAAACGACTGGCTCGACCGTGTACACATCCACAAGATCCAAGAGTCAACATATTACGGCTACAAAAGAAGAGTGAGCGGAAAGATGGCGAAATACTTTGACGAAAAGATCACGCTCGCCGACTGCAAGCCCCGCCTCATTCAAGGCTTCTACGATTACCTGCGCGAGGACGGCGACAGTGAGCAGACGATTTTGCATTATCACAATCTGCTGCACACCGCCTTCGAATACGCCATCCGCCAGGAGATCCTCGAATACAATCCTATGGACAGAGTGGAGCGCCCGCAGCCAAAGAAATTCGTCGGCGACTTCTACTCGGTGGACGAGGTCAAGACACTGCTCGAACACGCCAAAGAGGACGTTATCTATATCCCCATCGTCCTTGCCGTCTACTGCGGACTGCGAAGAAGCGAGGCACCTGGGCTGTCGTGGAGCAACATCGACTTTGAGAATGACAAAATCTTTATCGGACAGAAGGTGCTGGAGGTCGTCCGCAACGGTAAAATGGAACAGGTGATCAGCGACGAGATGAAGACCGAAAGCTCCCGAAGAAGCTTCAAAATGATCCCCGAGGTCAAGGAAATACTCCTTGCGCACAAGAAACGTCAGGAGCTTTATCGTAAACAATTCCGCCGAGCCTACTGCAAAAAATATCTTGATATGGTCTGTGTCAACCCCTTGGGTGAGTTGATCAAGCCGAGTTATATCACCTCTCACTTCCCGAAGTTGTTGAAGCAATACGGTCTGCGCAAGATTCGGTTCCACGATCTGCGCCACACCTGCGCTTCGCTTCTCGTATCGCTGGACGTGAACATGAAGGTCATTCAGAAGTATCTCGGCCATAGCAATATGAGTACGACGGCAGATATTTATTCGCACCTCGACGCCAACGCCACGGGCGAGGCGGGGATGAAGCTCGGCAAGCTCCTTGCCGATGATGAAAGCGATGTGAGCTGATATGCCGGGGGAGGGCGAAATATCCTTGGAACAGCTCTACAAAATGCTCCACGTCAGCAAGAGAAAGGCGGCGTGGATGCTGAACAATGGTATCATTCCGTGTCGGATCCGTCAGACCGCTACCCACCGATATATCATCCGCCTGGAGGACGTAGAAATTTACCTGCAGAAGCAAAGAAAGGCAAGGCGAGAGGAGATCCCCGTTGGGATCTTCAACGCCAAGCCCCGGAAGCGGGAGGTGTTGCTGAACCGCCAGCCCGTGGACACCGTCACCATCGCAGAGTGCTATACCACTCTTGCAGATGAATACAAGGATGCGTTCCGAGCGCACGTGGAGAAGCGGCTCCGGTACACAGCCGACGCCTTTGTCATCGATACCGCGGCGGAGATCATCGGTTACAGCCGAGGTATGGTGCTGTCCCACATTCAGCAAAAGCACATCGATGCCGTCCGCATCAGCGGCAAGTATATCATCTCCAAATCCGCCATCGTCGACTTCCTCGTCAGCGACATCGCCTTCGGGATCGTCAACAAATCCGCTTGGCATATGAATACGATTCTCCAGTTTACAAAGAAATAAAAACAACTAAAAAGAGTCGGCTATTGCAGTCGGCTCTTTTTGCTGTAAAGCAATTGAAAAATTTATAAAAAAGTGGTATAATTAGAATATTAAATACTTAAGGAGGTATCCCGTGGGAATACGAGCATTTTTTCATAAAATCAAAATGGGCTTTGTAAGAGCCGGCGAGTCCTCCATTCCGTATGTCAATGAGGTGAAGCGTTACGGTAATTCCGGTGAGGATGAATTTACATATAGGCTCTGTAGAGAGCTTACTTCGTGTAAAATTAAAAGAAATGTTGTCATTTCCACACCCGACGGCAATGCCGAAATTGACTGCCTGGTTCTCCATCATAATTTACTGTTTGCCATAGAGGTTAAGCGTTGGAAAGGATATCTGACCGAGCGAGACGATGGCTTTTTACAAGAAAAAACGGATAGGTGGACGGGAGAGACACATACAAGGCTTCTGAAATCACCATTCAAACAGCTCGGTAGAGCTATATACCTTTTGCGAAAGCAAATCCCCATTAAGGCGTGGGTGAATGCCGTTGTATTCTTTGAGGATGACGAATTGGAATCGGTTTCTGCTTTTTCGGATAATGTATGGTTTGACCGATATCAAGACCTTGTGGATTATATCAGCAATGACGGCAAGGTTTCTTTCGGCACAAGCGCAAATGACTTCTTTGAAAGATGTGTACCCGCTGACTACCTATACGCCAATGCTTGGGGAAAGTCCTTGCATTGTATTATCAACCGCACCACGTTGAGGTTTAAAACTCCCCAAGGTGATATTTCTGCTGACAATATTGACTCCATTCGTATCTCCCACCATTGGTCTTATGACGAATTGCATATTACTATGGCGGATGGCTCAATAAAAACAATAACGCTTGAAAACGCAAAAATCCAAGTTAGCGACAACGGTCGCATCAGCACCTATGCTCTATGCAAATTGGATTATATTGAGCTGGGCAGAACGCTAAATCGGTAGCGATGAATATGAATACAATTTGCGTCTTCATCGAAAAAATAGTCCGAACCACACAAACGAAGAAAATTTCTAAAAATCTTCCAGAACAAAAGTCCCGAAACCCCTTATGTATCAAGGGTTTTTGGACTTTCTGTTTGACGAAAAATTGCGAGAAACAAGGGAGATATTAAGCAAAAAACGATCAAATGCGGAACCCGGCAAAAAAGAAAAAAGCCTCAAAAACGTAGTGTTTTCAAGGCTTTTCACGATTTTCAATTGGTCCGAGTGACTGGATTCGAACCAGCGGCCTCTTGAACC
>OLHA01000302.1_pt1 | contig 29001 bp, 24 predicted proteins | sample 1605961 | NCBI WGS metagenome assembly OLHA01 (sample SAMN03283288) | human gut metagenome | biome: human-associated habitat; material: feces | host: Homo sapiens | place: Peru | collected 2012
ATTTATTACCACCTTTTCTATTATTAATACTATCATTTATTTTTATTTTTTGCAATATTTAAAATCTTAAATTATAACTTTTAAATACTTATTTATTTTAAATTTATACCATTAATAATATTTTTGTTTTGTATATTTTAGTCACTATATACCTACTTTTCTCAATAAGTTTCTTAAAATACTTTATAAATTTAAAGAAAAATGGTAAAATTATTAAGGGGAGTTGATGTACATGTTTAAAAAATTAAATATACTTGATGAAAAAGATAAAAGACTTCGTTTAGTAAGTGATGAAGTCACATTTCCATTAAGTAATGAATATAAAAAAACAATTCAACAAATAATTGACCATTTAACTTATAGTCAAATTGAAGAATATTCAAAAAAATATAACTTACGTCCTGGTATGGGATTAGCATTTCCTCAGCTTGGAATAAACAAAAGAATAATTGTTATTGTTGAAGAAGTTGACGATGGTGTATTTGACAACTATGTTGTAATAAATCCAAAAATTGTTAGTAATTCTGTAGAAATGATAGCGGCAGAAGCAGGAGAAGGATGCCTAAGCGTTAATCGTGAAGTAGAAGGTCACGTTAAAAGATATGCAAGAGTTACAGTTGAAGGATTTGACGAAGATGGTAATAAAATTAAAGTTAGAGCTAGAGAAGATTTATCAATTGCTTTTCAACACGAAATTGATCATTTAAATGGTATTTTATTTTATGATAGAATTGACAAAAACAAAAAGTTCTACTCAGAAACTGAACTAAGATTAATATAAGGAGAACAAAATGAAAAAAATTTTTAAGTTTGCAATATTTATTTTTTTAGCGTTTGCTTGTCCAATTTTAATTTATTATGGGGAACAAAAAATAAAAGATGTAGAAGAAGTTCCAAGTTTAATAGAACATCAATATGAATTAGAAAAATCATTTTTAAGTGATATTGATAATTATTCTTTTGATAATCCTAAGATTATTCTAAACCCTTACGAAATATCACCATTATCTGCATTAGTTATTTTTAAAACAAATGATTTAACTACACCTACGATTACAATTAAAGGTAAAGATGAACTTTCAACTTACGAGCATACATTCACACAAGATACTATTCACATGTTACCCATATATGGTTTATATGCAGATACTGAAAATGAAGTCACTATTTCTATAAGTGGTAAAGAAAAAAAATTAACAATTAAAACCGATCCATTACCAGAAAACTTCATTCTTCCTACAAAAGTAACTGCTAATAAAGATAAATTAAATGATGACTTATACTTTTTTACACCATCAAGTAGTGGCTATACAGCAGCTTATGATGTTAATGGTGATGTAAGATGGTATTTAAATGATTATTTTATTTGGGATATAAACAGGTTAAATAATGGTCACCTACTTTTAAGTAGCAATAGATTAATAAATAATCCATATTATATGACTGGTTTAGTAGAAATGGATTTACTTGGTAAAATTTATACTGAATATAGCCTACCTGGTGGATACCATCATGATGTATTTGAAATGCCTAATAATAACTTATTAGTGGCTAGTGATAATTTTGATTCTGGAACTGTTGAGGATTACGTTGTAGAAATCGATAGAACAACTGGTGAAATAGTTAAAACTTTTGATTTAAACAACATTTTACCTACTGATGCTGCACAAAGTGAAAATTGGGCAAGTTATGACTGGTTCCATAATAATTCTGTTTGGTATGATGAAAAAACAAATTCAATTACCTTATCAGGAAGACATATGGATGCGGTTATTAATATAGATTATAAATCTGGAACATTAAATTGGATAATTGGTGATTCTACTAATTGGCCAAGTGAATATCAAAAATATTTCTTTACACCAAAGGATGAAGATTTTGAATGGCAATGGAGTCAACATGCCGCAATGATAACTCCAGAAGGATATGTCTTTATATTTGATAACGGAAATAACCGTTCAAAAAATAAGGATGAATATATAGATGCTAATGACAATTATAGTCGTGGTGTAATGTATAAAATTGATACTAATGATATGACAATAGAAACAGTTTGGGAATATGGTAAAGAAAGAGGAAGCGACTACTACTCTCCTTATATATCAGATGTTGATTATTTGGAATATAACCATTATATAGTACACTCTGGAGGACATAGTGTTGTAGATGGTAAAGTTTCTAATTCTCCAGCAGGATTTGGCAATACTGATTCCTTAAATAGTATTACAACAGAATTATTAAATGATGAAATTATATTTGAAATAGAACTTCCTACAAATAATTATCGTGTAGAAAAAATGAATTTATATTCTAAAGATATATATTCTACTGGAATGGGTAAATCACTCGGAAATATGGGTATAACTAAAACCGACGGAAAAAGAAAACTAATTCTTTTCTCAAAAAATGGTGATAGCATTTTAGAAAAATATAATATATCATTTACTAAAGAATCTGATAGATTAGTATTTACAGGAACATTTACTAAAGAAGATAAAGTATCTATTATATTAAATAGAATGAGTAGCCAAAAAAATTATAATGTAATAATATCTAAAAAACCTTATGCGGCAATGTGTGTTGACTTATTTAATGAAGATAACAATTCCGATAGCATAACAGTTACAAAATACATTAATGATTTAGGACTACATGATAGATATGAAATTTATTTAAAAATAAACGGAAAAATCTATAAAATGAATAAGGCTGTAACATTTAAATAAAAGTACTTAATAGGTACTTTTTTACTTAAAGGAGAACTTATGAATGAACAAGAACTAATTAAATATTATAATAAATTTAATGAAGAAAAAAGACTTAATACTAGACATGGACAAGTGGAATTTTTAACATCAATTAAATATATAAATCATTATTTAAAAGAATTTAAAAATCCAAACATTATAGATATTGGTGCAGGAGCAGGAAAATATTCTGAATATTTAGCAAATAAAGGATATGATGTAACAGCAGTTGAACTAATTAAACACAATGTAAGAAAAATTGAAGCACTAAATTTAAACATTAAAGTTATTCAAGCTAACGCTATAGATTTAAAAAAGATAAAAGATGAATCTTATGATATAACCCTACTTTTTGGTCCAATGTATCATTTAATCACAAAAGAAGAAAAAATATCGGCATTAAACGAGGCAAAAAGAATAACAAAAAAAGGCGGTATTATTATGGTTGCCTATTGTATGAATGACTACGCTATTATAACTCACGGATTTAAAGATAATAATATAATATCTTGTATTAAAAATGGTGAGTTAGATGAAAATTTTCATTGTACCCCTAAAAAAAGTGATTTATATAGTATGGTTAGATTAGAAGATATTGATGAACTAAATAATGTTGTATCATTAAAGAGAATTAAAATTATTTCACCAGATGGTCCTGCTAACTATATGAGAAGCACATTAAACAAAATGGATGATGAGACATTTAAAATTTTCCTTGATTATCACTTTAAAACTTGTGAAAGATTAGATTTAATTGGTGCAGCTTATCATACATTAGATATCTTAAGAAAATAATAAAATGTAACAATAAATGAAATACACAAAAAAAGACTGATACAATCAATCTCTAATATATTTATTACCACATATAAAAAACTTACATAATTATATATATCAATATTGTCCTTATTTCAATATAATTATTTAATTTTTTTGTGTAAATATTTTAAATATGATTCTATTAAATCTGCATCCATTAAATTTTCAGGGATTTCATCGGGATTAAAAAATTGTAATCTTTTTGTTTCAGAATCACCTTTTAGATTAGATGCATCTTTCATTAAAACATTTGATAAATATAGTGAAGTATTATTATATACTATATCTCCATTTGGATAACTATTTTTTCTTGATTCACCAGATAATGTATCTATTAATTCAATGTCATATGGATTTAACTTAATACCTGTTTCTTCATATGCTTCTCTTACAGCAGTTACTCTTAAATCTTCTCCTAAATCTTGACATCCTCCTGGTAATCCCCATTTATTCCTATCTGTTCTTTCTTGTAATAAAATTTGTCCATTTTCATTTCTAATTATTATCGCAGCTCCTGTTTGAATAAATGGGATATGATTAATTCTTTCATCAAGTGCCATTCTAAATAACACGGGGTATCCACCATATTGTGAACTTAATTCTAATAATTGTTCTTCATCTAAACTCATTATTAAATTAACAAATTCTTCATGATTATATTCTCTCATTTTTTTATATTTCATATTAATTATCTCCTTCGTTTAAAATAAGATATTTATATATTTCTCCCCAATTATTAACATTAATAACATTTTCTTTTTTCACTTTGTTTGAGGCATTATTTTTAAAGTATAATGCACATACATTATTATCTGCTGCATTAATACAAATCGTATCATCATCGTCTATCATATAATCTACATTTTCTTCAATCAATCTATCAATTTTATGATGTTCGTTATTAAATATTTTAATATTTTCTAGTCCTAATTCTTTAAATTTTTTCTTTGCAATTTCAGTTTCAAAATCATTTCTTGAGGTAACAACAATAAATTCAAATTTATCTTTTAATTTATTAAGAACTATATCAGCTCCAGCCATTATGTTTGCAGAGTTTAATACTTTCTCAGCATTATCATTATAAAATTTTTGAAACTCTTCTTGACTCCAATTATATCTTTTTTGAAAAATTCTTTGTGAATTATCTATAATTGTATCTTTTTTATTATTGTCAGCATCATAAATTTCAGTATAAACTCTATATAAGTTTTCAGAGTCAAATACAACTCCATCTAAATCTAACGCTATCTTTTTCATTTAACACTTCCTTATGTATATTTTTATATTTATTTATCATAATATATAATGTGCCTAGTATCCCGTGTGGAACTAGGACTTTCTTATTTGACCCCAACCATACGGAAATCCCATGGTTTTTTTTATGTCTTCTATACTTATAGATTGTAATTTATTAGCAATACTATATATTCTACCATTTACCTTATTATAAAAATGATTAAAATCTTTTTCAGATAATAATATTTTAAGTACAATTGTTAAAGCAAATAAATCATTTTTACCTTGAATATACTGGTTACCTTGAATTGGTACATTTAATAAACTATGGTATTTTGTATCAGGTAAACTTATTTTTTTAAATGATGTAGAATCATATAATCTTTCATCGTGAGCACATAAATTTCTCCAAAATGCTAACATTTTAATATAAATACACAAATTTCCCTCGTTAACATTAAAATGCTTTGCTATTTTAACTCTTAAGGGTTGCTTCATAAATTCATAAAATTTTGAAATTGTTCCTAATGATAATGCATTTATTAAAACCCATAAAGGTACATAGCCATGTTTCATTATATAATGATTAATATAATCTTTTTTTTCGATAGAATCCGCTATTTCCTTCTGAATAGAGCAAATTAAATATTGAATATTTTTTATCCTTTTTTCTACTACTTCATCTTTATTGCTACTTCTTTTTAATGTATCAAAATTATCTATCTTCAAATAATTATCATGTCCATATTCTTCCGAAAAATAATATGCTACTAATGTTTTTAATCTGTTTTCAATCTTTAAAATATTTTCTAAATAAACAGTCCTCAAACTTCTATCGAATTCAGATAAATAAAACAGTTCTTCATACTTTGCATTGTTTTTAAAAATTTCATTACCATTAGCATCTATCGATATAAATAATTTTTTATAACCATTAATCGTATTATAGTAATTAGTTTCTAACAATTTTTCCTTTGCAAATTCTTCATCATCAAATACTAATCCTCTGTTCTTTAATATATTTATTTGTTCATCTATTGACTTAAATTCCTTTAACACTTGTAACAATCATCTCCTCTCAAAAAAAATCTCTGGTCCACACGGGATCCAGAGCTCATCTACACACCCATTATATACCGGCTAAAATTAAATTGCAAGTTTTTTCTGTTATAACATATTATTTTTACTATTTTTTAATTAATAATAGAAATTATATTCTTTTATTACTCCTTAGATTATAACTATCTTAAAACAAAAGACTTTTATTTATCTATTTCTTCCAATTTAACACTTACTAATTTACTAACACCAGATTCCTGCATAGTAATTCCATATAAGACATCGGCATATTCCATAGTTTTCTTTTTATGAGTAATTAATATAAATTGAGTTTTATTTTTTAAACCAACTAAATATTTGCCAAAACTATCAACATTTACCTCATCTAAAGCAGCTTCTACCTCATCTAAAATACAAAATGGAACTGGTCTAGATTTTAATATTGCAAACAACAAACTAATTGCTGTAAATGTTTTTTCACCACCAGATAATAAAGAAATACTTTTTAATGTTTTACCAGGAGGAGAAGCAACAATTTCAACACCAGTTTCAAGTAAATTATCCGGTTCTGTTAACTTTAACTCAGCAGTACCACCTTTAAACAATTCATTAAAAGTTTGTTTAAAATTAGCTTTTATTATTTCAAAAGTCTTAGAAAATTCACTTTCCATTACTTCATCCATTTCTTTGATAATATCAATTAAAATATTTTCTGCATTAACCAAATCATTTCTTTGATTAATTAAAAATTCATATCTTTCACTTACTTTCAAATATTCTTCTGGAGCAGAAAAATTTACAACGCCTAAATTTTTTATAGTATTTTTTAAATTAGATACTTTTATTCTAGCTTGTTCCTCTTCCATTTCAAGTTTATATAAACTTATTGCTTTTTCATAAGTCATATTATAAGTTTCATTTAGAATATTAAGTAAATTATCTAGTTTTACATCCATTCTATTAACAAATATTTCTAAATCTTTTAACTCTTTATTTTTACTAGACAAATTAGAATTTTCGCGTTTTAATAAATCTTCATAATCAATTAATTCTTCATTTAAATCATTTTTTTCTTTAATACAAATTTCTAATTCACTAGCAACATTATCTCTGTTTTTTATAGCTTCATAATACTTAGCTAAAATCTCATCTTCTTCTTTTGATAAAGAATTATTAATTATATTATTTGTTCCATTTATTTCAAGTTTATTTTTATTTAATAATTCTTCTTTATCTTGAAGCAATTTATTTTTGTTATTTATTATTTCATCATTTTCTATTTTTTCTTTTAATAATAAATATCTTTTATCTTCTAATGATTTCAAATCATAATCAGCCTCATTAATAGCTTCTTCTTTTAATTTAATTTCATTATTTAGATTATTTAGCTCATTAATACTATTTTCTAATTCATATTTATCACTAATTATATTTCTACTTTTATTATTATTTCCACCAGTTAATGAACCACCTACGTGAAATAATTCTCCAGCTAAAGTAACAATTCTATAAGTATAATTAATTTTTTTACTTATTCTATTTGCAGCATCAATGTCTTTAGCAACAATAACATTACCTAATTGATTTTGAATTATGTTATTATACTTTTTATCATATTTAACTAAGTTAGAAGCAACATCAATAAAATCATCAGATTTAGAAATTAAATTTAAAACATCTAAATCAACATATCTAGGTTTAATTATATTAAGTGGAAAAAAAGTGGCTCTACCTAAATTATTACTTTTTAAATAATTTATTGCTTCTTTAGCGCATAATTCATTTTCAACTACAATATTACTAATGCTAGAACCTAAACTAGTAGATATACAAGTACTATATGCCTCTTCTACTTCAAATAAATTACCAACAACATTATGAATTCCATTTAACTTTGGATTATTTAAAATGCTTTTTACAGATTGTGGTAACAAGGAATTATTTTCAATACTTTCTTTTAAAGCAAATATTTTATTTTCTAGAGTATTTTTAAATCTAATTTTATCTGTTAAATTTTTATTTAAAGAGTCTTTTTTATTCTTTACTTCACTTATTTTTTTATCATATTCCTTTATATGATTATTTGTATCATCAACTTCTTTATTTAAAAATTTAAGTTCATTTTCTAAATTATTTATTTCGTTTTCTAATTTTAAACTTTCCTCTTTTAAATTAAGAATATTATTATGCAACTTAGAATCATCAACTTCATATTTTTTTCTTTCAAGTATAATAGATTTTTCACCATTTATTTTCTCAACAAGCGCAGTTAAATTTAATAATTCAGCTTGATATTTTTTAATTTTTTCATTTTTTTCATTTAATTTATTTTTATATATTTCTATTTTAGCTTCATTAGAAGAATTATTTGAAGATAAGTTAATTATTTCATTATTAATTGCTTCTATTTTGGCTTTACTATCTTGATATTTATAATTAATATTCTTTATATCATTACTAATTAAAGCAATTTCAATTTTTTCTAATTCTTCATTTGTTTCATTATATAAAATAGCTTTATCTCTTTGTTCTTTTAAAGGTTCTACTTGACGCTCTAATTCACTAATAATATCATCAACTCGGTTCATATTATCGTGAGTTCTTTCTAATTTTCTTAGAGCTTCTTCTTTACGTTTTTTATATTTTAAAACACCTGCAGCTTCTTCAAAAATAACTCTTCTATCACTAGGCTTAGTTGAAATAATCTCATCAATTTTTCCCTGTGAAATTATATTAAAGCTTTCTCTACCTATTCCACTATCTAAAAATAAATCAGAAATATCTTTTAAACGACACTGTTCACCATTTATAAAATATTCATTAGTTCCATCCTTATAAACACGTCTTTTTACTGCCACTTCATCAAAATTAAGCGATAAATAATGATCAGTATTATCGAATATTAAAGTAACACTGGCAACATTTAAAGGTTTTCTTGATTTACTACCAGAAAATATAACATCAGTCATATTTCCTTCTCCTCGTAGTGATTTAACAGATTGTTCGCCTAATACCCATTTAATTGCGTCAACAACATTACTTTTTCCACTACCATTTGGACCAACTATACCAGTTATTCCGCTGGTTAATTCAAAATCTACTTTATCCGCAAACGATTTAAACCCCTGTGCTTTAATTTCTTTTAAATACATACAATCACCTACTAAATTAACTATAAAAATTATACTATAACAAAACAAAAAAAGCAAAGAATTCCTTGCTTTAATTATTTTTCTTCAAAAATTATTTGTGATGACCAATTACCATTTCTATTTGTTTTAAAAGTTTCTTCATTATTATTATTATAAACAACTGTTATTGAACTAAACCATCCTCTATCAACATTACTCATACTAATATCTTTAATTTCTTTTATCGTTATATTATTATACTTTTTAGCAATATAATTTTTACCTAATTTATCATTAGTCAATTTATAAATGTTATTATCTAATGATATTATATAATAAATTCCATTTTCATCAAAGAATCCAAGTCTTGCATGAATTATATTAGATTTTTCGTCAACAATTAATGGTAAATTATTAATAACTTGATTAGCACACTTATTTATAATATTAGAATCAATTACGTCATTTTTATTATTTTTTGAATTTTGTTCAATACAATTATTATATTCTTCATCTGAAATATATAATAATTTCCCATCTTCATATATAAATACATATTCAGATTTACCTTTATTTAAATAATAAAAAGAATTTTGTGTTAAAATTAAGTTTGATTTATCTAAGAAAATACTACTATTTTTCTCAACATATTTATTATCAGAAGTTAAACCTAGAATTCCAGGCCCTTTACCATCTGACGAATTTGTTAAGGCATTCATCAAACTTACTTTGCAAATAAACGGTATTAAGGTAAATCCAACTAAATTTTCTAACGTTTTACGTGGTTGCATATCTAGTTTTGTTACATCAAAGAAAATTTCATATAAATTTCCCTGCTCTGTAAAAACACAAACATAATAAAGATTAGCATATCCAGATGAAGTTGATCCGACATATTTTGCACTTTCGCCATTTAAATCAATAAATTGCCTATCACAACTATTATCATTACAACTCATTACTAATTTTTTTTCAGAATTAATTTCGAATACTAAATTTCCAACTTCTGTTCTTGTTGTCGTAATTGGTTCATAATTAGCCTTAATTTTTTGCATACTACTACTTAAAACATAATTTGTTGGTACTATAAAATTATCATCATCTTTCACATTATCTTTTTTATTCTCATCACTCGAATTGTCATTTTTATTATCTTTTTCTTCTATATTTTGATTATCATTATTTTTTAAATCTTTATCTTTATTTATAAAATAAATTATTCCTACTATTAACAACACAATCAATAATAAGATAGAAACAATAATTAAAATTTTAGATGAATTATTTTTTTTCGGTTGTTTATTACTTACTATTTCGTTTGTATTTATATTTTGAGTTGTTTCAACATTATTAATGTTGCTACTTATATCATTTTCTTTCTTTACTACATTACTACAGTTTCCACAAAAACTTTCGTTGTCATTTATTAATTTTCCACAATTTGGACACTTCATTTAATATTCAACTTCCTTTCAACAGACCTTTAAACTTTATTTTTCTTCGAAGATTATTTGTGTTGCCCATCCAGCTACTTCAAAATTTTCATTTTTACCATTTTCATAAGAAACTGTTATAGAACTAAATGAATTTTTATTTTCTAGAACTGAATTAATATTTTTAATTTCTTTTATAAGGGAATTATTGTATTTTTTAGCAATATAGTTTTCTCCAGATTTATCAGTTGTTAATTTATAAATATAATTATCAAACGATATTATATAAATATCAGAATTTTTATTATTAAAAATCATTTTGGCATAAATTATATTTGACTTTTCATCCACAATATATGATTCATAATCAAGCATTTCTTGAGTACATTTTTGAGTAATACCATTATTTAATATATCACTTGAATTATTATTTGTATTTTTATTAATACATGAATTATATTTTTCACTTGAATTTTCTAAATTATTATATCTAACCTTTCCATCAATATATATATAAATAGAATTATCATTTAAAGTTGATACAATTAATTTACTTTTTTGTTGAACTAACTCTGTTTGACTAAAGACTGTAACATATTTATCATCACTAGTTATGCCAACTAGATAATATGGGCTTCCACCTCTCCCGCCTTGTCTTCCTTGTAGTGAAGATTCTAAATAAATTTCACTATTATAAAAATTAACAAATCTATATTTACTATCAATTTTAGTAAAATTATGATTATTACTACTTACAGAACTATAATAAAAATTTCCTTCTTCAGTAAGAACAATTACCATGTATGAACCATAACTTGGTCCACTATAATCAATATACTTGGCTTTTTCACCATTTAAATTAATAACTTCATTGTTACATTTATTGTTACTACAATTAGCAATTAAATTTTTATTAGAATCTACCTTCAATTCTAAATCAAAAGTTTCATCAATATTGAAGTAATCGTTCTTTTCAAAATTCAATACAATACTTGTAGTTGTTATTGGTGATAATTTTTGTTTTATATTATCAGCTAAAACATAATTTGAACCTATATTTTCATTATCTTTTTTATTCTCATCACTCGAATTGTCATTTTTATTATCTTTTTCTTCTATATTTTGATTATCATTATTTTTTAAATCTTTATCTTTATTTATAAAATAAATTATTCCTACTATTAACAACACAATCAATAATAAGATAGAAACAATAATTAAAATTTTAGATGAATTATTTTTTTTCGGTTGTTTATTACTTACTATTTCGTTTGTACTTATATTTTGAGTTGTTTCAACATTATTAATGTTGTCACTTATATCATTTTCTTTCTTTACTACATTACCACAGTTTCCACAAAAACTTTCGTTTTCATTTATTAATTCTCCACAATTTGGACACTTCATTTTATACCACCTTCTATTCATAAAATTAAAACAAATATAATAATACTCTTCTATATACTATAAACACCAACTCCCTTGCAATTATAATTATATAATACTATGATATTTTTATTTTTGCAATAGAAATCAAAAATAGAGTCGATATGTACAAAAAAATAAATATTTTTATATATAATTATAAATTTTTATTCTTCTTCGTTTTCTTCATCATCAATAATTGCTAAATCCTCTAAATCATCGTCAACGTCATCTAAATCGTCATCCATTGAGTCAATATCTTCTTCTTCCTCAGTTTCATCCATTTCTTCTTCGTTTTCTTCTTCAGATTCTTCAGTTTCATCCATTTCCTCTTCATCATCATCTACGACAAGTTCTATTTTATGATTATCTCTAATATCCCATTCAGCATTATCTAAAAGTACAAATCTCTTATCTATTGTTAATGAAGTATAATAGTCTCCAATTTTTGCAGCATATTCTTCATCAGAATACCCTAATAAATCGCATATTAATTTAAATAATGTTGGTGTATTCATTGTTTTTTTATTTTCTTTTAGTAACATATAAGTTAAATCAGTATAAGAAAGAACCTCTAATTCTTCTTTTGTCATATCTTTTAAACTCATTATTTCCCCTCCACATTTTTAGCTTCTTAACATTACCGATATTATATTATTACATTATTGATGGAATGTCAATTACTAATAAATTTAATAATTGCTCTATTATCATATTGGTTAATTTTAAAACATAAATCCAATCATTCTTTTTCTTTTCATCTTCTAAATTACTCAAATGATTATTTTGATAAAATACATTTGTAAGAACGCATAAATCATATAAGTAATCAGCAATATAGTTTGGTTTTCTTTCCTTAAATGCATTATTTAAAGCATTTGATAAATTAATAATTTTAAATCTTAGATCTCTATCAACGTCATTATATATAATGTCCGATAATTCTTTAATATTACTATTTTTTATCATTTTATTAATTCTTAAATAAGTATATAAAATATATGGTCCTGTTTTTCCTACTACATCTGAAAATTTTGATAAATCAAATATATAATCTCTTTCTCTGGAATTTTCTAAATCAGCAAACTTTAAAATAGCATTTACAATTTTATCAATGTCTTGTGTACTCATATCTTTATTTGATTCTTTTTTAGATATGAATATTTCTTTAGCTGATTCAAATAAATTTTCTAATTTCGGAGTATCACCACTTCTTGTTTTATATGGTTTATTATCAGTACCATTAACAGTTCCATATCCCAGAAATTCTAATGAATCTCTATTACATATACCAGCTTTCTCACAAGTCCTAAATACTTGTTCAAAATGTAATTCCTGTCTATTATCAACTACATATAAAATATGATTAGGATTATATTTTGTTACACGTTCATAAATAGTTGCTAAATCAGTTGAGGCATATAAGTATGCACCATTACTTTTTTTAAATAATAAAGGTGGTATTGGTTTTTTATCATTTTCTTCTAAAACATCTACTATTAAAGCACCTTCACTATTCTGAATTAAATTTTTAGATACTAAAATATTTTCAACGTCATTTATATAATTATATGCATCACTTTCACCTTGCCAAAGGTCAAAACTAACTGATAAATAGGCATAATTTTTCTTTATATCTTCAACAGATACTTCTTTAATTTTTTCAAAATATTTTTGATAAATAGGATCATTATCTTGTAGCTTTTTAGTAATTTCTGCACATTCTGCTTTTAAATTTTCATCTTCTTTACACAATTTATTCATTTCTGGATAAATTTTATCTAAATAATGAATATCTAATGAATCAATACTTATATTATCACGAATCATCCCATAAATAACTTCACCTATTTGTAATCCATAATCACCTAGATGAACATCACTTATTACATTATGTCCCATATATTTAATTATTCTTTTTATGCTTTCACCTACAATAGCAGTACGCATATGTCCTACATGTAATGGTTTAGCAACATTTGGTCCACCATAATCTAAAAAATATAATTCTTTTTTTGAAGGTAGTTCTATACCAAATTTTTCATTATTAAACATTTCTCTTAATTTAGAATTTAATAATTCATCACTAATAGTTAAATTCAAATAACCATTCAAAACTTCTATTTTTTTATAATTTATTGAATTTATATTTTCTTTAATAAAATTTGCAATTTCAATTGGTGATTTATGCATTATTTTGCTGTATCCAAAACAAGGTATAGAAAAATCACCCATTGATTTAATTTTAGGTTGTTCAATAATAATATTATCAATTTCAATATAATCCTTTAAAACATTATATATATCATTTTTTATTATATTTTTTATATTCATTATAATATCTCCTCAAATTCTAATTTAAAATTAATATTTCCTTCATTGTTATCAATAATCTCATATAATATTTCAATATAATTATTATTTATATTTATATTTTTTGTTACTAAATTTAATTCTAAAGATTTATTATATTCTTTTAGTAAATAATTAATTTTAGTTTTTTCATTTTTATTAAAATTTAATTCTATCTTATATTCACTATTTTCTCTAATTATTTTTATAATATCTGAAAAAATTATTTTAACTGAAACATTATTATCTTTATATATAATATTGTTTTTATTTTTAATTCCCTCACAATAAAAATACTCATCATTAATTGTTGTTTTTATTTTAATTTTAGACATAAATAAACCACCAACTTAACTAGCAGTAATTATAGCATATAATTAAAATAAAGGATACTATTTTTTTTATATTTAATAAATTTTTTTAAAATAAAAGAATTTAATTACCTAAATGGTTAATTAAATTCCTTTTTTTATTTAAATTTTAATTATTATCTTTTATTATTAAATCATATTCTTTTAAAAAGTAATCGTCAGTCATTCCTGCAATATAATCAATTACAATTCTTTCATTTGAATTATTTTTCTTATATTCACTAGACATATCGTTCAAAAATATTTTATATATTCTTGATTCTTTATTATTTTCTCTTAATTGTTTTAAACAATATTCAAAAATCGTTTTAAACATTAGCTCATATTCTTTCACTTTTTCCAAAGTATTTGCCTTATTATAAATATTTTTATAATTAAAATCCTTTAATTTATTTAAAGCCTCATATATAATTGGTGTCATTTTAATATAATTTTTATCAATACTATTATTTATTATATCCATTACAATTGTATTAACAATTTTTTTATTAGTATCACCAAGAACATCAGTTATAGATTTAGGCACATCCTCTTTTTTTATAATTCCTAATTTACAAGCATCTTCTATATCTCTTCCAATATATGCGATTACATCTGAAATTCTAACTACACATCCTTCTAGTGTCATTGGTACTAATTTTTTATCGTAATCATCATATATATAACTATTTTTGTAGTCTTCTAGAAAATCCTCTGTTGTTTTATGTTTAGGACAATACTTATTTTCAACAAATTCGCCATTATGACAAATTACACCATCTAAAACTTCTACTGAAATATTTAATCCTTCACCATGATTTTCTAAATTCATTAAAATTCTTGCACTTTGAATATTGTGTTTGAAACATCCCTCACCATAACTTTTACTTAATTGATTTAAAATTTTCTCTCCGGTATGACCAAAAGGGACATGTCCTAAATCATGACTCAAAGAAATAGCTTCAATTAAATCCTCATTTAAGTTTAAGGCTCTTCCTATAGTTCTAGCAATTTTACTTACAAGTTGAACATGAATAAATCTTCTACTAATATTATCATTTTCTATATTACTAAATACTTGAGTTTTGTTAGCGTATCTTGTATATGAATCAGTATGTAATATACGATCTGTATCTCTAAAAAAAGAGGGTCTAATATCATCAACCTCATCTTTTAAACGGGTAGCACATTCACTTTTATATGCAAAGGCCTGTAAATGTTGCTCAGCCTTTAACATATTATTTTTTATTTTTTCATTCATTATAAATTACTAATGTTATTTTCTACTTTAATTAAAATTTCATCAACAATATCTAGTTTACTACCTCCACCAGTTGCGAAAGTTTTGCTTCCTCCACCATTACCATTTGATTCAATTGATACTTCTTTTATTATCTTTCCACAATCAATTTTAGAAGAAAGTTCTTTTGATGATTTTGCTAAATAATTAACACTTGAATCATTAACATTTGCGACAAATACAAAACCATTAATTTTATTTTCTAGTGTATCAATCATATTTTTTAGTGTAGGAACATCACAATTTTCAGTTTTAATAATTATTGTATTTATATTATTAATTGTTTTTTGATATTTTAAGAAATCATCTAAATGTTCTAACATTTTTTTAGCCTTTTGATTTTTATATTCTTTTTCAAGTTCAGATACAGCTTTTTTTACAGTATTTAATTCATTTAAGTTAAATAAAATGTCTTTATAATTTTTAGGTTTATCATTATTAATTTGGACATTAAAATCAAGTACAATATCTTCTAAAGAAGCATTTTCAACGATATTTGCTGCCTTATTTAATAATTTCATCATATCTTCATTATATGGTTTAATTTGCTCAAATAACTCAGGTATTATGTTACTATCTGTAGTAGCCTCAATTCTATAAACATTTTGTCCTTTTGATTCTACCGATATAATCGCAAAAGAACCTATATCGCTACTTTTTACTACATGAGTTCCACCACATAATTCAACTGAATCTACAATATTAACAACTCTTACAATTTTTCCATATTTTTCACTAAATAGAGCCATTGCGCCCATTTTTTTAGCTTCTTCTATATCCATATCTTTTATAACAGTTAAAACATCTGTTTTAATTTTTTCATTGACTAAATTTTCAACTTCAATAATTTGATCATCATTTATGGTACCATCATATTTAAAATCAAATCTAAGCCTTTTATCATCAACTTTTGAACCAGCTTGATGAACATTATTACTTAATACTTCTTGTAAAGCTTTTTGTAATAAGTGAGTTGCAGAGTGATTTTTTGATACATTTTGTCTAAATGTTTTATCAACACTAGCTAAAACTTTATCGCCTACATTAATTGTTCCTGAAAATTTTACCTGATGGAATAATTGTTTATTAGGGCCTTTAAAACCACCTATAACTTCTAAATGTAAATCATTATCAATTATTATTCCTTTATCCGAAACTTGTCCACCTGATTCAACATAAAGTGGTGTTTCTTTTAATACAACAAAACCTGTATCAGTTATACTATCAACAAATTTTTCTCCATCATATAAACTTGAAATTGTTGTTTCAACTTCTAATTTATCATAACCAACAAATACATTTTCATTTGAAAAATTTAATAATTCTTCATTTTGAACATTCATACTACTATAATTTTCTCTTGAATTACGAGCTAATTCTTTTTGTTCTTGCATATATGCATCAAATTCTTCCTTAGAAACTGTGAAACCTTTTTCATGAGCATATTCCTCTGTTAATTCAAATGGAAAACCAAATGTATCATATAATTTGAAGGCATCTTCACCACTAATTTTTTTTGTATCACTTAAAAATAATTCTTGTAATCTTTTTTCACCATTAACGAGTGTACGATTAAATAATTCTTCTTCAGTATTAATTTTTTGAATTACCATATTTACATTCTCATTAATATATGGATATGCTTCCTGCATAACTTCTGCGATTACTGGAACTAAGTCACTCGCAAACATTCTTTCAATTCCAAGTTTTTTTCCATATCTAATAGCTCTACGAAGTAATCTTCTTAAAATATAGTCTCTTCCAGTATTACCGAAGTTTGCACCATCTGATAAAGCAAATGTAATTGTTCTAATATGGTCAGCTATTATTTTGAATTCTGCTTGTCCTTCATATTTTTTACCGCATATTGAAGATACTTTATCTATAATTGGCATAAAAAGATCTGTATCAAAATTACTTGGAACTTCTTGTAATATTGATGCCATTCTCTCTAACCCCATACCAGTATCAATATTTTTATGAGGTAATTCAGGATAATTTCTACGATCTAAACCAGGTGTTGCATTAAATTGACTAAATACATTATTCCAAATTTCAACATATCTATCATTTTCGATTTCTTTTCTTAGTAAATCCAATCCAATATGGTTTGGATCATATTCTTCTCCTCTATCAAAAAATATTTCACTATCAGGTCCACTTGGTCCAGGACCAATTTCCCAGAAATTACTTTCAAGTAAAATAATATGTTCTTTTTCTACTCCTAGTCCTCTCCAAGTATTATAAGCAGTTCTATCTTCAGAATATATTGTCATATATAATTTATCAAGTGAAATATCAAGCCATTTATCACTTGTTAAAAATTCAAATGCCCAAGTAATAGCCTCTTTTTTAAAATAATCACCAATTGAAAAGTTTCCTAACATTTCAAAAAAAGTTTGATGACGCGCAGTAAGACCTACATTTTCAATATCATTTGTTCTAATACACTTTTGAATACTTGCTAAACGTTTGTTTTCTGGTACAACTGAACCATCAAAATATTTTTTTAAAGGTGTAACACCTGCATTAATCCATAAAACTGTTGGATCATCATTTGGAATTAATGAAGCACTTTCAATAATTGTGTGTCCTTTTGATTTCCAAAATTCACACCACATTTTTCTAATTTCATTCCCTGTTAACTTTTTCATTAATTCATCTCCTTTAACATCTTAATTATTTTTTCATTCAAATTTTCCAAAGTACCATCATTAATAATAGAATAATCGTAATTAGTATAATTATCTAAAGCACTTTCTGTTAATGATTTTTGTTGTTCTTTTGTTAATCCATTATCAAAATTTGGTCTTTTTATATTAATTATTTTTACATTTTTAAGTTTTTCTCTTGGAATTTCCAATTCTTCTATAAGTCTTGCATCACTTATTACAATTACGTCAAAGAAATAGGACATTACTATAATATCTTCTATCATACGATTTACAAATAAATATTTATCTATTTTGCCTCTTATTAAATCAGTACCTAATTCTATTAATAATTGTCTAGGTTTATCTTGATCACTACCAGACCAATTTGTTATTTTTTTAGCATATTCTTTTAAATAAGTAGAATACTGTAATGTGACTACACTTTTACCATTATTTTCATAATATTTTTTTATAAAATCAGCACTTGTATCTTTACCAGATCTAGCTTTACCTGCAAATATATAAATTTTAGGATTTTTATTTATAAATTCCATAACTTCACCTCTAATTAAACGATAAAATATCGTATTTGTCATCTAAAAATAGAATTATCGATTTTAATACTGCGATTGTTGGCGTTGCAAGCAACATTCCAATCATACCCCAGAAATGCCCGAATACTAATAGTCCGATTATAATTGTTACTGGATGTAATTTCATAGTTTTACTCATTACAATTGGATTTAAAATATTACTTTCTAAAAATTGCGCAATTACAATTGAAATTAACGAAATAATTCCAACTACAGGTCCTTGTGAGAATCCAACTAAAACAGCTGGTGCACCACCTAAATATGGACCAATATAAGGTATAATATTAGTTACACCACAGAATAAACCGAATAATACTGGCGCTTTTAACCCAGCAATTGCAAAACCAATTGTTGATAGTAAAAATACAAAAGAAGCACATATTAATGTTCCTTGTACATATTTTCTTAAAGATGTATTAACCTCATTAGCAAGTCCTCTAAAATCATCACGATTTTTTTCTGGAATTAAACTACTAATCGCATCATTAATATTATCAAAACTCATAAGTAAGTAAAAACCTATTATGAATCCAATTATAAGTGATCCTAATCCTGAAAAAACTGAAGAAACAAATGTAACTGTGATATGTGGTAATGAACTTGTTAAATTACTACCAATTTCTTCTAATTTAACAAATAATTCTGATTTTAACGAACTAATATCAATACCATCAATATTACCAATCTTACTAAACACATCATTAATCCAATTTTGAATTTGACTAGAAATAGAAGGAATACTTTTTACTATTTCATTTATCTGTTCTGATAATAAAGGTATAAGTGAACTAATTATTAAAACAATTAACAAAATTAACGCAATATAAACTAAAGACGTTGCAAGTGTTCTATTAACTTTATGATTTTTTAAAAATTTAACAAGTGGTTCTAAAAGCCACGCGACAACTATTCCTATAAAAAGCGGTGATACTATTTTTAATAAGTTAAGAAAAAAAGTTCCTACCTTCCACTCCTTAAAAATTAAGGTAGCTGCATAAATCCCTGCAATAATTATAAATGTATAAGCAATGCTTAAAATTTTCTTAGTCATACTTATAACATCATTTAATTTTTTTATATCTACTTCTTTTTCATTATTTTTTTTGTTAAACATATAAACACCCCTATCATTGTATCATATTTTTACTATTATGTTGTTTATTTTTGAGTAAAATAAATATAAATTAGAAAAAAAGTATGTCTAATTATGACAAACTTTTTTATATGCTCATTAATTCATTTTCTTTTACTTTTAATTTTTCATCAACTATTTTATTATATTTATTAATTAACTCTTGAACTTCATCCATACCACTTTTTTTATCATCTTCTGTTAACTCAAGTTTTTTAATTTCGTTATTAGCGTCTTGTCTAATATTACGAAGTGCGATTCTTGCTTCTTCTGCAACATTTTTAGCTTGTTTTACATATTCCTTTCTTGTATCTTCTGTTAATGCTGGAATATTTAAAATTATAACTTCTCCATTATTATTTGGTGTAAGTCCAATGTTCGCTTCAAAAATAGATTTTTCAATTGAACCTAAACAAGATTTATCAAATGGTTTAATCATAAGTTGACGTGCTTCTGGTATAGATATATTTGCTAATTGTTTAAGTGGTGTATCTACCCCATAATATGATACACAAATACCATCTAAAATTGCTGGATTTGCTCTTCCTGCTCTAATATTTGTTAATCTCTTTTCCATATTTTCAATTGATGAAGTCATTTTAATTTCAACATCTGTTAGTATATTTTCCATAAGTCCATCCTTTCAAAATTTATTATACATTTAACTTAGTAAATATGTCAATTTATTTTTTTTCACTATCCAAAATTTCCTGTAATTTGCAAATACCAAAATAATTATCAGAATTACTTTTTTCGTAATTTAAAAAATCTTTAGTACACTCAAAACTTTTATTATTAACTCTATTTTGAGAAATTTTCTTTATGCAAGGATTAATATAATCATTATATATTTCATCTATTTTCCCTGTTTCAATATTCCCACTAAAAGAAATATTTTGTTTAAGCAAATTTGGAAGTATTTCTTTTAATATTATTTCTTTTTCTTTAATAACATTACTATCAACACTATCAATTAATAATAGTGAATAGTAATCACTTAAAATACTATATAAATTTAAGTCACGATATTTAATCAACATCTCATAAGTTTTATATTTTTCCTCTAAAGTTTTATCTTGCTTATTTTCCTTTAATTTAGAACTAATATCTACTTTTTCTAAAAGTAAGGATGCTATATTTTTATAATTACCGTCACTATCATATTCTAATAATAATATAGGATATTTTTCTATAAATTGCTTTATTTCTTCTTTAGAATATATATTTCTAAATAGTTCATTATCTGTAAAATATTCTTTATTATCTTTTTCTTTATTAAATATATTTAAGAAATAATTATCGATAATAATGTATTTATCATCATTAAAAAATTTAGTAAATTCTAATAAAGAAATAAAATCTATCATACTTTTATAATTTAAAACTGTATTATTTGTAGTATTTCTTTCTAAAATCAAATCATCTTTTAATTTTAATAGAGATAAATACTCATCAAACTCTACTAAAGTATTTTTTGTATTGTTAATTTCACAATATAAATTTTTTATTAAATTAATATTATTATTGAAGTTATAATCTATTTCATTATAATTTAAAAATAATATGTTGTCACAACTAGGTTTAGTTTCAAAAACAATTTCAAGTTCTAAATTTAATTTTTTTTCACTGACTATATTTTTAAAAAATGAATTAATTAGATAAATAAATATCTTTTTATCAAAATAATCACTAGGATATTTACTAGATAAAATATTAAATATTTTTTTAATTTCTATTAAATCAATGTCACAATTATTATATGTTTTAAAAGATAAAAAATTATTTAATTCAAAATATGATAAATTATTTTTATCTAAAGTATTTATAAAAAATTTAGTTGCACCATCAAAATATTTTTGATAATCAAATACCTTAGAAACATTTTCTAAATACTCATTACAATTTTCATTTATAGTTGAATTTTCTAATAATGTTTTATATATTTGACAATATAAATTACCTCTTAATAACACTAAATCATTATCTTGTTGATAATTTCTTTTTTTACCAATACACTTTAAATATATATTTAAAATATCTGAAATTTTATTATCAATTCCATAATTAATAGTCTTTTCTATAATATTACCAAAACTTGTAGATGCGATTATTTTGTTGTTAATGTTTGGGTTCGATAAACAAAATATTTCATCATAAATGTTCTCCATATTTTCTAAAAAATATTTATAATTAATACTATGTTTCAATTTCCATTTTTGTGTTAATTCAATAACCTCAAAACAATATAACATATAAGTAATAATATCTTGATTACTTAAATCTTCAAATATATCAATATCAACAAAATATGAATCAATATTATCTAAATCAACTAATTCTTTTTGTTTCAATTTTTTTATTAAAGAACCAAAATTATCAAAATAGGTTTCTTTATACATTTTCTTATCTTCATCCATCTAAAACACTTCCTTATCTAATTATAATTAAGATATTTAATTTTATTTGAATGTACACAAATATAACTATCTAAATTATACATCAAATTATTTAATATTGAAATATCTTTGAATTAGAATATTAAGAAAAAAACTATTGATGTTCAATAATATCAATAATTTTTGTCAATTTATAAGCATCACACGATGATGCACCTATTAAAAATCCATCAACATTTTTTAATGTCTTTAAAGAATTTATATTTTTTTCATTAATGCTACCACCATATAAAATAAATGGAATACCGTCTAAAGTTGTTTTACAGATATTTTTAATAAATTCTGCACAATCAGATATATCCTTATTACTTGGCATAGCATTAGTTCCAACTGCCCATACAGGTTCATAAGCAATCAAAATATTTTTTAGTTGCCTACTATTAATTCCCCTTAGTCCTCTTACGATTTGTTGCTTTAGAACTTTATCTGTTTTTAACATTTCTCGTTGTTCTAAGGTTTCACCAATGCAAAAAACAACTTTTATCTTATTTTCAAGACATTTTTTAATTTTTTTATTAATTAATTCATCATCTTCGCCCATTTGTCTTCGGTCACTATGACCTATAATCGCATACTTTACTCCAATACTTCTAGCCTGTTTAGGTGATACCTCACCCGTATATGGTCCACTATTTTCTATATAAACATTTTGAATTCCAACATCATAATTATGATTTAAAAAGTACGGAATAAATATACTAGTTGGACAAATAATTACATTCGATAAAAATAAAGAATTATTTAAAACATTTAAGTATTCACTAGTTTCACTAGCAGTCATATTCATCTTTAAATTTGCGATTACATACTTACTTATCATGCAAACCTCTTTTAATTACATTTTTTATTCTATTAAAAAATCCTTTATTACTATCTCTACCGCTAAGCGCTAATTTATAAACATCTAAAACCCTTTCAGCAAAATATTTTGATGAATACCTTTCAGAACTTACTTTAGCCTGCTTACTAAGTTGTTTAACTTTATCTGGATCCTTCATAAGGCTTTCCACTATTTTTTTATATTGACGCTTATTTTTAAATAAATAACCGTTCAAATCATCTACAACAATAGACGCAAAACTTGGATCATTTGCGGCAATTACCGGTAATGATGCCGCGTGAGCTTCAATTACAGTTAAACCTTGTGTTTCAGTTCTTGAAGCTGTAGCAAAAATTGTAGCTATTTGATAATAAAGAGGTACGTCAACCCAAGCAACTTTTCCAGCAAAAATAACTGAATCTTTTATTTTTAATTTTGCTGCCAATTTTTTATATGAATCAATATCTGGACCATCACCAACAAGTAATAATTTAGCATTTTTGTTAGATTTTACAAAATCAACTTGTGACTCAATTAATAAATCAACAGATTTTTCTTCACCCATTCTACCAACAAACAAAATTACAAAATCATCTTTTTTAATATTATATTTTTTTCTAACTTCATCTAATTGTTTCTCAGTATATTTTAATCTATCAAATCTTTCAACTTCTATTCCTGTTGGAATAATATGAACATTACGATCAAACTTATATTTTTCCTTAAAAAGTTTATATGTCTTTTCTGTTGGTACAATCAATTCTGTTGCGGTTTTATCACAATAAAACTTAGTTAAATATTCAACTATTTTTTTACTTGTACCATTAAAATACCCTTTAGTTATATAATGAACATAATCTTCATACATAGTGTGATAAGTATGAACTAATGGAATATCAAGTTGTTTGGCAATAATTCTAGCAAATGTTCCAACACCAAACTCAGTTTGAGAATGAATTATATCTAAATTCCATTTTTTAATTTTATCTATTGCACGAAGAGGATATATTCCCGTTAATCTATAATCATATATTCCAGTAGGAATTCCTGGAATTCTAATTATTTTATTTTCATTTTCATATTTATAGGATAATTTTTCAGCATTAACAGTTACAATAAATACTTCGTGACCTTTTTTTTCTAAAGCATTTTGTAACATAACAATACTGGTAGAAACACCATTAATATATGGTGGATAACTATCCGTAAAAATTCCTATTCTCATACTATCACTTTCTTTCCTTTATATTTAAAGCGATTCCTCCAATTACAATACCCATATAAAATGTTATAAATCTCCATAATAACATTAATGCTCTTAATTTAGCGTCATTTACAATAAAAACTCCAAAAAATTTTAAGAAACCATATTCTATTCCACCAGTTCCTCCTGGTAGTGGAACAAATGAACCAATGAGCATTACATAAGCAGAAGCTATAACTGATTCTAAAGCATTAAAACTTGTAAAATCACCCATACTATATAAAATCCATACAGGTACCATGTATAAGCATACTAACCCTAAAAAACTAAATAAAATATTAAGCATAAATTCTTTCTTATTAGCAACTAATATTTTAGCACCTTCATGAAAATTATTGATATAAATATTCCATTTTTCTAAAGTTTTTTCCTTATCTTTTACAATTTTAAAAAAAGATAAAATATTAATCCCTTTTGTAACTAAAAACTTATTAGATTTTTTAAAAAAAGCTACTATAAATAAAACTATAATAACAATTGTATTAATAGTAAAACCTAATAAGACTAATTTACTAAGTAATCCATCATATGGAAATATATTTAAAATATGATTTAATATGATTGCAAGTATACCTAGTAAGACCAAAGAAATTTGATAAACAACAAAATCTTCAATTACGACATTTGTAGCATTACTAATAGTCAACTTGTTTTTAGTAAGAGAATATATCTGAAATGGTTGTCCACCTGTAGAAAAAGGGGTTACTGCATTAAAAAATTGAGTAATAGCTTGATTTCTAAAAGCAGACCTTAATTTATATTTACTATTAAATTTTTTAGCAAAATTATATATAACAATAGTTTTGAATAACCAATATAACATAAAAAATAAAAAAGCTACCAAAATTAAAAATAAATTTGCTGATAATATTTCTGAAATTATATTTGAAAAATCATTTTTAAGTGAAAAATATAATACAAGTATTGTAAGTAAGAAAAGTGCACAAACACTCATTATATTTTTTATATTTTGATGCTTTTTCATTTAAGTATCACTCTTTCTAAATATCGGTTATAACACTAATACCTGGTAAATCTTTTCCTTCAAGTAATTCTAATGTTGCTCCTCCGCCTGTTGAAATATGACTAAATTTATCTTTATACCCTAAATTTATAACACTAGAAGCAGTATCACCACCACCAATTATAGTTGTACCATTTATTTTAGATAATATATCGCATAATGATTTAGTACCATTTTCAAATTTTTTTATTTCAGAATAACCAACTGGTCCATTCCATATAACAGTTTTACTTTGATTTAAATATTTTTCAAAAAGTTTTACTGTTTCAGGACCAATATCTAAACAAATATCATCTGAACCAATAGAATTAGATGCAACTATATTTGTGTGAGCTAGACTACTTATTTCTTTTGCAACTACATTATCTACAGGTAAAATTATCTTGTTAGAATAATTATCTAATATTTTCTTACAAAAATCAATATTTTCTTTATCTACAAGTGATTTTCCTACATTATACCCCTTTGCGACTAGAAAAGTATAAGCCATTCCTCCACCAATTAAAATATAATCAGCAATTTTTACTAAATTTTCTATAACACCGATTTTATCATTTACTTTAGCTCCACCTAAAATAACTGTAAAAGGCCTATTTGGTTTTTTTATAGCTTTATATAAAATTGTTAATTCTTTTTCAATTAAAAATCCTATACCATTAGGTAAAATGGATGCGATTCCAACATTTGAAGCATGAGCTCTATGACTTGTTCCAAATGCATCATTTATATAAATATCTCCTAGGCTTGCCCAATAAGAAGCAAGAGAGAAATCATTACTACTCTCTAATTTATTGCCTAAATCCTCATATCTTGTATTTTGAACAAGTAATACATCTCCAACTTTCAATTTTTTTACTGCTTTTTCTAAATTTTTTCCACGTGTCTCAGGAATAAAAATAACTTTATGATTAAGAACCTCTTCTAATCTTTTAGCTACTACCTCTAGATTATTTAGCGCTAAATCAGCTTCTGTTTTTACTCTACCTAAATGTGATAATAAAATAACCTTTGCTCCATTATTCATCGCATATTTGATAGTATCTAGACTTGCTATAATACGATTATCATCTAAAATAACACCATCTTTAATTGGAACATTAAAATCAACCCTAATAATAACTCTTTTATTATACAAATTATAATCTTTTATTGTTTTTTTCATAATTTCTCTCCTATTCATTCCAACTAGAACAAATTGTGGTATTATCCAAATTTGTATCTACATATTTATATGAAAAGCGATAAGATCCAGAATTATCACTAATATTAGTTAGTAAAATATATTTACCATCTGCATTTATCACATCATTAGTAGATGGATCAATTTCAGTTTTTTTTATATAGTTTTTTTCTATTAAACTTGATACTGACATACAATAATTGTCAGATTTATTATTATTTTGATATTCTATTTTAAATTGATTCCATTCATTTTCCACATAAGTCATCGCTGACATCTCTAAATCACGAGCAAAAGATTCAGTTTCTTTAATGTTACTATTAGTTATTGTTGACATTATCTGTGGAATAGTTATTACCATAATAAGTGCTAATATGGCAACTACACCTATCAATTCTATTAATGTAAAACCATTTTGTTTCATATAATCAATCCTATCTAAAAATCATAATTAAAAAATACGACAAAAATAATGCAGCAAAAGGAAATATTAATATAAAAAGGGCCAATCCATTTGAAATCATTTCATAACTAGGTATATCAATAACTAACTCTCTTCCGCTAAAAAAACTATTAAATTCCCAATCTTCTGTAGGTAAATATTCAATATCTAAATTATATTTGCAGTTTCTTATAATTGACAGTTGAATATCCTTTAAATCATCATCTGTAATATTACAATTTTTAATTGTATTATAAAGATGAATATTCTGACTTTTATGCACATAATCAACTATATCTTCATTTAATATTTCATATTTATAGCTTTTTATATCTTTTTCAATTAACATTTTAATAAATGACATATTACCATCTTTTATTAATTTTTGTTCTAAATTATTATAGCCCATATCATCACCTTATTCTATTATTATTATAACAAAATTTAAGGATTTTAAAAGGAAACCTATAATGATTTCCTTTTTACTATACATAATTTTACATACATTTTAGTAAAATTAACATGTAAATTTTTATTTTAATTAAGTCTTTTTAATTTACTCTACATAATTGTATATTTTCTTCGATCATTTAAATGTCGCTACAGTGAAAAATCGCTAACGCGATTAGTACGCGAGCACAAGACGCGAAGCGCTGTAGCTAGACGTAACGCCATCGGCACGAGCGAAACCAAACACGCCTGCAAAAGAGCCAAACCCAAAGTAACCACCACGGCGGAACCAAGGGTAAGCAGTCGTAGGAAAAGTAGCGTAATCACTAAACCATAAACCTTTGCTTCCACTAGATGCATTAATTTTGGTATTAGCTATTTCCTTTGTGGCATCTCCTACCAGTCCAATTGTATAGTCATACCAATTATCTGTATTTAATTCATATTTATATGGATATAAATTATAATATCGTGAATCTGGATAATCTATTCCATCTGTTTTTTCTAATTGCGTTGCATCACTATCATTATTTCCAGGTGCACCATATATTCCATTAAATCCACTATTCCATTTATTATGACTTCCACTTACTAATCTATTATTTATAGTTATAACTCCCATAACATATTCATAGTTTCCTCCACTCATATCGTAGATTCCTGTTATATTTCCAGTTGTACTTGCTTTTGCTTCTATATATGTATTTCCACTTTCACAGGAATTCATATTACTCATTACAGAGGCACTTACTGTTTCTCCACTACAGCCTGTTATAGTTGCTCCATATTGCCACTGATCAGTGAATTTTTGATTTCCATCAACATAATAACCAGTATTAACATTATTTATATATACTTCTTCACATGAATCCTCATTACATTTTCCATATACCGAATATGTTAAATATGAGGCTGCTCCCCATTCCATATTGGTTATCATATGTGAATTTAATTCTTCGTTCGTATTTTTACTTAATGTATAAAACTCACTCACTGATTCATTTGTTAAACTTCTTACATTTGGTTTTATTATTATTTTACTTGAGTTTTTTACATCCCAGTATTTTGTATTTTTTGTCAAAAATGTATCTTTATTTGTAAATGTTTCTTCATCATAACTTGTTTCAAATTTTC
>OLHA01000304.1_pt1 | contig 28843 bp, 27 predicted proteins | sample 1605961 | NCBI WGS metagenome assembly OLHA01 (sample SAMN03283288) | human gut metagenome | biome: human-associated habitat; material: feces | host: Homo sapiens | place: Peru | collected 2012
CTCGCTACCTCCACCTTGGCAAGGTGGCGCTCTACCGGATGAGCTACATCCGCATGTTATGCGGTTTTGTGAACGTGTATATTATACACACAGACCGTACCGTTGTCAAGCATTATTTTCCTTTTTTCACAGTCGGCATAACGCGCAGAGCATCAAAAATGACGTCCGATATCCGAACGTCGCAAAAAAAACTCTCAAGCTCGACCGAACAAAAGCCGAGCTTATTTCATTTTCACCTTCACTGTGCCGTTTCGGTAGTACCGATATCGGCAGCCGGACAATCTTTTTTCACTTTTTTTTCAACCTGACCTTCGTGAATATCTTTTGCACAAAGGACATCCCGCACAGTGTCTAACAAAATTCTCACATCGGCTCCGAAGCCGAAGTTATGAAGATAGTGCGCGTCGAGCGCTGCTTTTTCTTTTGACGTGACATAATCACGGCCGTGAACCTGCGCATAACCCGAAATGCCGGGGCGAAGATTATAGACACCCGCTTTCTCCCGTGCTTCGTGTACCTCTTTTTCTTCGGGAATAAGAGGCCGCGGACCTATAAAGCTCATTTCACCGCGCAGAACATTTATTAACTGCGGAACTTCGTCAAGACTGGTTTTGCGAAGGATTTTGCCGACGGGAGTGATAAAGCTGTCGGCCTTTTTGAGTTCGCATGTGGCACATGACGACGGGGCGCTCACTACCATTGTTCTGAATTTAAGACAATAAAACGGCTTCAAATTTTTTCCGATACGTTTTTGTTTAAAAACAGCGGGCCCTTTGGTTGTCGCTTTAACAACCGCGGCAATCAAAAGCATAGGCACGGCGGCAACTGTAAGTGCAAGCAGTGCAAATACAAAGTCGAGAATACGCTTTATAATCGAGTAGCGTTTAAAATGACGGTCCGGAACGAAAATGCCGTTTTCACCGGAGGAATCATTTAAGTTGCTGTTTCTATTCATATAAAGAAAACCTGCCAATATATATTTAATGACGATAATCTTCGTGATTGACACGTGTTTCGGCGGGTATCCGCGCGGGACTTCATTGTCTCCGCCGAACAACCGCAGGGTTATTATAACCGATTACGCCGATTTTGTCAATTAAAATACATCAATCGGATATTTTGTTACAAATTTTACACAAATCAAGTGGACAAGGAAGACAATAATGTCAAATTTAAACTCTTTTTTTTATGAAGCCTCTGCGGTACTGCCCGACGTAATTCGTGATGCGGTGCGTCAAGCCGCAATCCGGTTCGGAGGCGAGGTGTACGAAATACGTCTTTACACAAACGGCGGAACGGTTCTCACAACCGACAGCGGCACAAAATATGTTACCTCCTGCGGAACCTTTTCGGACATGCCGTGCGAAAGTCTGCGTCCGACGGCAGAGGAAACGGAATATGCCGTGATGAAAGCCGCAGGCTGGTCGCCGTTCGCACATGCGGACGAGATAAAAAACGGATATTTAACCTTCGGCAGCGGAATAAGAATGGGACTGGGCGGCGAGACGGGAGAATCGGGAACGCTCACCGTCAGGGGTGTTTCATCGGTCAATATACGTATTCCGCACGCGCCGCGTGACACCGTGTCGGGATTTCGCGACGGTTTTTTTGCAGGAATTGAAAACGGTCTTCTCGTCGCAGGCGAACCCGGCAGCGGAAAAACGACGCTGTTAAAAAAAACGGTGCGTCATCTTGCGGAAAACGGATGCCGGGTGTGCGTCATTGACGAACGGCGGGAATTTTTCGGACACGGCAAGCCGACGGGAACGGTGCCGAACATCGACATAATAAGCGGCGGCACAAAGGCTGCGGGCATAATGCGCGCGGTGCGCCTTCTCTCCCCCGAATATATTGTTTGCGACGAGATAGGCACGGACGGCGAAAGCGAAGGAGTGCGGGCTTGCCTGAACAGCGGAGTAAAATTTATTGCAAGCATGCACGCGGGCAGCCTTGAGCAGCTCGTTCGCCGCGAACAGTTCAAAACTCTTTTTAACGAGGGCATTTTTGACCGAATAATCTTTCTCGACGGTCTGTGCCCCGGAAGAACTGCGCACGAATATACGTTTACGGAGGTGAAATATGCGATTTGCGGGGCTGATTTTGATATGCGTGCCCACGGCACTCGCGGGAGCGCTCTACGCGGCGGCGATGAAGAAACGTGCAAAAATTTGCATGCTTCTGTCGGAGTTTTTAAGTGATACCGCGCGCTTTATCACGGAAACGGGAGCGGACGTATACGGCACTCTGAAATACATTTCAAAGAAGCAGAAATATGCGGATTTCGGTTTTCCGAAGGATGTGCTGCACGGACTGTCTCTCGGAGGTGAACTGCGCGCGGTATGGAACGAGTGCGCATTGAACGACGGCAGCATATCACGTCTTTTCGACAGTGAACGGGAAGCATTTTCGGCAGCATGCGAGTGCTTTGAAGCCACGACGGGAGACGGGCTGGCCAAACGGCTCACCGATTATGCCGCGCAGCTCAAACAAGCCGCACAGGATCAAATGCGGTGCTTTGCAAAGAACGGGAGCGCAGCCGTGGGTCTTTCGTTTCTCGGCGCGGCGGCACTGTTTATAATACTTGTATAAAACGGAGGAAGCAGATGAACATTGACATTATATTCAAAATCGCGGCGGTGGGACTTATCGTGGCGGTAATAAATCAGGTTCTCACGAGGTCGGGGCGCGAGGAGTACACGATGATAACAACGCTTGCGGGAATAATAATCGTACTTATGATGATACTCCCCTACATCGGCACGTTTTTCGACTATTTAAGGACGGTGTTTGACCTGTGACGGCGCGCATTGCGGCGCTTGCCGTGTGCGAAACGGTGCTCTATCTGCTTTTGAAGCGCTATAAACCCGAAATGTGCCCGCTGTGTGAGATAAGCGCAGTCATTGCCCTGTTTTTTATTATAATGCCCGAAATCAGGCATCTCAAAACGCTGATATCGGAGCTGACGGGAACGGCGGGAATACAGGGGGATTATCTCGAAATTCTGTTAAAAGTGCTCGGGCTTGCCCTCATCACGGAGATATGTGCGGACATGTGCCGTGATTCGGGACAGTCGGCTCTCGGCACAAAAATAGAGTTTTTCGGCACGGTATCGGTGCTCACGGCGTCGGTTCCGCTGTTCAAGGCGGTGCTGCAGCTTATAGCCGCGGCGGCGGGAGTATAGCGCCATGAAAAAAGCTTTTGTTTTATTATTTGCAGCGGCTTTATTGTTTATGCTGATTCCGAAAGCATCTGCGGCAGACAAACCCGAAGAATACTACGCAAGCGTGTGGGATTCCGTTGACGGAGAAACAAAAAAGCTGATGGAATCGGTCGGTGTCACGCCGTCCGCAGAAAGCTTTTCAGATATGACGCCCGAACGTGTGATGCGCGCGGTAATATCGCTTTTCACGTCCGCTGCGGGAGACGCTCTCTCCGGCTTCTGCACCGTGCTTGCGGTTATGCTGACGGTGAGCCTTATAATGTCGTTCGGCATAAAAACGGAAGGGATAAAACAGGCAGCGGAGTGCGCGGGATGCGCATGCGTGATGTTCACGGTGCTTGCCGTGTCAAACGGACTGACCGAAGCGGTAACGGGCGCAGTAAAGCTGACGGAGGATTTTATGCTCGGAGTTATCCCTGCTTTTGCGGGAGTTGTTGCGATGAGCGGATCACCGATGCTTGCATTGAGCTTCAACAGTGTGGTGCTTGTGTTTGCACAGTGCATAAGCGGTGCGTTTTCTTTGTTTTTGCCGTCGTACACGTCAATTATAACGTCCGTTGCCGCGGCAGGGGTAATAAACCCTTATTTTTCGTGCGAAAAGCTGACTTCACTCATAAACAAGATCGCTTGCGGCGCGGCGTCGTTCGTTTGCGGCATTTTCGTGGCGGTGCTGTCGATAAGAGGAGTAATTGCGGGAGCCGCGGACACCGTAACGATAAAAGGACTGCGTTTTCTCATCGGCAGCTCGGTACCCGTGGTAGGAAGCGCTATAGGCGACGCGCTCAACTCCGTTATCGCATCGTTAGGGCTTATCAGGCACTCTGTTGCCGCCGTTGCGCTGACCGCCGTTGTGCTCATCGCTCTGCCCGCGATAGTAAAAACGGCTGTGTATAAAATTCTGTTGAGCCTGCTGTCGGTGCTTGCCGACATTTTATCGCTGAAAAAAATAAGCGGATTCATCGACGCGGTGAACGGCATTTTTTCTCTTTATGCCGCAGTGCTTTGCTTCAATGCTTTTGTATTCACGGTAAGCATCGCTGTTGTGCTGACGATATCAAAATAGCCGGAGGGAAGTTATGGATAAACTCAAGAGCTTTGCCCTGATGCTGCTGTTCGTTTCCGCAGCGCTTGCGGCGGTCACGTTTCTGCTGCCGTCGGGGCGCATCTCAAAATCGGCAAAGGCGGTGTTTTCCGTTTTTATGACGTTGTGCGTTGTCGCGCCCTTGTTCGGAGTAATAGGAAAAAACGGTGATCCGCGCGCGCTTCTCGATATTTTTTCGGGCTTTGAAGCGCCGGATATAACAGAAAACGGGAGCGGGTTTGCCGCCGCGGCGGAGGAAAAAATAAAAGACGCTCTCGGCGCCGAAATAGATCGCCGCACGGATATTCCGTATAATATTTCGCTGAACACTGATATCGGCGTGGACTTCGTCATAAATATAGAAAGTGTACGGATATCCTTTTCGGAGCGACCCGAAAACCTCGACGAAATAGCCTTTGCTCTCGAAAAGGAACTCGGCTTCATGCCGGAATTTAAGCTGCCGTAAACCGAACCGGGCAGCAGACGGTTTTTGAGCGGTTTTCGTTTTTGAGATGCAGGCTTGCCGACACAAGTCAAAGCAAAAAAAGCGGAAAGTGACGAAAAGGGGCATTAACGGGCGGCATCGGTTCAAAGCCCGTCGGCCTGAGCGGAGGACAAATGAAAAAATCAGATATTTTTAATAAGCTCAAAAAGGACAAACGGGTGCTTGCCGTCATCGGCATCGGCATTCTCGGAATGCTGCTTCTGCTGATGTCGGAAACAAAAGCATCCGAAAAAAACGTTAAAGACAATGACGCTATGCCCTACGGCACCGAAGCGGAAAAAGCTCTCGAACGGCGTCTTGAAAATCTGCTGTCGGAGGTCGGCGGCGTGGGCAGGGTCAAAGTGATGGTGACGCTTGACGGCACATGGGAAAGCATCTACGCAAAGGACAGCGAGACAAAGGACGGCTCTGAAAAAGAAGAATACGTCACGGTAAAGGAGAACGGGAAAAACACGGGACTTAAGATCCGCTCCGTGCGCCCCGATATAAAGGGAGTGGGGGTGAGCTGTGAGGGCGCGGACAGCGCTGCGGTACGGGAAAACATCACTTCTCTGATCTGTGCCGCACTCGGCATACCGTCAAACAGAGTGTATGTCGCAAAGGCGGTCGGAAAAACAAAATAAATCATTTCGGAGGTCATTATTATGCATCTGTTACTCGGAAAACGTCAGCTTATTCTCGCGGGACTTGTGGTTCTGCTCGGTCTTGCCGTGTTTGTGAACTGGTATTACACCGGCACAGATAAACAGCTCTCGCCCGAAGGCGCGGCAAACGTCAGCGAAAACGCGGAGAAAAACGGCAGCGCGGAGTATGTAAACGCAGAAGCCGTAACACAGACGGAGGGTGACTATTTCGCATCCGTCAGAATGTCAAGAAACGCACAGCGCGACAAATCGGCGGAGGAGCTTAAAGCGGTAATGGCGAGTGCCGGCGACGGCACCGACACGGCGTCAAAGGCTTCGGCGGCAATCGAGGAGCTTGCAAACACATCGTCGATGGAAACGAACCTCGAAAGCCTTGTTTCCGCCGCAACCGGAAGCGAATGCGTGGCGGTCATCTCGGAGGATTCCGTAAACGTCGTTGTAACCCCCGACGCTTTGAACGACGGAAATGTCCTGAAAATAAGCGACATTGTGTCGGATGTTTGCTGCGGCAAATATGAAAACGTTCGCATTTCGGCTGCGGGCAATTGACAAAAAAAATATTCCGCGGTACAATTATTTTATTTGTACCGCGGAGGTTTTTCTTATGTTATTTAAAAAAACGGGTGAGCGCGACGGCTTCACTGTATTGAGCGACGAATGCGGAAATACCGCGACGTTTGATTTTATCGAGATGACGTCAATCGACGGAAACGAATATGCGGCGCTGTGCGAAACCGATACGGGCGACCTTGTAATTTTACGCATTGCGGAGGACGGAACCGACGAAGCATACGCAACGGTGGATGACGACGCGGTCTTTGATCGCGTCTGCAAAGCCTTTGCAAGCGAATTTCCGGAGGAATTCGACTTTGACTGAACCGCTTTCGCACGCGAAGAAATAACACGCCGCACGGTTTTCATAACGGCGTGTTTTGCGTTTATTGCGTTATTTGTCGTGTGAAAAGTTAGGCTTGACGGCAGTGAGAACAATAACGATAGAGTTTTTTTCATACTGATATGTGCCGAGATCGGGATTGTAAAAATATTTTCTCTCCCTTACACGCGGCGCAACATCGTTCGTATCATCGGGATCTATGATACTGCCCTCGGTGCAGAGGAAAGTGCCGTCGGAATACACCTCGATTATCTGCGCGGTATGGTCAATGGTCGGTATACCCTCATAATAAGTCTGCTGCTTGTTGCTCATAAACAGGAAATCGCCTACCTCCGGCTTGTAAGCCGATGAGTTTGCCGACACATTATACATGTCCTTTTCAATGAGATCATCGAAAAACTCATGCAGAGTATAAACCGTTCCCGCCTCCGGAGTGCGGTAATAGTAGTCCATAAGAACGGACGGAACGAAAACCTTAAACTCATTTTTCAGCAAACCGAATTTTTTGCCGTAATTCTTAAACAGAGAATTGTATTCCTCTATTTTTTGCAGCCTTTCAGGTTCGAAATATGTGGGAGCTATGCGCTCTATTTCCTTGTCGGAATACCCCGCCTGTTTAAGCGCGGGACGGAATACCGCATTCACGGAATAATAGCAGCACCACTTTGACGCGGATTTATACAGCAAATTTGCATATAAAATGTTAAATTCCGCTATGTCGTTTACACCGGCGCGCCAATATTTGTGAGCCTGTTTGTAAAGTATTGTGTCAAATGCGGAGCCGAGTCCGACAGCAACGCGGAGAACCGCACGGGCATCGGCAACCGTAACCGAGCCGTCACCGTCCATATCGGCAAGCTTCCGTGCCTCTGCGGAGAGAGTGTCAAGTCCTACCGCGCAGCGAAGCACGATACGTGCGTCACTCACTGAGACACTGCCGTCAAAGTCGACATCGCCGAGAGCCGCAGCGGCTGCATGCAGCGGAAATACGCAAATGCTTATAACGGCAAGCACCGCGCCTAATGTTTTTTTCACTTTCATTTTCATAAAATTATTCACCCGCAAACTTTTTTCTGCTTCACCATTAAAACACATTTGATGTAAAATAGTCTTAAAACGCTCGGAATGTTATTTTATCACGAATACGCGTTTCGGGCAAGACTTTTTTCCGTCTTATAAGAGAAAAATGAGGGAATGTAAATGTTTCTTACGATTCTGTAATAAATTTTTCTTATAATTGTGGAAAATGAAAAGTCAATGGTGTATAATCCCAAACAAGCATCACACAAAAAGGAGACGCAAACCTATATGGATATTATCGTTGCAGGATGCGGAAAGATCGGAACCGTTCTGATAGAAAGCCTTTTGAGCGAAGGGCACAACATAACGGCAGTCGATGTTTCACCCGAAATTCTCGAAAAAACCGTAACGGCTTTTGACGTGCGCGGAGTATCGGGCAGCTGCGCCGCCTATGAAACGCTGTCGGAAGCAGAAACGGAAAAGGCAGATATTTTTATAGCGGTTACCGACTCGGACGAGCTTAATATGCTGAGCTGTTTTTTCGCTCGAAAGCTCGGAGCGAAGCACACCGTGGCAAGAATCCGCAAGGCGGAATACAATGACCGTGAGAAGAATTTCATGCGCGACAATCTTGAGCTTTCGCTGGCAATAAACCCCGACGCGATAACCGCAAGAGAGCTGTTTAATATGCTCGACCTGCCGTCCTCCGTAAAAATAGAGACATTTTCCAGCAACAGCTTTGAAATGGCTGAACTGCGCATAAAGCCCGATTCGCCGCTTGACGGTCAGCGCCTGTGTGAGCTGCGTGAAAAATACAAGTGCACGTTCCTTGTCTGCGCGGTTCAGCGCGGCGGCGACGTGTTTATTCCCGACGGTAATTTTGTACTGAAAAGCGGTGACAAAATAGGCATCACTGCATCTCCGCAGGAGACGCAGAAGCTTCTCAAAAGTCTGCGTCTTACACAAAAGCACACGCGCAGCATCATGATACTCGGCGGCTCGCGCACCGCTTATTATCTCTCAAAACGGCTTGCGGGCGCGGGGATTTCCGTTAAAATAATAGAACAGAGCTACTCCAAATGCGTGGAGCTTGCAAAAATTCTTCCGCCGAGCGTCCCGATAGTGAACGGTGACGGCGCGGAGCACGATATGCTGATAGCGGAGGGCATTCAAAGCACCGACGCTTTTGTGGCACTGACGGGAATGGACGAGGAAAACATTCTTTTTTCGTTCTTTGCCGCGTCTCAAAACGTGCCGAAGATAGTTGCAAAAGTCAACAGCGAAGGACTCGGACAGATTGCGGAAAAGCTCGGTCTTGACTGCGTAGTCTCCCCGAAACACATGATGAGCGAAGTAATAGTCCGTTATGCACGAATGATTGCAAACGCGGAGGGCAGCCATGTCGAAACGCTGTATAAGCTGATGGACGGTTCCGCCGAGGCAGTGGAATTCACCGTTACGAGCGACTTCCCCGCAGCGGGGATTCCGCTCAAGGAGCTTTCGCTGAGAAAAAACATTCTTATAGGCGGCATTATCAGGGGCAAAAAATCAATAATCCCTACCGGTGACGACTTTATCCAACCCGGTGACCGCGTGGTCGTAATTGCCGATGAACTGCATCTGACCGATTTGTCGGATATTCTTCAGTGATCAGCACAATCTTTCCGTTTGCCGATAGGAGAAATCAGCATGAACCGAAAAATGGTTTTTTACACACTGGGGCGCATTATGCTCGTGATTGCGGCGCTGCTGCTGCTGCCGACCGCATGCGCCGTGTACTTTAAAGAAACAACAATACCGGCGTTTGCGATAACCGTTGCCGTTTCAATCGGCATCGGGCTTGCGCTGACATTTGCGTGCCGTACAAAAAACAGGGTCATATTTGCCAAAGAGGGCTTCGCGATAGTCGCGCTCACGTGGGTGGCTGCATCGGCTGTAGGCGCGCTGCCGTTTTTTATCTCGCATGAGATACCGTCGTACATTGACGCTTTTTTTGAAACCGTAAGCGGCTTTACCACAACGGGCGCGTCGATCCTCGAAAATGTTGAAGTAATGAGTAAAAGTCTTTTGTTCTGGCGCAGCTTCACGCACTGGATAGGGGGCATGGGCGTTATCGTGTTTGTGATGATGTTCACAAATCTTTCCGATCGCTCGCTGCACATAATGCGTGCCGAGATGCCGGGACCCATCGTCGGCAAGCTCGTGCCGCGTGCAAAAGACACCGCCCGTCTTCTCTACATAATATATATTGTAATGACCGTTGCGCTTATCATCCTTCTGCGGCTCGGCGGAATGCCGCTGTTTGAATCCGTGCTGCACGCATTCGGCACGGCGGGTACGGGCGGCTTCGGCATAAAGTCGGACAGCATTGCAGGCTACAGCCCGTATATTCAGTGGGTCATCACCGTTTTTATGCTTCTTTTCGGCGTCAACTTCAACTTATACTATCTGATTCTGATAAAGCGTTTCCGCACAGCCGTCAGGAGCACGGAGATGTGGACATATTTCGGAATCGTAGGCGCTTCGACCGCAATAATTACCGCAAACATTTTTTCAATGTCGGGTTCGTTTTCAAGGTCGCTGCGCGATGCGGCTTTTCAGGTGTCGTCAATCATCACGACAACCGGATATTCGACCGTCGATTTCGACAGATGGCCGTCGCTGTCAAAAACCGTGCTTGTCATTCTGATGTTCATCGGCGCCTGCGCCGGCTCGACGGGCGGCGGCTTTAAGGTGTCACGCGTTATCATTCTTTTCAAAATGATAAAACGCGAGCTTGTAAAGCTCCTGCATCCGAGAAGCGTGCGCGTCATCCGATTTGAGGGTAAGCCGCTCGACGAAGCCACGGTATCGAACACGGGCAGCTATCTTGCAGTGTATTCCGTCTGCTTCTTCGCCATTCTTCTGACAATTTCGGTAGACGGCTTCGATCTCGAAACGAATTTCACAGCAGTGGCGTCATGCTTCAACAACATAGGTCCCGGACTGTCAAAGGTAGGTCCCGTGATGAACTTCTCGTGCTACTCTCCGTTTTCCACCGCCGTGCTGTCGGCGGCAATGCTCCTCGGAAGGCTTGAAATATTCCCGATCCTCCTCGCCGCCGCACCCTCCACATGGTCAAAGAGAAAATAAAGCAATAAAATAAACTGCCCCCGGAATTATCTGCCGACATCGGCATAATTCCGGGGGCTTTTTCTGCAATCAACGTTTAAATATTTCCCTCATGAGGTTCCATTCCCTGTCCGTAAAAAATTCGGGGAAGAAATACATGTCGGGCACACCGATTTCTGCTGCCGTCTCAAAAATACGAAGCTGTTCATATGCCGTTTTCGCCGAAAAACCGTCGGTATCGACAAGTATTCCGGGCATAACGGCTTTTGCAAGCGCCGTTCTGTAACGCATTGACGAGAGCGGGTTGCGCATTTCGGGAGAGTAGTCATGGATTCTGAACTGGTCGCAGAACTCCGAAAGATACGGGTGCATCGTGCTGGAATTTATAAGAGCGTCGGGCTTTGCCTCCTTGGCATATACATAAATCGCGCCGAAAAGCCGATGCATAAGCTCCAGTCCCGCAACGCCTTTTTCATATGTAACGGCTCCGCCCTCCCGCGGATGGTTGTCCATAAAATCAACCTTGAAGCCGTCACAGTTAAAGCAGCCCTCATCGGGCGACAAAAGCGTATGTATCGCCTTTTTGAGTCTTGCGAGATATTTCGGATTTGTGGGATCGGCGGAAAAACGCTCGCCGTTCAGGAAAATACATTCATCATCGGGAAGTCCCTCGGCATTCCAGCAGCGCAGCCAGAGAAGCACGCGTCTGCCTTCGGCATGACGCCGCTCCGCAAAGGCGCGCAAATCACTCCATTTTGATTTATCGGGGACAAGTGTGCCGTACTGCTCCTGCCATTTGTCATCAATTATTACCGTTCCGGGATTAAGTCCGAGTTCATCAAGCTTCTTACAAAAGGCTTCGTAGTGCGCCTCATCCGCGTAATCGCCGGCTTCCCTGCCGCCCTCTCTGTCACGCACGGCGCACTGCTCACCCCATCCGCAGAATATCGGTTTACTCCACCACACGGGCGCGTCTTCCGCTGAAAAATTCTTTTTAAAACCGTAGTGCGATCGGCACCACTCCGAATACATCGAAAAAACGGACATTGCGTCGGGCGCGAAGCCGCACCACATCGTGGGCGCTTTCCACTCGCCCTTCACCTCCGTGTAGCCGCCGAGAGGCAAAGTGAACCAGCAGCCGTTTTCCTTCCAACCGTTTTTCGGCGCATTGAAAAACAGCCTTTGGAAGTTGTGATTGCCCGCTCGCGTTGTGACACCCAGACCGCACCAATCGTCGTTGTAATCGTTACAGAACGGAAAAACAAGCGGCGGAGGACATGCGCGAAGCGGTTCGATAACAGCCGGCACGTCGTCGGTAAGCTTGACGGCGCTCATCTTATTGTCACGCTGACAATTCGGGAGCATATAACCGGACGCGGCAAAATGAGAACCAATGCTGCCCTCGCCGCCTCTGAAATACTCTATTCTGTCGGGCACTCCGCTGCCGAACACCTTCGTTGTAAAAACAAACCCCCGGTCGACTACGCGAACCGTGTATTCTTTTTTGTCAAACGCGCCGCCTATACCGTGCCATACGGCTTTCGCCTCGCTCTTTTCGACAAGCCCGACCCTTTCGCCGAGATCGTCGCTGTCGGCGGTCGGCATTCGGTTTTTAACATAAAATCTAAACAGACGCAAGCCGCTCACATAGACCGAAAAGCTCTCGTTGTGAACGTGCAGCTCGTGTGTTCTGTCAATAATTATTCTGTGCATAAAATATCCTCCCTTTCGGTTCGGAGAACACGTCTGATGCGAATTCAGCCGTTTCTTCGGCATATCCGCACCAAAAAATACGCTCTCCTGCACCTTGCCTCGCACATATTTTATCATATTCGGGAAAGCACAGTCAACAGCTTTGAGAAATTCGGCGGAACAAAAGCCCCGCACCGACCGACATAAAAAAAGTAAAGCTGCAAGACGAACCGAATTAAGGGTAATAATCACCAAAAAGCCATATTGATTTTTATATAAAACACTGAAAGATCTTTTTTTGACAAAAAATTTCGCAAATGCGGTGTAAAAAACCTCTGTTTTTACCATATATATTATGAGAACAAAAATTCTTCTATATCAAGAGGTGAGTCTCAAAACGATTCTGATACGTGCGGATCAGCATGCGCAACAATGATTCTAAGCAAATATGGCATATTTGTTTCGGAAAATGAGATTAAAGAAAAGGCTTTTTCTTACAACCGGTCAAATCCATTAGGCTATACGTATGTTTTTGCATTACGAAAAGCAATAAACTATTTTCTGTCTTCCAACGGCAAAACAATTCGATACATGGAAGAATACGTTGCAACTGATACAGATGATAACATGTATGGAATACTAATCTTATTACTGATTGGCAGCAACCGTCCTATTCAAATTCCAATTAACAACCAAACAGGAACAAATTCGGGTTTACCTTACAGAACACCGGGGCATTATATCGTAATTGAAGGAGTAAAAACAGGAGATAACGATAATTTATATGCAATTGTCGCCGATCCTTACGCAACATATAGCGGAAACAGCAGAACATCAGATTATTCCGGTATATGGGAAATACCCATTAATGAACTAAAAACATTTAGTTTCAATCATTCTTCTTATATTCTTTGCGAAGAAGATCAATCCGGTTAAAGGAGGACTGTTTTATGAAAAAACTATTGTATGCATTTTTCGCAATTGTTCTCGCTGTTTCATTTCTCGGCGGTTGCTCCGACAAAAGCGTTATCAATCAAACAACCGCACCCTCCGAAGCATCGGAAAATAATCGACAGCCGGAAAACGGCAGCACCGATAATCCGAGCCATGCATTCGGTCAAAACGCCGAAGTCGGTTATGAAATAAAAAAAGATAAGATCAAAATGACCGATGTAAAAGATTTTGACGGCTGTCGAATATACAAGGACAATTACCCAATGGGTCAGGGCGGTCCGCTTTTTGAAGTTACCGACGAGGTTAAAGCAACGATCAATAACGAAATTGACAGATTTTTGCGTATTGCCGGATTGGAAATCAACGATGACGGAAAGAAATCGGATCTTTCCGTGATTGAAGTCACTTGCAAAAGCGGTGAATATATTATTGCCGCCCCGCAGTCTATGTCTGCAGACATTAAAGGATCGGGGCTTACCGTGAACTCCGACATAAAAGAAATCACGTCGCATCCGCTTATCGCTTCATTACTTGATTTTATAGGGTTTGACGCATACGATTCTGATTCCGACTGCACATTAAAGGACGGAAAACTCAATTCTGTCGAATATATTCTGACAGACAGTTCAACCCCCGCAACAGGGAAATATGTCAGAATATCTCTTTCAAACGAATCCGATTCCGTTTTTGCCGCTGCGGTCTATCCCGATTTTTCTGCTCCCGCCGTTACCGAACGTAAATTCGTAGGCTGTGAAAGCGCAAAAAAATCGCTTGAAAAAGAAAACAGAACCGTCGACGGTGTAAAAATCATCTATACGTTAAATAACGATCTGTGGATTCCGTATTATAAATTCTATGTCCGTGCGGACTTGTCTGCGGCGGACGGCTTCACGGCGTATAACACATACACCGTGCCTTGTTTTCGCTGATATGTAAGTCCGTTACCTGCTTCGGATATTACATATTATATCCCTATTTGAAAACAACTGTGTCCGGGCTTGTTCCCCCAGCCGGACACAGTTGTTTTTTAAATAAATTCGCGATGTTTATTACCCCGTTCCGCACTGCACTGAAAGATTCGTGAAGCGCAAATCCTTTCTCCTGCGTTTTCGGAACGCACCGGTTCGGCGCTTTTTTGCTTCCGTCTCACACAACATACCGTTTTCACATGTTTTTTACTGTATGTTGATAAAAAACACACTGTTTCCGATCAGGGAAAAAACGGTATTGCTTTTCCCAAATAGACATGATAATATTTCATTGAATCAGCCGCAGGCAAAAGCGGCATACACAAGAGGAACAGGAGGAGACTCGTCATGTCCGAAAAATCAAAAATTCACCTTATAGGCAACGCGCATCTTGACCCCATCTGGCTTTGGCGCTGGCAGGAGGGCTGCGGCGAAGTGCTTCAGACATTCAGAAGCGCGCTCGACAGACTCAACGAATACCCGGATTTTGTGTTTACATGCTCGTCGGCAGCATACTACAAATGGGTCGAAGATATTGCACCAGACATGTTTAAGGAAATACAGGCAAGAGTTAAAGAGGGACGCTGGGTGCCCGTAAACGGGTGGTGGGTACAGCCGGACTGCAATATGCCCTCGGGTGAGAGCTTTGCGCGTCAGGCGCTTTATTCGCAGCTTTATTACTATGAAAAATTCGGCAAAATCTGCCGCACGGCATATAATGTCGATTCGTTCGGTCACTCCGGCAATCTTCCGCAGCTTATCAAAAAGGGCGGAATGAAAGCATATGTCATGATGCGCCCCGGTCACCGCGAAAACGCAGATATCCCCGACACATTTATGTGGAGAGCTCCCGACGGGACGGAAATTCCTACTTTTAAAATTCCCGATCCCTGCGGCTATGCGCCCGGCGACGTGGACGGCTTTGAAAGAGCGAGAAAAATTGCGGAGGAACGCATCGAACGCGACGGTCACGGAATGATGCTGTTCTACGGCGTCGGCAACCACGGCGGCGGTCCCACAAGGGGCGTGATAGAGCATGTTCAAAAGGAACTGAAGGAGGACGGTTACCACGAGATGCTGTTCTCCGATCCCGATACTTTCTTTGAATCGCTCTGTCTTGAGAAAGTCGAGCTTCCCGTATGGGCGGATGATTTGCAGCACCATGCAAGCGGCTGCTATTCCGCAACGAGCATGGTAAAAAAATTAAACAGAACGGTCGAAAACTCACTCTATTCCTCCGAAGCGTTTGCCGCGGTTGCGGCAAGGGTCGCCGACATGAAGGATAAAACGGAGAGTTTCAAAGAGGCATGGCGCGACGTCTGCTTCAATCAGTTCCACGATATTCTATGCGGCTGCTCAATAATGGAAGCCTATGATGACGTAAACGCTTCCATGGGGCACGCGCTCACGATTTCGGACAGAATACAAAACGAAGCCTTTTTGAGAATATGCAGACGCATCGACACATGGGTAGACGGCGTTTCGGAACCTGTATGTGAGGTAAGAAACCACTCGGCAGGTCTGTTCCCTCGTCCCGTTGTGGTTTTCAATCCGCTTTCTTTCCCCGTAAAGGTGCCCGTAAAGACATACGATCCGTCAAAGGCTGTAACCGATTCGGAGGGCAGAAACGTAATCTACAGCAATGTCCGTTCGTCGCGCTCAAACGACACTCACCTCGACACCGTTTTCCTTGCGGATGTTCCCGCGCTCGGATATGAGGTCTATTGGCTTACGGGGCTTTGGGGGCGTGACGGCGAACCCGATATTCACCCCGTTTCGGACGCAAAAGGCAACGGCTTCACGATAGAAAACAAATATCTTCGCGTTACATTTGACAAAACGACAGGTTTTATCACTTCGCTTTTAAACAAAGAAACGGGCTATGACTACGCGTCCGCCGAAAAGCCGATCGCAGTGTCCACGGTAATCCACGATGAGGACACCGACACATGGGCGCACAATGTCTTCACTTTCCACAATATCGAAGGCGTTATGGATCTCGAAAAGATAGAGCTTGTGGAAAACGGCAATGCAAGATGCGTTATCAGAACAAAACACACCTACAAAAATTCGTTCCTCACACAGGATTTCATACTCGGAGCGGAGCAAAAAACTCTCCGCGTGAAGTGCAAGGCAATTTGGCAGGAAAAGTTTACACTTCTCAAAATGAGCTTCCCCGTTTCGGGCGGCGAGCTTATAAACACATATGAAATTCCCGGAGCGTTTATCAAGCGCCCGGCAAACGGCGAGGAAGAGCCTGCGGGCAAATGGGGTGCAATCACGTTTACCGACGGCGGCAGACATACGCTTGCCGTGCTCAACGATTCAAAATATTCATACGACTGCCCCGAAAACGATTTCCGTCTTACGGCAATCAGAAACGTTATTTTCGCCGATCACTATTCAAACCGTCCCGCCGCAAACTTCAACTTCACGGACGAAGGTTTGCAGCGCTTTGAATACGGAATCTTCACATGCGACGGCGAAGCGGAAAAAGGCGACGCCGAAAAAGAGGCTGTTATGTTCAACGTGCGTCCCGTAACCGTACCCGAAAGCTTCCACAAGGGAAGCCTTCCCCGGAAGCAGGGCTTTATCACAACAGGCACCGACAGCATAATCATGACAGCATTCAAATTTTGCGAAGACGGATCGGGCGACCTTATCATGCGTTTTACCGAAACCCGCGGCGAGAAAACGCACGCAAAAATCGAAAGCGCGCCGTTTAACGCACATATCGAAGCCGATTTCGGAGCGAACGAAATAAAGACCTTCCGAGTCAAAAAGGACGGCTCCGTTAAAGAGACAAACTTCCTTGAGGGAATAGTTGAATAAAAATTAACTCCCCCGTACCTGCCGCATTTGACGCAAAACACAAGAAACAAAACAAAAAAGACTGTATTTCGCATATTGCATTAAGATTTAATGCTCTGTGAAGTACAGTCTTTGTTAATGCGGTGTTTTGAGCAAAAAACGCTTTCACTTCAAAATACGGCAGACACATACTGCGCCGATTCTCATACGTCAGACGCACGGTATATTTTCATAATGTCATTGAGCATATCCATATGCGAAAAATCCTTGTTGTAGATTATTCGCGTTTCGCGCGCCATACTCAGATTTTCGATCGGAAGTGCGGTAAGCTTACCCTTTTTAATCTCATCCATACATGCGCTTTTCGGCAAAATAGAAACGCCGAGGTTTTTTCTGATAAGGTCTTTTATTGTCGCAATATTGTCAACCTCAAGAGTTATGTCGAAATCCGACACCGAAACATTATTGCTTTCAAGAGTGGATTCAAAAAGTATTCTTGTTGCGGAGGATGTGGTGCGAAGGATCATTTTCTGTTTTTTGAGATCACCGAGCGTGACAACGCCTTTTTTGGCAAGCGGGTTGCCGTTTGCCATAATGCACATGAGATAGTCGGTGTCGAGCATCATGGACGAGAAATGAGAATTGGACAAAGCGCCGTCCACAATTGCAATATCAATCTCATAATTTTCAAGCATATCATAAAGATTATTTATCGTATCAGTAAAAAGTATTATCTTAATATCACTTTTTATGTTGGAGTATTTTGCAAGAGAAGCGGCGGTAAGATTGCTCTCCGCAGTGTGCGTAATACCAACCCGAAGCACAGAAAGATGCTTGCCGGAATTTTGAAGCTCCATAAGCATTTTTTCATTCAGAGACTTAAGCCGCCGTGCGTATTTAACAACGATCTCACCTTGCGGAGTGAGCTTTAAGCCCATTTTCCCGCGCACGAACAGAGGTGCGCCCACCTCCTCCTCCAAAAGCTTTATGTGGTGGCTTACCGCCGGCTGCGTCATTGAGAGAGACTCCGCCGCACGTGTGAAATTTTGATACTCGACAACCGCCAGCAATGTCTCCGTTTTATTATCTATCATACTATCACCATTACGAATTTTTATGCATACTATCACCATTACGAATTTTTATGCTGATGCAAAATAACATAATTTGCATTTATCGTAAAAAAGTATATCATATAAATACGGTCTCCGCAAGAGGGGATTTTATGTTTTTCCGAAAGGCAGATATTATGGTACCGTCAATTTATGAAAAACTTAATATCACATCACCTGTATCGCAAATTATCATATCGGTCGCGCTGATGCTCATATGCGGCTTTGCCGTGACGCGCATCACAAAAAAGCTTCGCCTTCCGAATGTTACGGCATATATTCTCGCCGGAATTGCGCTCGGTCCGTTTTGTCTGAACCTTGTTCCGACGAATGTGATAAAGGGAATGGATTTCATCGCCGATATCGCTCTTGCGTTTATCGCATTCGGCACCGGAGAGTTTTTTAAACTTGAAACACTGAAGAAAAGCGGAGCAAAAGTCCTCGTTATCACAGTTTTTGAAGCCGTTCTCGCATCAGTCGCCGTTTTCGCCGTCACCTTCGGAATATTGGGACTTGACCTTAATTTTTCGATAGTCCTCGCAGCGCTTGCCTCCGCAACCGCGCCTGCATCAACCGTAATGACGATTCGTCAGACACGCTCAAAAGGCGATTTTGTCGACACCTTACTGCAAGTGGTGGCGCTTGACGATGTGGTGGGACTTATCGCCTATTCGATAGCCATATCGGTAGCGCTTGCATCGTCAACGGGTTCGTTTGAAGCGGGAAACATAATCAAGCCGATAATAACAAATATCGCTGTTTTCGCGCTCGGCGGTCTTTTCGGTTTTTTCTTAAAGCTGCTGCTGCAAAAGCGCTCAACCGACAACCGCCTTATCGTATCCGTTGCACTGCTGTTTGCGTTTTGCGGAATCTGCACGCTGTTTGACGTGTCGCCGCTGCTCGGCTGCATGTCAATGGGCATGGTTTATATCAACATTACCGACGACGAGAGGCTGTTTAAGCAGCTCAACTATTTTTCGCCGCCCATACTGCTGCTGTTTTTCGTGCGTTCGGGACTGAATTTTGACCTCGGAGCACTTGTAAATGCGTCGGGAACGGTCGGCATGGTGTCGCTTCTGACAGTGGGCATCATATATTTCATATCCCGCATAGCCGGTAAATACGCCGGCGCGTTTCTCGGCTGTCTTATCACAAAAAAAGACGCAAGGGTGCGCAATTTCCTCGGTCTGGCACTTATTCCGCAGGCAGGCGTGGCGATAGGTCTTGCAGCCATGGGCGCACGTACACTCGGCGGCGAAGCCGGGCGCGCACTTGAAACGATCATTCTCGCGTCAAGCGTTCTCTACGAGCTGATAGGTCCCGCGTGTGCGAAGCTGTCTCTTTATCTTTCACATTCATATTCCAATAAAATCGAAGACATCGTCCCCGAAGTCGGTGACGTGACACCGGAATCACCGTCGGAAACCGGCAAAAAGAAATCGGAAGTTGAACTGCTGATAGAGCGCATACACGCGATACAATCCGAGCTGCCGAAGCATAACGATCCGTATTACGACGAAAACGAGGCGGCATTTTCGGAGGCGGCGGAAGAACACTTTGCGCGAATGAACGAGGTTTTGCCGAACAAAAACAAGAAAAGGAGCAAACGAACATGAATACATTTATAATGAGCACGACGGATCCGATTGCAAACGTGCTCGGCGACTGGTCAAAGGAGCTTAACACCGCATCGGTGCTGCTGCGCGCGGCGCTTATCGTGATACTCGCTTCCGTTATCGGCTGTGAGAGATCAAGCAAGCGGCATTCGGCGGGTCTTCGCACTTTTATTCTGATATCGTTCTCATCGGAGGTTGCCATGACGGTCGACCTGTTTTTAATGCGCGATTTTTCGTTCAGGCTGCCGCTTCTGTCCGCAGCTACTCTGACAGCCTCCGCGCTCGTAAGCGTCAATTCGATACTGTTCAGCTCGCGCAGTCAGATAAAAGGACTGACCACATCTGCCGGACTGTGGGCATGCAGCATTCTCGGCTTTACGGCAGGCGCAGGGCTTTACACACTGTCGCTTATTGTTTTTGCGTTTCTTCTCTGCATTCTCGCATGCTTTCCGTCTTTTGAAGCGTATCTCAAAAACCGTTCGAACCACTTTGAAATACATCTTGAGCTTAAAAGCAGTGAGTATCTGCGCGATTTTGTAACGGTGAGCCGCCGTCTCGGTCTGCGGATAGACGACATCGAGGCGAATCAGGCTTATGTCGGCTCAGGATTAAGTGTTTATACGATCACTTTCACCGTATGCAGTCCGGAGCTGAAAAAATACAAAACACACCGTGAAACGGTTGAGGCTCTAAGCTCTCTCGACTATATTTATCACATTGAAGAAATGCGCTGAACAAAAAAAAGGCAGACCGTCAAAAAAAACGGCTGCCGCGCAGCTCCTATTATCCCGTCCGCGGCGTACAATGCGCTGCAGGCGGGATATTTCTGCTGTATTTTACGAATCTCTGAGGAAGGATTTTTCGGTATTGAAGCTATTCCGTAAAGGCAAATATGCCTGGTCTTATCCTGCTTTTCATTCGCGACATGCAAAACACATCGTCGCGGGCAAAGATAATGTGGTCGCACAGCTTTACGTCAAAGCCCGAAAGCATATCGGAAAACTTTTCGGTGGTGCGGATGTCGCTTTGCGACGGTGCGGCAAGCCCGCGCGGGTGACAGTGCGACAACAGCACGGCGGCGGGAGAATTTGACAGTATTTCAAAAAATACCGCATTCAGGTCAAGGCTCACCTCGTCCGATGTTCCGCCCTTTACGCGCACGGTATTTATCACGCGTCCGGCGCCGTCCAGCGACACCATAAGAGCCGATTCGGACGACATGTCGGCAAAATACGGCGTCAGAAACTCCACGGCATCGGCTCTGGTACGCACGGTCGCTTTTGTCTCACAGCGGCTTTGATGATATTCACCGAATATCGCAGGAATAAGCTTTATAAGCGATGCGGTACGCTCGCCGACTCCGTCAACATGCATGAGCGCTTCAAACGGCGCATCAAAGACATTTGCAAGCGAGCCGAAACGGTTTATAAGTTCATGAGCGAGTTCGTTTGTATCACGCCGCGGTATCGAATAGAAAAGAAGCATCTCAAGAATATTATGCTCCGAAAAACCGTCAAGTCCCGTAGCGATAAAGCGTCGGCGCAGACGTTCACGGTGTTTTTCATGAATATTTGTTTTTGATCTTTTCTTATCGGAGTTATCCGTATATTTCTGCCCCCTTTACCGGTATGCATGCGGCAGCGAAGAACGCGACGCGGACGTGTCAACGCCTGCCGACCCTCTTTACGGCTTTCGGCTTAATAATAAAAACATTGAAAAAATACACCGAATGATGTATCATAGGCTTAATAATAAAGCAAAGGTAAAATCGAAAATGCGAAACTATGTAATAGGTAAAAACGACGCGGGACAGCGTCTCGATAAATTCATAACAAAAACCGTTCCGTCGCTGCCGAAAGCGCTGATGTACAAATATCTGCGTCTTAAGCGAATAAAGCTCAACGGCAAAAAAGCGGACATCGCGACACGTCTCAACGAAGGCGACAGCGTGGATATGTACATAAACGACGAGTTTTTTGTTGAAAAAGAAGAAAAATATTCTTTTCTCGGCGCAGGTAAAAATCTCGATATAATATATGAAGACGAAAACATCATGCTTCTCGACAAAAAGGCCGGTCTTCTCTCACACCCCGACGAGGGAGAATATGTCGACACTCTTATCGGTCGCGTGCAGCGCTATCTCTGCGAAAAAGGCGAATATGACCCGAAAAGCGAAGCCTCGTTCACGCCCGCTCTTGCAAACAGAATAGACCGCAACACCGGCGGCATAGTTATGGCGGCAAAAAACGCGGAAGCACTGCGGATATTAAACGAGAAGATAAAATTCCGTGAGATAAAAAAACTTTACCTGTGCATTATTATCGGCTGTCCGCCGAAAAAAAGCGACACTCTCCGCGGGTATATGATAAAGGACGAGAAGAAGAACAAGGTAACCGTGCTTCCCTCTCCCGCCCCCGGTGCGCGTGAAATGAAAACAAAGTACACTGTGTTGGCGTCAAAAGACGGAATCTCTCTTGCCGAAATCGACCTCTTAACGGGGCGTACTCATCAGATAAGAGCACATATGGCATCAATCGGGTATCCGCTTCTCGGCGACGGAAAATACGGCACAAACGCGCAGAACAAAAAATACGGCGGCTACAAAAAGCAGTGCCTTTATTCCTATAAGACCGTGTTTGATTTTGAAACCGACGCAGGGATACTCAATTATCTTAAGGGAAAAAGCTTTGAAGCGGATAACATCTGGTTCCGCGACGCATTTTATGACGGAACCTTACTTAAAACTCATGAAAAAAAATAAAATATTATTTTATCATTTCAGCGAATTGAGCTTCGTCGATAACGCGAATGCCCAATTCGTTTGCTTTTCGCAGCTTGCTGCCCGCACTTTCGCCTGCAAGCACAATGCTCGTTTTTTTTGAAACCGAGGACGAGGTTTTTCCGCCGAGCCGCTCGATGATTCCGCTCGCTTCATCACGCGTATACATTGAGAGTGTACCCGTGAGGACAAATGTCATGCCGGTGAAACGGGAATCGGACGTGTCGGCAAGACTCGTCATGTTTACGCCGCAGTCCTTGAGCCGTTCGACAAGCGACCTTGTCCCCGGCAGTGAAAAGAACTCAACCGCACTCTGCGACATAACCCTGCCGAAGCCGTCAATTTTCAGCATGTCCTCCTCGGACGCGTTCATAACGCCGTCAAGCGTGCCGAAAGAGACGGCAAGCAGCTTTGCGGCTTTCGCGCCTATATTGTCGATTCCGAGAGCAAAAAGAAGTCTCGAAAGATCATTGCTTTTTGATTTTTCTATTGCGTTTATAAGATTTGCGGCGGACTTTTCGCCGTGTCTGTCAAGAGCTGCGACCGCATCGGCTGTGAGCAGATAAATATCCGCGGCATCGTGAATCATTCCTTTGGTTATAAGCGTTTCGCATAGCGCGTCTCCCATTCCCTCTATATCCATCGCGTCGCGTGAGCAGAAATGGATAATATTTCGCAAAAGCTGCGCGGGACATTCCGGATTGCGGCATTTAAGCGCGCTGACGCCGTCGTCTCTGAACACCTCGGCGCCGCACGACGGGCACCTGTCGGGCATCTTAAACACGGGAGACGAACCATTGTGTTTTTTCACCGCAGCCACTTCGGGGATAACATCGCCCGCTTTGCGCACGGTTATCGTATCGCCTATCGACAAACCGAGACGGTCTATCTGTTCCTGATTATGCAGCGTCGCGCGAGAAACCGTGGAGCCTGCAAGAAAAACAGGAGCAAAACACGCAGTGGGAGTAAGCACTCCCGTACGTCCGACCGACACCTCGATATCGGTGAGCACCGTGTCTTTTTCTTCGGGCGGATATTTGTATGCTATCGCCCATCGCGGGAATTTTGCCGTGCTGCCGAGAATCTTTCTCTTTTCAAGGTCATCTACCTTTATAACCGCACCGTCGATGTCGTATTCAAGCTCCCCTCGGACGGAACCGATACGTTCAAGCTCCTTTTCCGCCTCCGTGATGTTTTTGCACGGAGTGTAAAACGGCACGGTAACAAAGCCGAGACGCCTCAAAAGGTCAAGGCTCTGTTTATGTCCCGTTATTTCCGCACCCTCTGCACGCTGAACGTTGAAAACAAAAATGCTTAATTTGCGCTGTGCGGTTACGGACGGGTTTTTCTGGCGCAGACTTCCCGCTGCGGCGTTTCTCGGATTCTTAAACGGCTTTTCACCCGCAAGCTCCTGCTTTTTAACAAGTTCAAAAAACACGTCGCGGCGCATATACACCTCTCCGCGAACCTCTATATAGGGCAGCGCTTCACGAAGACGAAGCGGAATTGATTTCACGGTTTTAAGGTTTTCGGTTATATCCTCCCCCACATCTCCGTCGCCGCGCGTGGAACCGCGTGTAAACACACCGTCGGTGTATTCGAGTGACACCGACAGTCCGTCTATCTTCGGCTCGACAACATATCCCGTCTCTCCGACGGCATCCGCAACGCGCCTGTCGAAATCCTCTATCTCGCCGAAATCAAACGCATCAAGAAGACTCTCCATGCGAACCTCGTGTGTGACGCTCTCAAAAGTGTTTTCCGCTTTGCCGCCGACACGTGAGGACGGGGAATCGGGACGCTTTAACGACGGGAACTCGTTTTCAAGTCCGATAAGTTCGCGCGACATCATGTCGTACTCGTAATCGGACACATCATTTTCATTCTCGACATAATAGCGGTAGCTCAAATGATTTAATTGTTCGGTAAGCTCGTCTATGCGTTTTTTTGCCTGTATTTCATCCATGCTGACGCCTCCGAAAACGAAAAATATCTTTTTTATTTTATCACTTTTTCCCTAAGAAATCAATAAACACAACCGAAAAATTATATTTTTTTACCAAAGAAAAGACTGCCGCAGACCGGCGGAATATACGCAATCCCGCATCGGTCCGCAACAGCCGTTTTTACATCGTTTCCGGTGTTGTTTTTCCGGTTTTTATTTCTGTTTTGCGCCGCCGTCGAATTTTTCGAGCACCTTAACGCTTACCGCAAAGCAATCCGCAAGCCCCTGAAGATTCATATTGTCGTAGGAATCGCGTCTGGTATGATAATAGCTTTCAAGCTTGTGGTTAAGCCCCGTTATGCCGGTTACGCGGAATCCCGCCTGCGCGAAGGCAGCGGAATCGGTTGCGCCGCCGAGAGGCGGAACCATGCCTTTTTTGCAGCCGATGCCGAGATCGGCAGCGCTCTCCATAAACAAATCCGAAACATCCTTATCCGCGGCAACGGTACCGTTAAGATCGCGGTAATTTGTCATGAGATATTTGGGATCGTGAATAGTATCATACGAATAAATGAATGTGGGAACGTCGTCGAACTCGCCCTTATGCGCTTCGCACCATGCCTTCGCACCGCGAAGCCCCGCCTCCTCCGAGCCGGTGAGGACAACGCCTATTTCGGTGTTTTCAAGCTCGATACCCTCATCCTTGAGAGCCTTAAGTATCGCAATGCCCATATAACAGCCGGAGAGATTGTCGTTTGCACCGTCGACTACGCGCTTTTTATTCCACATGAAATAAAGTCCTATCCAGAACGGAACAAACACAAGAGTAATAAGACCGAGCGTTTTGAGGTATGACGCATCAGGAGACGCAAGCTTAATCACAGAGATAACAATAAGATAAAGAGCGCCCACGCCGCAGATTATCGCGTGACCTTCAAATCCCACGCCGCCGAGCGCATAGTTAACGGGCCATTCCCATGCTGCGTCGGGGTGTCCGTTAAAAATTATACGGCGTTTCGTTTCACCCTTGCATTTTTTAATCGCGGTGACGTTATGTCCCGTTTTCTCGGGAAACAGCGGGTCAACAAGTTTTTTATAAAGACCGAACTGCAGAAACGCAACCGCAAGTCCGAAAACGACAAGCGCAATACTCACGGCGGGCACAAAGAAATACAGCACAAACGCAAGAAGCACTGAGGTAATCGTTATATAAATCCATCCGTAGAAGGAACCCGGATTTTCCTTAAAAGATTCCACTTCGGCTTTTTCGCACCCGCAGTCTTTTTTCAGAACTTCAGCCATGTATTCACATGCCTGCTTCTCACCCTTTGAGCCGGGAGATCTCTTTTCAAATGTTTTGCATATATGCGTGATCTCTTTAAGCATATACTGTGCGAATTTGTCTTTTGCGGCAATAACCGAACTTAAATTCATTTAAACTCGCTCTCCTTTTTTGTTTTAAGAATATTTTAAGCACATTACAATTCACAGTCAATATATAAATTGTTAATATTGTATAAATAAAAACAAGTTTCCGCTAATCGGTTTGATTCCGTCGCAAAAAACACTTGTTTCCGACCGTTCTTTTGTGGTAAAATGTATTTATAATAAATTACGGTTTTCGGAGATGAAGCGGCTTGATCATTCTTGCACCCGAAAAAATTAAAGCGGTTGAAAAGCGTGCGAACGACGCCGGACTGTCATACATGCGGATGATGGAAAAGGCGGGACGCGGCTGCGCCGAATACATACTGAAAAACCACCGAAGCGCACAAAAAGCGGTGATTCTCTGCGGCAAGGGAAAGAACGGCGGAGACGGCTTTGTTATCGCTCGTCACCTGACCGCGGCATGCAAATTCGTCACGGTCATCAAGCTTTTTGACGCTCCGAGTGATTTGCTGTCCGAAAGCCGGCGTGAGCTTTTGTCCTCCGACACCGAGATGCTTGTGTTTCCCGCAGACCGTGCGCGCGCAGCCGACGCAATCTCAAAGGCGGATATCATTGTCGACGCCGTTTTCGGCATAGGCTTTTCGGGACAGCTTCCCGCGGATGTTAAAGAAGTTAACCGCCTTTGCATGCGTTCTGACGCAGTCAAAACGGCAATCGACCTCCCGTCGGGCTTATCGGCAAACGGCATTTCGGAGGACTGCTTCAAGGCAGACGAGACGCTGTCGATGCTGTGTCTTAAAAAAGAACAGGTGTATAAGCCTTTTTCGTCTTTCTGCGGAAAAGTTACGGTTATTCCGATAGGCATAGACATTTCTTTTACAAAAGGTGTATTCACCCTCACGCCGCCTGAGCTGCGCGAAAGACTACCCGTCCGTCCGTTTGATTCAAACAAGGGAACCTTCGGAAAAGCGGCGATAATTGCGGGCAGCAAAAACATGCCCGGAGCCGCGATAATAGCGGCAAAGGGTGCTGTATCGTCCGGCGCGGGACTTGTATGTGTAATGTACCCCGATGTTTGCCGCGAAATAATCTGTTCGGCTGTCCCGGAGTGCATTCACGAGCCGCTTTTGACAGACGGAAACGGCATGATAGACGCTCTTGAAGCCGAAACCGTCGCGAATAAAACCGAAAAATACGGCGCGGTCGCTTTCGGCTGCGGACTCGGCACAGGCAACAGCGGCGCTGTGCTGCTCGAAACGCTTTTGCGCACATACCGCGGAACGCTTATCATAGACGCCGACGGCATAAATATTTTGGCAAAGCATATAGATTTATTGAAGAATGCCTCCTGTACCGTGCTGCTGACACCCCATCCCGGCGAAATGAGCCGTCTTACGGGGAAAACGATAAGTGAAATAAATGCCGACAGAGAGCACACGGCTGCCGAATTTGCACAAAAACACAATGTTTATGTCCTGTTGAAGGGCGCAAACACGGTGGCAGCATCCCCGTCGGGAGAAGTTTTTATAAACACGTCCGGTTCCACCGCACTCTCACGCGGCGGCAGCGGCGATCTGCTGACAGGGATAGCAACGGCTCTGACAGCCGAAGGTGCAGCGCCGTTTGACGCGCTCATGCTTGCCGCTTTCCTGCACGGCAGAGCGGGTGAAATTGCGGAAAAACGCTTCACCCCTTACGCGGCGACGGTTCAACATATTACGGACTGTTTGCCGGAGGCTTTCTTACAATTGTTTGAAGGTCAGTGATTTACGTGTTCAAAAAAACAATCGCTTTTTTTCTCACTCTGCTGCTCACATTTGCCTTTTTCGGATGTAAAATGACGTCTGCCGCGCGTTTTGAACCCGCAAAAAGCTTATCGGCAACAGTGCAGGCGAAAAAAGGCGATTTTTCCTTTTCCTGCAAGGCAACGTGCTCGTCATATGAGGAGGTAAAGATCGAATTTACCGCGCCGCAATCCCTTGAAGGACTTTCTCTGACGCTCTCGTCGGACGGCATCAAGGTCAACGCATACGGAATCGCGGATAATATCCCCGCAGACTATATAAGCCAAAGCTCCCCCGTCGGGATTCTTCTCTACGCGGTGCGAGACGGCATTTTTACGGCACGCGATTTTACAGACACCGGCAACGGAACGTATACAGCCGATATAACGGTCGGCGAAACGCCTGTTCGGATTACATATTCCGACAACGGCATTATTACGGGGATAGACGCTTTTTCCGAAAGTTTTCACGCTGTTTTTAACTGAAAAAAAATTATTAAAAAAACAAAACAAATGTTTGCTTTTCCAGAACATTTGTGCTATACTGTAATTGACACCGAAAACGCAAGGTTAATACATAACAAAAAGGAGTCAAAATGAAAGAACTTAACAAAACACAACGTAAAATATATGAATTTCTCGCAGAAAAGGCTCAAAACGGCGTTCCGCCCACTGTTCGCGAGATATGCTCCGCAGTGGGACTGAAATCAACATCCTCCGTTCAGGCAAACCTTGACGCACTTGAACAGGCGGGTTACATTGAGCGCGACCCTATGCTTAAACGTTCAATCCGCGTAAAGGGACAAACCGATTCCGTGACACAGGTGCCACTGCTCGGTACGGTCACCGCAGGCATGCCTATTCTTGCAGTTGAGGCTATTGAGGGTTATGTTCCGTTCCCGTCCGAAAACGCACCCGACGAACCGCTTTTTGCTCTTAAGGTTCGCGGCGACAGCATGATAAACGCGGGCATTTTATCCGGCGACATAATAATTGCAAAGAAGACCCCCACTGCATCAAACGGTGACATCGTTGTTGCACTGATAGGCGACGAAGCAACCGTAAAACGTTTTTATAAAGAGAACGGACACTTCCGTCTCCAGCCCGAAAACGATGAGTATGCCCCGATTATAACCGATGAGCTTATAATTCTCGGAAAGGTAGTCTCTCTGGTCAGATATTTCTGATTTATAAACGTTCGCATGGACCGACACGGGTTTAGAAGACGTCCGTTTTATGTTTTTTACTGCAGACAAAATTCGCCGCTCGACGTACCTTTGTACGCCTTCGGGCAAGCAAAATCAAGTCTGAAGCCTTG
>OLHA01000305.1_pt1 | contig 28833 bp, 27 predicted proteins | sample 1605961 | NCBI WGS metagenome assembly OLHA01 (sample SAMN03283288) | human gut metagenome | biome: human-associated habitat; material: feces | host: Homo sapiens | place: Peru | collected 2012
TGCATGAATCGCTATCTCCCGATTGGGAAAGTCACGGCGTACAACTTCCGATGGCTCACTGCAAGCACAAACGTATCTGACTGCTTTATTCACTTGTCAAAGAACTGTTAGGCTCTTGTCAGCCTGTATCAATTCATTTTTACAAATGGACTGATACAGAATGATAAGAAAAAGCGGAACAGGAAAGAGGGGAGTTTGTTAAATCATGCTCCGCTCAAATATTACTTAATGTTCGTCTATTTCAAATTCACATATCATTTTCAAAAGGGCTTCTCTGATACGTCCCTTTAATTCCATATCAACCACAATGTATACGTTGCCGTATTCATCGTAAAACGGGCGTAAACAGCATTTTGATATGTAGGCTTCATAGAATAACAACAGCTTTTCTATGGCGTTTTCGTTACCGTCCACGGCTGATGATATGAGAAAAAATGATGGAAGTGTGTGTTGCTTATTCTTCATTTGTTTTCTTCTCCTTTAACTGCTTTCTGATTTCTTCAAGTGAATTTCTTCTGTGCCTATATGATGTGCTTCGGTTGATATTCAGCTTTTCGCCTATCTCCGAATCGCTCATATCCAAGAAGAAAAACATCAATACAATGTTTCGGCTCTGCTCCGGCAACTGTTTCAGTGCTTCTGCAAGTTCTTCATCAAGTACACGGATTTCTGTACCGCACACATCGAACGTTGTATATTCACTTTCGTAATCGTCCCATACAATCAATTTCTCAACAACAATCTCTGGAAGCTCACAAAAGGATACTTCCTTTGCCTGTCGTCTGGCTAATTCCTTGCGGTAGTTACGGACAATGCCTTTCACAACCTTTTTGAGCTTACAGTCAAACTGACACTGTATTGTCTTTTGGAAGTCTGATGGTTTCAAAATCACACCCCCTTTCGCTATGAAGTGAAAAGTATGTATCCCTCTTTCCGCACCATATAGGGAATGGCAGGTGTGATTCGCTAAGTTGAAGATAAAAATTTTTGAGTATAAAAAAAGCCCGCACAAAACTTGTTGTTTGTACGAGCTAAAATATTGATATATTCAATTATAAATTGTGTTTCGATAAATTGTATTTTGCTAAATAATCTTCTTAAAACGTTCCATAATGCAATCTTCCCTTAATGATAAAACATTGGTTATCAACAATTTTAATATATGTACGGAAAAAGTTTGTATGTTTTTTCTCTATATAAGCTATATCCTTTGAAATATTTTTGTAAAACTGCTTCTTCAACATTTATTCTTATTTGATAGCAAACAAAGCTACAAATAGCAACTATCAATATAGCAGGGATATTCCTTAACGCAATACTCACACCTAATAATGACAGAATACTTCCAGTGTAGGCAGGGTGGCGGACAAATTTATATATACCAGTTGTTATTAGCTGTTGTTCTTTACTAATCTGAACCTTTAATTTAAATGCCTTTTTTAAAGTTAAAACAGCTTTTATACGAATACAAATCCCGACTGCTATAATTAACATACCAATTTTTGCAAAGTAAGCAGGCAACGTCAATTCTCTTATGTAAAATGGAGCTTTTTGACTGACACATAGAAAACTAATTATCAAGCAAAATACAAAGTTTAAGTATAACAACCATTTAGTTCCTAAATCTCTAGTGTCAATTTTTTCAGTTCTATTTTGCTTTGAACGTGTATAAAAGAAAATAAATATTTCGGAAATAAGTAAACAAATTAGCAACACATTAAATGTATAATATTCAATAGCACTATTAAATTTTGTCATATCGCCCATTACTATTACCTCTTATTCCTTAATTTTAAAAAATTGTTTATTTCATCAGCTTGTCTTTTGGAAATATGATAAAAATAGCAATGAATAGCTATCATAATTAAAATATAGATACATGAATACCATGTAATGTTAATTGCACTAAACGCAAACCATTTGCCTATAAATGCCACACCAATGGTTATTGGATATAATATAATCATTTCAGCAATAAAGTGATATATATATTTGCTAAAATCTATAAATGATAGAAGCCAATCGACAATCACTGACACCATAAGATAAACAAACACCTGCAAAATAAAGAAACAAAATCTGTCTTTAGAATATCCTGCTATAATATTGCTTATCGTTGCATACAAAATAATAAATGTAAATGCCATAGAAAATGCAGGAAGATATGTCCTTAAAAATTTATTCATAATAGCCACTCCTTATCTTATCTCTTAGAATAGGAATATATTTTCTTGAAACAATTAGATTTTCTTCATTGTTAAGTTCTGCCAATAATCTGTGGTTAGGGTAAGGTTTAACACAGACCAGACAAGAAATATTCAATAAGGCTGTTTTGCTTATCCTTACAACATTTGACCTTATTAAATCTTGTTCAATAGCAGAAAGTGTCTTTTTACATTCAAATATTTTTTGTTGAGTGTACATAAATGTTTTTTTATCAACAGTTTCAAAATACAAGACTTCATTTAATGGTATCTGATACAGCTTTTTTTCAAAAATTCCTTGTATAAGATATTCTTGTTGACGGATATATTGAACAATCCGATTTAAAGGTTGTGTCATGCTTGAATATCGTATATCTATTTCCGGTTCAGCTAAATCTTTTTTTTTCAATAGTTGCAATTTCAATATGCTTTCCTCCATGTACTTTAATAGAAGTTTAATATTTCTCCAAAACAATCGCAAGCACTTTAAGTTCAAATACCCTTAACAGTATGTAAAATACCCACATTCCACTTTATCCAATTAAAGTTTTATTTTCTTTGTAATTTTATAGATATATTCTTCTGACGTGGGACGCTTATTTCCAAACAACTTTTTGAAATTTTCCTGTATTTCTGGGTCTGTACTGGTCATTGCTTCATTGATAGTAGCTTCTATATCATTCTGAACATCAGCAAGCGATATTCCACTAGCCTTAGCACCAAGTTTCAACATTTTTTTGATATTTCTCTTTTTTAACTCTATCATATCTTTTAACCCCTATTCACATCTTATTTTGGTGCCTTGGTTTCTGTGACAGTGAGTGTACCAAGTGGCAGTACATTTTTACCGTCCTGTGTATAGAAGCTATCGCCGGATACTTTGTAGCTGTCGGCAAGTCTGGATACATAATGGATAGTTCCGTCACTGTCTTTTTCGGCAACGGTTTTCGTTGTCCATGTACGGGTAGCTTTTGCTGGAAGATTATCTGCATTGTAGTAACCGTCATAATAGCTCCATGTGAACTCTGCACCCTCTAAAGAAGCATTTCCCTGTGGACTGGATTTGCCTGTTTCCATGTCAATTTTGAATAAATCAATCAAAGTTTCTGTAACTTTTGGAGTGTCGGCAACAGTCAAAGTCGCTGTTTTTCCAACTTCCACATTTAAGGCATGTACAGTAGAATCCAGCTTATAACCCTTTGGAGCAGAAAGCTCTTTGATGTAAACTGTTCCGGCTTTTACCTCAACTTCTTTGGTATCGCCGTTTCCATCGGCAGTAAGTGTGGCAAGCTGGCTGTTACAGCCCTTATCAGAATAGACACCAAATGTCGCACCCTCAAAGGAATAGTTAGCGTTGCCATCTGTGACCGTGGGATTGGAAGAAGTCTTTTTGACTTTTGCATTTCCCACATTTAACTTCGCCCAGAACTGTCCGATGTCCTGTCCTTCGCCAGTATAAATGTAACCGCCACATTCATAGCGTCCCTTATTTGCTTTCACAAATGCTTTCGCACCAGCGTAAACTTCATTCTGTACTGCCTGTGAGATTTCATTATAGGAAGCTCTGACGTTATCGCATTGCCAGCCGAGCTGTTCACTCAATCTCTGCCAGACAACACACTGTTCCAACAGATAACCTTGTTTGTAATTCAAGTTCGTATGAGAAGCGGTATATTGCTTGACGTACTCTAAGGAAAGAGCAACGTCCGCAATCTGATCGCTACTCATATGGGAACTTGCGTCAGAACGTGTTTTATAGCCATTCTTGAAATTGGTGTTGATGTCCACGCAGTAGGCAGTTTCGCCCTCAACTTTCATGTGTCCCTCATTGAATGTAGATTTGATAGAACCATCATTCATAACGTGTTCAATGTAGCCGACACGTTCTGCTGATTCTGTCCAGTATTGATTGCCGGAAGCATGAACCGCCGTCACTGGTAATGCCGTGAGAATGGTTGCAAAAGCAAGCGTTCCTGTCAGCAATCGCTTTACTAGCTTATTCATATTTTTCTTTCTCCTTTCGATTTTGGGTATGAAAAAAGCCGTCCATTTCTGAACGACTGGAAATAGAAAAGGAACGCCAAAAGTGTACGTTCCGTAGTCTATAAAATATTTAATTTTTCTCTCTGGTATGCTATCTGACGCCAATTTTGACCCCAAATTTCTGAAAAATGACGATTTTTGATGAACAGCTACAAATTTTCAAAACCCGTGAATCCATTGTAAATAGGGCGTTACGGGACTATATGAAACTAGACAAAACCAACGTCACAATAACAAGTATTGAGTGCTAATTCTTTTGTGAAGATTTTGTGAAGTCTTAATTTTAGTCCTGTTTTCCTATTGCGCATATGTTTCTTCCATGCTATATTTTCTTTACACATTTCGAATTTGCAGCTAAATTTATATACCGGCTGCATTTCACCGGATATTTCATCCGTTTTTTCCATGTGTACGAAACAATTAAATATTGGAGAGAAATTTCGTGCAGAGCAAAAATTCAGTTATTATTTTATTATTGTTTTTATTTTCAGATATTGAAAGCTGGGGGGCTTCCATGTTACAATTCTGATGATGTTCGGCCGGAACTGAAACGGCTGCTTAACTTTATTGATGGCAGACAGCCGGAAGATTCTTTTACACAAGATCTCTCCAGGGCTGTGGAATCTGCCAAGCGCAATGAGAAATGGAGGCATGACTACATGACGCTGCAAATGGCTTATGACGAGAAATACCGCGAGGGACTGGAAACTGGCATTCAGCAGGGCATTGAACGAGGCATTGAACAAGGCATTACAACATCTGCCCGTCGTATGCTTTCCTCCGGTAAATATTCGGATTCTGAAATTTCTGAAATTACCGGACTTTCCGTGGAACAAATTCAGACTTTAAAGAATTCCGCAAAATAAACTCTTATTATTTTTAATTCAATACTTTATAATTCAAGAATAATCTTGAGGTTATTGTCCTGTACGCTTGCTCCTACATTACCATCAAGAGCCAGAACGAGAGCCTTAACTACCGCAAGCCCCACCCCCGTACTTCCATCGTGTCGTGAGGTATCCCCTGTATAAAAGCGGTCAAACAGCCGGTTACCATCAATTTGCAAGCTGTCACTCACTGGATTTTCCATCATAAACCGGATACCGCCATCCGATTTCTGCATAAGTGTTATTTTTATGTTCCCTGCCGAATACTTCATTGCATTTGTCAGCAGGTTTTGCAAAATCCGCTCTACCATATTCCGGTCTGAATATATGTAGATGGAATAATCCGGTAGTTTTATTTCCGGTATGATATTCTTTTTTTCTAATGCCGGTGCATGTTCCGTTATCAGATCTATGAGCATGTTGGAAAGATTAAACGTTTCTTTACTGGGAACGGTCTGCTGTTCCTCCAAAACGGAAAGGTCATAAAACGCTTCCACCAGTTCCTTCATTTTTTCTGCTTTACGCAGGACAACTGCAATACGTTTTGCCTGCGTCGGCTCTAAACTTTCTTTTTGTAACAATTGTAAATGACCAAGAATAACCGTTAGCGGCGTACGCAGATCATGTGATATATTTGCAACAGATTCTTTTAAATGTTCTTCATGACGTAAGGTTTTCGCTACGGTCTGTCTCTGTTCAATATTATAAAGATTCAGTATAGCTGCCAGGCGTTCTAAATCTTTATCCATCAGGGAAATGTCTATCATCTGTCCGAAATTTCCACGATTCCATTCCTTCACCTGACCGGAAAGATTACGAATTTGTTTTTTCAGCTGTATATGTCGGAATAATAATATCAGGAATCCCGCTGCCAGAAGCAATAAAAACCATTTTATTTCAGACATCTTTCCTCCATCTATTTCAAGTCACATTTACGAAATTTTATCCACGAAAGCAATATCAGTATGCCCGACCATATCACCCCTGCCAGAATAGCAGCCGGCTGAAAAAATGTGTTCCTGCTGACAACAACCCGGATCTGATAAACCGGTAAAAACGCTACCGGCAATTGCAGCATCATTCCATATCCGAGATAAAGACTAAGTGCAAAAATAATAATTGCCGTAACAGAAGTTGCTCTCACAACATCTTGCAAATAACAGCAAATTAAGATTGCAATCAGAAAGATCCCGCTATTTAACAGAAGCGAATAAACGATTGCTTTTGTTACATTATAAAAAAATACCCCACCATCTTCCATACCAAACCTTCCAAATTCTCTGATACATCCCGCAACCGGATACACAAGCGCCATGATATGAAAAGCGATCAGATAGGATATGATTTTACCCAGAAAAATTTTGCTTCTGGAATGTCCGGCACTGACTTCGAGCGTTATGGTTCTCCCGGAAAATTCCTGTCCGAAACTCAAAGCAAGAAGCCCCGAAATAATGATAAGGAGAAACGTAGAATCATACACCATTCCGTTAAAAATATCTGCAAGGGAAGATGCCTTTCCTCCTGCCGGTCCCATAACTTCCGGCACATAGGTATCGGCAGTAAAAAAGCCCAGAACAAATATTCCAATCATCCCACACCAGTAAACGAAATTATGCAAAAACTGGTATTTCTCCATCTTTAATAATTTTTCCATCCTAAACACCTCCCACTATTTCAAATCTGCATGTAAAAAAATGCGACCGGCACTATAATACAAAATAAACATCCACAGAAAATCCAGGCTTAACGGAACCGTTGTCCTGTCAAACTTTTGTAATGCAATTAATCGAAGCTGTCCCATGGGCAATATTCTTATCAGACTTTCTGCATGTTGCCCATTCATCAAAAAAATCATAAGAAAAAACAGAACCATGGAAACTGCCAGTGTTTTTCCCATATCGCGGAAAACAAAAGCAAGAACGACCGGTAATGCACACATGGTGATTACAACAAACAGTATTTGAAAAGCCACAGTAAAAGTACCTGAAATTTCCGGAAATCTTTCTTTCATACCAAACCGGCCAATGATTTCATGTATCAGTAACGGAACTGTCAGCATGAGGATGCAGCCAATCTGGGATACCATGACTTTTGCCCAGAATACATAACCTCTCTTATGTCCTGCAGTCAGATATGCATTTAAGGTTCTTCCTCCAAAATCATTTCCAATAAACAATGCTATAAAAACAATAATCAGGAAATAAAGAAGTGGCGTATTATATAAAGATGCCATAACCAGATTTGAAGTTTTTCCTTTGCTGTCCAGCAACAATATACTGCTTAAAAGAAACGTAAAGATCCCGATTCCCCAAAAGTACCAGCTATGCCATAATTTATACCATTCCGTTCTCAGGAGATTTGCCATCTTTTACCCCTCCTATTTTACTCAGGAAATAATCTTCCAATGTATCACCCGATACAAAAAGCCCGGTAACAAGCACATGCGCTTCTGATAAAACAGATGCAACCATTTCCAGGTCATCCAGATGATCGTACAAACGAATCGTACCATCGGGCATCAGCTTAAAATGATCTGTATGAAGATTTTCTTCCAGAACCATCACTGCTTTCTGTACATCGGTTGTCTGAATCGCAATATGACGTTTGCACCGTTCATTTAATTCATGATCAGAAATTTCTTCTATAATATTTCCATGATCAAGCAGAATAAACTCTGTTGCCGTTTGATACAATTCTTCCAAAATATGACTGGAGACCAGAATTGTCATTCCGTATTCCCTGTTTAACGTTTTTAATAAATTCCTGATTTCCACAATTCCGGCAGGGTCCAGTCCGTTAACAGGTTCATCTAAAATTAAAAATTCCGGGGTATTCAAAAGAGCCATTGCAATTCCAAGGCGCTGCCGCATCCCTAAGGAAAAATTTCGAACCCTCTTTTTTCCCGTATCGTTTAACCCAACCATATCCAATGTTCTTTTTATCACGGTTTTATCCGGTATGCCACGCTGAATACGCTGTATTTCCATATTCTGATATGCGGTCATTGCAGGAAATAATGCCGGTGTTTCGATCATACTTCCAATCCGTTTACGCTGTTTCTGTAATTCCACAGTTTCTGATTTTCCCCATAAGGAAAGCGTGCCGCTTGTCGGAAATGCAAGTCCCGTGACCAGTCTTAAAAAAGTAGTCTTGCCAGCCCCATTCTGACCGATAAAACCATAAATTTTACCCTTTTTTATCTGCAAATTTATGTGGTCCAATGCCAGTGTCTGCTTATACTCTTTCGTTAAAGACCGGGCTTCTAAAATAACTGAATTCATCTTCCGAACCTCCTTTACAAAAAACAGTATAACGAACATTCTTAAAGAATTCCTTAAGCTGAGATAAGAAGACCTTAAAAAAGCATAAAGCCAGGGAACTTTTATTCCTTAGCCTTATGCAGACGATAACCAATGCCCCAGACCGTATCTATAAATTCTTTATCCGGACAAACCGCTTTTAATTTGTTACGCAGATTACTGATATGAACATTAAGCGTATTGTCTTCCACAAAATATTCTGTATTCCACACACTCTGAAAAAGATTTGACTTTGAGAATACTTTGTCCGGATATTTCATCAGCAATTCCAGAATGGCAAATTCTTTTGCGGTTAAAGCCAATTCCGCTTCCTTCAAAAATGCCGTATTCTTTTCCAGATCCAGACATAAATCCCCGTATTGTAAACAGGCAGCCGAACGATTTTCAAACTGTACTCTGCGCAGATTGCTTTCGATTCTGGCAAGCACTTCTTCCATATCAAAAGGTTTTGTAATGTAATCATCTGCCCCAAGACGAAGCAGATCAATTTTATTCTGTGTCGTTTCTTTCGCTGAAATAATAAGAACCGGTATCGTAAATTGTCTGCGTATATCTGCCAGAATAATATCGCCGCTTCGATAGGGTAGCATAATATCAAGTATGATCAGATCAATTTTTTCTTTGTGTAAGAAATCCAGAACATGGAGTCCATCATATTGACTGTACACAACATATCCGTTTTCTTTCAGGAAATCTGTTAACAACGTATTGATTTCCACATCATCTTCAATTATTAATATTTTATCCACTTGTGTACCTCTTTTTTACAGGCAATATCCTTCTTCCCTGAGTTTCTTTCCCTCTTCGATATAAGAAAGTGCACTCTCTTTTAACCCTGCAATTTCTTCTTCCGTCAATGCCCGCGTGACCTTCGCCGGTCTGCCCATAACCATGCTTCCATCCGGGATATTCTGGTGTTCAAGCACAAGGCTTCCTGCTGCGATGAGACAGTTTTTTCCGATCACACTGCCGTTCATCACCGTTGCGCCCATGCCGATTAATGTGTTGTCCCCGATCGTGCAGCCATGAAGAATTGCATTATGCCCCACCGTCACATAATCGCCCACCATGGTCGGGTCGACTTTGGAAGTGTGGACCGTGCAGTTATCCTGAATGTTTGTCCCTTTTCCGATGATAATTTTATTGTCATCCCCACGCAGTACCGCATAAAAAAGAATGGTACTGTCCGCACCGATGGAAACATCCCCCATCACCACAGATTCCTTTACGATATTGGTTGATGCCGCTATACTTCCCGTTGTTTTTGTCATGACCGATTTCCTCGTTTCTTTCCTTATTTTCATACTGTTTTTAGTATAACATCTCCGTTTTTGCTTCTCAACATACTCTTTTTGGAAAAGAAAAAAGCGAGGACATCAGCAGATGCTCTCGCTCGACTCCACTTTACGATTTATTCGTAAATGTGTTTCTTTTTATCTTTTGCTTTCGCCTGTTTTTTCTTTAACGGGTGTTTTGGATTCTTATCTGACATAGTAATCGCCTCTTTTCCTCATATTCATATGTCAAATTTGTTTCCTTTGTTATGCCTACGTTATAGCACTGTATTCTGGCAATGTCAACCCTGTCTGTTAATTATTTTGTGTTTTTTCTGTGAATATAATAAATTTACTCATTTTAACACAAGTTGTCAGGCATTTTGTGTTTGTGTTTTTTCTGTGAACTTGCAAAATCCTCCAAAAAAAGTCATTGACATTTTAAATTCACGTCCCTATAATAGTAAAAGTTCGGTTGCTAACTATTTTATCATATTACTGAGAAAGGAGTGATTTCTTGCAGGATTTCGATGAAGAACAACTCAAAGAAATTCATATGGGCCGCCTGATCCAGGTACTGTCCCATCAGATGAAGCGGAAAAACTGTGTGATTTCCATGATCAACGATGATGGTCTGACAACCATGCAGAAACATGTGTTGAAATTTCTTCTTCTGGAATCCCTTCACAAGGTTGTCTACCAGAAAGACATCGAAGAAGAATTTCAGATCCGCAAATCCACGGCGACCGGAATGCTGCAGCTTCTCGAAAAAAATGGTTTTATTGTGCGGGAAAGTGAAAAAAAAGATGCCCGTCTGAAACGCATTATTCCTACAAAGAAAGCGGAAGCACTCCGTCCGAGCATCCTTGCACACATAAGGCAGTCGGAAGCACAGCTTACGGCGGATATTTCCGAAGCGGATGTCCTGACCTGTAAAAAAGTGCTCTGCCAGATGCTCTATAACGTATCAGAACATAAGGAGGTATGTAAAAAAAATGAATAAGAAACTTTTACAATCCGTCCGGGAATACAAAAAGCAATCCATCATTGCCCCTCTTCTGGTTACATTAGAGGTACTGATGGAAGTATTGATTCCTCTGGAAATGGCAAAAATTATTGATATTGGCATTGCAGAAGGAAATCTCGGATATATTATCCAAAGAGGACTTATCCTTGTAATTATGGCAATGATGTCCCTGTTTTTCGGTGTACAGGCCGGAAACTTTGCAGCAATTGCCGGAGCCGGATATGCCAAAAACCTGCGGCACGATATTTATTATAAAGTACAGGATTTTTCCTTTAAAAATATTGACCATTTTTCCACGTCCGGTCTTGTAACACGTATGACTACCGATATCACAAATATCCAGATGGCTTACATGATGAGTATCCGCCTGCTGGCAAGGGCTCCGATCATGATTATTTTATCCTGGATTATGACCCTGACGCTCAGCAGAAAAGCTGCGCTCTTATTTTTAATCGTCATTCCGGTACTCGGTGGCACGCTGTTATTTATCGCAAAAAAAGCCCATCCACATTTCATCAAGGTGTTTGACGAATATGATGAATTAAACAATTCCGTACAGGAAAATGTCAATGCCTCCCGCGTGGTAAAGGCATTTGTGCGTGAAGATTATGAAATTGGTAAATTCCACGGTGTTTCCAAATATGTTTATCAACTTTTTACCACAGCGGAAAAGATCGTTGCCTGGAATTCCCCGGTTATGCAGTTTGTCATGTATGCTGTGATTATGATTCTTATTTATATTGGCGGAAAAGGCATCGTAACCGGAACCATGGAAACCGGTGCACTTACTTCTATTATTGTATATGCCTTACAGATCATCGGTTCCCTGATGATGGTAACATTTGTGTTTGTCATGATCATGATTGCCGGTGCATCGACCGACCGTATCACGGAAGTACTAAATGAGATTCCGGAAATGCGCGATCCTGCTGATGCTGTAACTTCCGTTACCGATGGTGATATTGTCTTCGACCATGTCAGTTTCAGTTATGCCGGTGAAGGTGGAAATCTTTCCTTAAAAGATGTCAATCTGCATATCAAATCTGGTCAGACCGTAGGTATCATCGGTGGAACCGGAAGTGCAAAATCAACGCTTGTACAGCTGATTCCGCGTCTGTATGACGTCACCGAAGGAAGTGTAAAAGTTTCCGGTATCGATGTGCGCAAATATAATCTGGAAGCCCTGCGTGATCAGGTTTCCATGGTGTTGCAGAAAAACGTCCTGTTCTCCGGAACAATCTACGACAATATCCGCTGGGGCAACGAAAATGCTACCGACGAAGAAGTGCAGAATGTCTGTAAACTGGCACAGGCCGATGGGTTCGTCCGCGAATTTCCGGATGGTTACAATACACAGATTGTCCAGGGCGGAAACAACGTATCCGGTGGGCAGAAGCAGCGTCTTTGTATTGCCCGTGCCCTGCTGAAGAAACCAAAAATACTGATCCTTGATGATTCTACCAGTGCCGTGGATACCAAAACCGATGCGCTGATCCGCAAGGCTTTCCGCGAGGAAATTCCAAACACGACAAAGATCATCATTGCACAGCGTGTTTCTTCCATTGAAGATGCCGACTTGATCATTGTCCTTGAAAACGGTGAGATTTCCGGCATCGGTACATCCGAAGAACTGTTAAAAACCAATGCGATTTACCGTGAAGTATATGAATCACAGGTCAAAGGAGGTGAAGATCATGAATAACAAAAAGCCAAAGCTTTCCAGAGACAATATTGCTACCGCAAAACGTCTGTTGAAATATGTAACAGAAACCTATAAAGCCCGCTTTATTCTTGTATTTGTATGTATCTTCTTAAGTGCAGTCGCATCCATTGCGGTATCTCTGTCCTTAAAATACATGCTTGATGATTTCATCCTTCCCCTGATTGGACAAAAAAGCCCGGACTATACCGAATTTTACCGTGCACTTGCTGTGCTTGGCTGTATTTTCATTGTCGGTGTTATTGCAACATTTATCTATACCCGTATGATGGTGTATATCGGCCAGGGCGTGTTAAAGCGTGTGCGTGATGATATGTTTGAACATATGCAGACCCTTCCGATCCGCTATTTCGATCAGAATACGAACGGCTCTATCATGAGTCTGTACACAAATGATACCGATACCCTGCGCCAGATGATCAGTCAGGCGATCCCGCAGGCACTGATGTCATTTTTCACCATCATTGTTACGTTTATTTCCATGCTGATCTTAAGTCCTCTGCTGACACTGCTTGCCATTGTTGTCATCGGGATTCTGGTATTTGTCACAAAAAAAATCGGTGGAAACAGTGGAAAATACTTTGTGCGCCAGCAGGTTTCCCTTGCCGACGTGACCGGATTTGTGGAAGAACATATGAATGGCCAGCGTGTGGTAAAAGTGTTCAACCATGAGCAGAAATCCAAAGAGGAATTCGACCAGCTCAACGAAGCACTGTTTGACAGTGCCTCACAGGCAAACAAATACGCAAACATGATGGGACCGGTGATCGGAAATATCGGAAATTTACAATTCGTGCTGACTGCTGTTCTCGGTGGTGTTCTCTCGGTTGCCGGTGTGGGCGGCATTACGCTCGGCGTCATGGCCTCCTACCTACAGTTTACCAAGAGTTTTACCCAGCCATTTATGCAGGTGGCACAACAGTTCAACTCCATCGTTATGGCGCTTGCCGGAGCGGAAAGAATCTTTGCCCTGATCGACGAAAAACCGGAGACAGACGAAGGCTATGTAACACTTGTCAATGCAAAAAGAGATGCCGATGGCAACATCATCGAATGTAAAGAACGTACCGGCATGTGGGCATGGAAACATCCACATTCCGCAGATGGAAGTGTATCTTACACCCCTCTGACCGGCGATGTCCGTTTTGAAGATGTTACATTCGGCTACAATCCGGATAAGGTCATCTTAAAGGATATCAGTCTGTTCGCCAAACCGGGACAGAAACTGGCATTTGTTGGCTCTACCGGTGCCGGAAAGACAACAATTACCAACCTGATCAACCGTTTCTACGATATTCAGGAAGGAAAAATCCGCTATGACGGCATCAATATCACCAAGATCAAAAAAGATGATCTGCGCCGCTCCCTCGGTATTGTCCTGCAGGATACCCACCTGTTTACCGGAACCATCCGCGACAATATCCGTTACGGAAATCTTGATGCAACCGATGAGCAGATCTACGAAGCTGCCAGACTTGCGCACGCAGACCAGTTCATCCGGATGCTGCCAAACGGTTATGATACCATGTTAAGCGGTGACGGCGAAGAACTTTCACAGGGACAGCGCCAGCTGCTTTCCATTGCAAGAGCTGCCGTGGCTGATCCACCAGTTCTCATCCTCGATGAGGCAACTTCCAGCATCGATACCCGTACCGAAAGCATTGTACAAAAGGGTATGGATAATCTGATGAAAGGGCGTACGGTATTTGTGATCGCCCACCGTCTGTCTACGATCCGAAACAGTGATGCAATTATTGTGCTTGACCATGGACAGATCATTGAACGCGGGGATCATGCGGATCTGATTAAGCAGAAGGGAACCTATTATCAGCTGTATACCGGCAAGCTAGAACTTTCCTAAACTGGAAATACCCTCCTATTGCAGAAATATTACAAACTTGTTACAATGCATTTGTACTTAGCTAATACAAATACAAACAGGGAGGTACTTAACTATGTGCTTTAGATTTTTTTCCAACTGCGATTTCTCAGCACTGATCCGTAAGTGTTTTGGATGCTAATAACCAGCAAAAAAGAAGCTGCACACGAATTTTCTTTTCGTGTGTCAGCTTCTTTTTGCGTTTCCTGTCTGTATTCACCTGACCGGTTTCTATGCACGGAAATCAAATTTTCCACCCTTGGTCTGTAGTGTCTCCTCTTTGATGCTGTCCCAGTCGATATTCCTGATCTTTTCCTGCAGCTCTTCCATGGAATTTGCCTGCACGGATGTTTTTTTGACAGTCTGCGCTTTCTCTGCGGATTTATCCGCCTTTTTTGCATCCTCTGCTTTCTTTTCCTTCGCATTCTCTATGCGCTCTTTCTGTTTCTCGGAAAGTTTCTCAAGTTCCACAAAATAGGTTGTCGTACCATCGTCGTTGAGCCTGATTCCAATCTGTGAAATCTGTGTGCCGTTTTCTTTTCCGTATGCGCTGTCAAAACCGAACTGCCCATTGATCTGTTTTGACATGCTCACTGCACCGTCAATATCTTTCACACGGCTGTTATAATAACTGTCATCTTCTGCCATTTTTTCCAGTTCGTCACTGGATAACAATACCGAATATTCCTTTGTTCCGCGGGACATGATCTGTCTGGCTTCTGTGTCATCTGTGGTATCCGAAACAAAGAAATCCATATTCCCATATTTGTCTTTCAGTTTTTTTAAAACATCCTGGGCTTTCTTTGAAAGCTTTTTTGTCTCTGTGGACTGTGTTTCTCCGGTTTCTTTTACCTTTTCCCCGGTATTTGCATTGCGGCTGTCCTGCTGTCTGATCTTTTGGGCAGTATTCATCCCGTACTGCATTGCTGCATAACTTGTATTGATTGTGCTCATAGTTTCTCCTCCCTGATCCTTTATGGGCTGACAGTGTTTTTGATCCTTCCGTAGATCATATGTTATTTTCTGTTTTATATATCGGCAGCTTTCTTCTAATCTTTATGTCAGATAATAAATTTGCAGATAATGAAAAAAGGCTTTGACATATGCCAAAGCCTGCTTTTTCTTAATTTTATTTTACGGTAACGGTCTTTACTTTCGACCATGCAGAATATGCTTTCTTATTGTTATCATTTTCTGTTTTGGCACAGGAACGAACCCTCACGTAATACTTCTTTTTTGAAGTAAGGTATTTGATTGTAACAGAAGTCTTCTGATCGTAAACACTTACTTTTTTTGCGCCCTGAAACTTGCTGTTGGTCGCATACTCTACCTCATATCTGTAATTATTTACTTTCGACCAGCTTACTTTTGCACTGCTCTTTCCGGCAGAAACAGATACGGTCGGAGCTTTCATGTTTATTTTTTTTACTCCGATTTCGTACTTGTACTGTTTTCCATAGTAATTTCTTACATAAGCATAATATGTTCCGGTATAAGGTGCAATAAACACATCACCGGATGCCACACAGAAATCTTTTTTCTTTACAGATGGCCAGAAAGACGATAATTCTGTTGTTTTACCAAGCAATTTTACAATCGTTGTTTTTTCACTGTAAGAGTCCGCATCACAGATAAATTTATAGCTCTGTCCCTTTTTTAAGGTTACTGCATACATATCATTATCTTCTTCCGCACCACCATAGGAATTTCCCATAAATCCCGTATACATGGTGTTTACTTTCATACCTGTAGCATTATTTTTCTTCTCGTTCGGCTCAAGCTCACAGGTATTATTTTTTTCAAACGAAAAACGATACGTTGTAGAAGGCCGAAACTGGTAATGCGATTTCAGTGATACATAATAAGTTCCCTTTGCAAGCCCCACATAATTATCTGCTGCTGCCCCTGCACAGTCCATCATGATCTTCCAGATCTTTTCCCCTTTGGCGGAGTAAACAGCTACAACATAATTCTCCAGGGATTTCGGATCCTCCTCATTCAAATGAATCTGAAGAATTCCCTGCTGATCCAGCGTAACCTTATTCCAGTATACCTTATCCGCATCCCATTTTACGGTATAATCGGTATCAAACGCCTTCTCCGTTGCTGTGTCCATGGAAGTTTCCTCAACCGTAATTCCATCGGCATATGCCGGTACCGGTGCCACGACACCTGCGGACAGCGCCAGTGCCAGTATCATTGCAGTTACTTTCTTTTTCATAGTATTCTCCTTTTTGTTTGCATTTTAACCGGATCGATTGCCCTCCACAATTCGTCCGACTCTCCCATTGTAAACATTTCAGGATGTAACCACAATAGGCGATAAGTCCTATAATTAACACAGCTTATTCCCATTTACCAGAAACTTAAACCGGCATCCAAGCACTTCTGCTGCCCGCTTACACATCAGCATACGCTGTAAAAAAATTTCAAAATAATCCATCACCGTACACATGGTATCATCCATCTCCAGTTCCATCTGAATCACTTTCTTTTCTTTTTTGATCTGAAGATGTGATTCCAAAGCCGCATAATTTACCCGGTCATGGGAGTCAAAGTTGGCAATCACCTGATTGCGCACCCGGTTTCTTCTTACATCTGTTTTATCTGCAAGAATCAAAGCTGCAGAAACTGCATCCACAGCCGTTCCGGTGGCCTCATCGTGCTGTCCGATGGCTGTTGCCACGATGATGGCATCTGCCAACGGCATTTTGCGCTCCTTTAAAATCTGATATGCCATGATCGCACCGCTGTGTGCATGGTCATTTCGATTGATGCTGTTTCCAATGTCATGCATATATCCGGCTATCCTGCTTAATTCTATTTCATGAACGCTGTAGCCGAGTTCTTTTAAGATACGCGCCGCTTCCTGTGCTACTTTTGTTGCATGTTTGATGGAATGTTCGGTGAATCCCAGCTCGCCGAGTACCTGGTTTCCACGCTCGATCAATAAGTTAATTTCTTCATCTTTTTTTATCGCGTCATACGAAAAAGCACTTGCCGCTTTTTTCGTTTCTTTTTTTGTTTCCTTCATACCTGTTTCCTTGCTTTCTTTTTTCTATTTTTTCCATACCTGCCTGTATGTAATCATACATTTTCTGTAAATCCGTATAAGTAACTGTTCACAGATGTCCCTCCTTACATTCGTGTGATCGCATCCGCCGCAAGCTTTGAACGCTCACATTCTTCCGCGGTCAGAGTGATCTGCCAGCAAAGAGGGCTTCCTTTCATATGTTCCGCCGCATAACTGAGTCCATTGGTCCTCTCATCCAGAAACGGACGGTCAATCTGATTGGGATCTCCAAGCAGAATTATTTTTGTGTCTTTTCCAGCCCTGGTAATCAGACCCTTCATCTGATTCGGCGTCATATTCTGTGCCTCATCGATGATCAGATACGTTTTTACAATGGATCTGCCACGGATAAAATTCATCGCCTCCGCCTGAATAATTCCACGGTCAAACACTTCTTCCACCTTATCCTGCAGCTCTGCCTCGTTTTCATAGCGGCTCTGCTCATTGGAATCAATCAGCTGCTCTAAATTGTCAATGATCGGGCGCATCAGCGGTCCTATTTTTTCCTGTTCATCTCCCGGCAAAAATCCGATATCCTCATCAAACTGTGCATTCGGCCGGCAGATCATGATTCTTCTGTACTCTCCTGTCGGATTATTCAGCATTTTTTCCAGACCGACCGCAAGCGAATAAAACGTCTTACTGGTTCCTGCCATCCCCTTTACAATCACAAGCGGTGCTTTCTCTGCCGGCTGCATGAGCGCCTCCTGTAAAAAATACTGTCCGGCATTGCGCGGGCTTACCCCATAAGGCTGTGCCTTGCGGTATTCCAGTTTGCGGATCACACCATGTTCTACCCTTCCCAGCTGCGTTTTCTTTGTGGACTGGTCACTCTGGATGATTACAAATTCATTCTCATACAACTGCGGAATGACAGTTTTCCCCTCTTCATCCACCTGATATATGGTTTCCACCGGAATCCCCTTTTTCTTAAAATCCTTAAAGTTTTCTTCCGGTGCATAGACGCAGATTCTTCCACGATACTGTGCGTCATGTCCAAGTACCTGCTCGGTCAGGAAATCCTCAGCCTTAATTCCTATAATCTGTGCTTTGATGCGCAGTAAAATATCTTTTGTGACAAGCACCACCTGCTCCGGTTTCTCCTGCGATAATCCCAGACATACTTTTAAAATCCGGTTATCACTTTTGGTCTCCGGAAGATCCGAAGGCAGTTCAACATCACGGTAGTTTTTCTCTACACGAAGCGTTCCTCCTCCCGGAAGCGTTACTCCTTCCAGCAAATCTCCCTGCAGCCGCAGTTCCTCCAGCATCCGGATCGTTGTCCGGACATTTGCGCCAGTCTCTCCTTCCGCTTTTTTGAGATTATCCAGTTCTTCCAGTACAACTACCGGAAGCACCACCTGATTGTCTTCAAAACACTGCATTCCATAAGGTGCCTGAATCAGAACATTGGTATCTACCACATAAATTTTTACCATGCAAAAGCACTCCTTTTTCATTTCTATCCTTTACAATTCTTACTGTTATTATCATACCTCTTTTCCATTTTTGCTGTTATCGTGCTACTGTAAAAGATTGTAAAATATATGCAAAAAAGCCACCGCAGACTCGTTTTCTGTAACGATTCTGCGATGGCTCCCATCTCATTTTGTTTTGTAAAAATTATCCCTGTGCATACCGTGTCAGGAACTGCTTTGTACGCTCTTCCTTCGGATGATCGATCACCTGGTGCGGGTCTCCCTGCTCCACGATCACACCACCATCCATGAAAATCAGCTGATCTGCCACATCACGGGCAAATGCCATCTCATGCGTAACAATGATCATCGTTGTTTTCTGTTCTGCCAGTGTGCGGATGACTTTTAAAACCTCACCGGTCAGCTCCGGATCAAGTGCCGATGTCGGCTCATCAAAACAGAGAATATCCGGTTTTAAGGCAAGTGCACGCGCAATTGCCACCCGCTGCTGCTGTCCGCCGGACAACTGATGCGGATAATGATCCATACGCTCTGCAAGTCCCATGCGCTCTAACAGCTGTCGGCCGTGCGCATCAATTTCTTCCAAGATCTTTTTCTTATTCTGTTTGAAATCCGGACGTTCCTGTGCCAGAAGCTGTTCCGCAAGCGTCACATTCTGTAACGCTGTATACTGTGGAAACAGATTGAATGACTGAAACACCATGCCAAAATGCAGACGTTTTCTGCGCAGATCCGCATCCTTTTCCATTCCGGCCGTTGATGCATCAAACAGTGTCTCTCCATTCACCGTAATCGTCCCGCCATTCGGACGCTCCAGAAAATTCAGACAGCGCAGAAGCGTTGTCTTTCCGGAACCGGAAGATCCGATAATTGCAAGCGCCGTGCCTTCCTCCATGGAGAAACTGACATCTTTTAATACATTCGTTCTGCCGAAATGTTTTTCTATATGTGATACCTCTAAGATTGCCATGTCATCCTCCTACTTAAAGTAATCCAGCTTACGCTCAATATAATTAAATAAAAGCGTCAAAATACCAATAAAAATAAGATAAAATACACCGGTGTAAAACAGTGGCCATGTCAGACCATCGGATTTCATAAATGCAGCACCGGCAAAGGTCAGCTCATAAGCTGCAATAATACGCGCAAGAGAGGTATCTTTTACAAGCGTAATGATCTCGTTTGACATCGGTGGTACGACGCGCTTAATCATCTGAAGCAGTGTGATTTTGAAAAAGATCTGATGCTTTGTCATACCAAGCACCTGTCCGGCTTCCCTCTGTCCGGCCGGAACTCCCTCGATTCCTCCACGGAAAATCACGGAAAAATAGCACGCATAATTAATCACAAATGCCACTACGGTTGCAGTGATCCGTCCGCTCTCGTTTCCACTCCAGACGGTCGTATGGAGCCAGAGTCCCGGACCATAGAAAATAATGATCAGCTGAAGCATCAGAGGTGTTCCACGGATGATCCAGACCAGAATCTGAACCAGACGCTGCAGCGGTTTAAACTTGCTGAGCAGGCCAAATGCCAGCACCAGCCCAAGTGGCAGCGCAAAAATCAGTGTCAGTATAAAAATTTCAAAAGTGGTGGCAAGACCTGTCAAAAGTGACTGTGTTACTGTCCAGAACATGATTTATTTCTCCTCTGGTACGACAACTACCTGTGCATTGTTACAATAAGCATTGGTACATTCCATTGCAGAAGTTACCTCGTTCGTCAGAGTCATTCCATTCCATACGACATCGATATTCTTGGAATTCAGTTCCATGACCTTGTTGTCCCAGTCGATCTCTACAAAATCAACCTCTACGCCAAGTTTTTCTCCGACAAGTTTTGCCATATCTGCATCAAAACCGATCCAGTTTCCATCTTTATCCTTATAATCCATCGGCTCAAAATCGGTCACACCGACAACCAGTTTTCCTCTTCCCTTGATGTAATCCACGTCACTGTCTTTTTGGGACTGTTCAAATGTGGCATCTTTCTGCTCTACAAGTGCTTCCTGTACTCCATAGGTTTCGGCAATTTTTTCCATGCTTCCGTCTTTATAAGAGTCGGCAAATACCTGATTGATATAAGAAGCCAGATCCGATCCCTTCCGGCATCCAACGCCATACTCCTCGGTCGTAAGTTCATCGGTGTGCTTCAGATTCGGATAACTGGTACCCTCACCAATCATGGCACCTGCCATCAGAAGGTCAATGATCGCTGCATCAGATGTACCGGAAGCAACTTCCATCAGGGCATCTGCCTGGGACGAAACGGAATTGTACTGAAATCCCTTTTCTTTTGCAGCTTCTTCTCCGGCAGATCCTGCCTCTACTGCATATACCATGCTCTTTTCGCCCTTTCCGGTATCTCCTGCTCCTTTGGATGCACCACAGGCAGTCATACCAAGTGTCAGCGCTGCTACCAGCAATACTGCAAGTTTCTTTTTCATAATGTTCCTCCATTAATTATTAATTCTTCTGTTTACTACATGTTTACCATATTATCATGTTATCATGCTAAAGTAAAGAGGAGTAAATTACAAACCTTCCTGCATTTTTTCCCTGACCATTTTTACCATCTGAATCACCAATGTCGGCACAAATGCAAGCAGCAGAATATATCCATACATCAGTACTCCCATTTCCGCCACATCGAACAGCCTCTCAAAAACCGGAACGCAGAGTACCAGTCCCAAAAGAATACATCCCCCAAAAAATGCTCCCATGCTGTACTTGTTAGACCCGAGTCCAACCCGTGCCATGGACTTTTGGCTCCGGCAGTTAACCCCATGAAACAGGCGTGCCAGTGTCAGCGTTGCAAAAGCCATCGTTGCTGCAAGCGCGGTACTCTGCTGCAGCCCTATATAATAAGAAGTCATTACCGGACACGCAATCAACGCTCCCTCTGCCACAATTTTCCCCAGAAACGAACCGGTCAGTATTCCGGCAGAAGGGTCCCTTGGTTTTTCCTCTAAAAGTGCTGCATCTGCCGGCTCCATGCCAATCGCAATTGCCGGAAGCGAATCCGTCAGCAAATTGATAAAAAGCAGATGCACCGGTGCAAACGGAACCGGAAGTCCTGCAAGTGAAGTATACAGTACCGCCAGAATCGCTGCCATATTGCCGGACAGCAAAAACAAAATAGCATTCTTTATATTCCGGTATACATTTCTTCCATTCACCACCGCCTGAATGATGGTCGCAAAATTATCATCTAAAAGAATCATGTCTGCCGCATCTTTTGCCACTTCTGTTCCTGTAATCCCCATTGCCACTCCGATATCTGCGCGTTTTAATGCCGGTGCATCGTTGACACCATCCCCCGTCATGGAAACAATCCGTCCTTTTTTCTGCCATGCCTTTACAATTCTTATCTTATGTTCCGGCGAAACTCTGGCATATACACAGATTTTTTCCAATTTTTCCTGCAATTCCTTCTCACTCATGGCATCTAACTCCCTTCCGGTCACAGCCAGATCCCCTTCCTGATAAATTCCAAGCTGTTTTGCAATCGCACGCGCGGTAATTTTGTGATCCCCTGTAATCATGACCGTGCGGATTCCTGCTCTCTTTGCATCGGCAACCGCCTGAATGGCTTCCGGTCTTGGCGGATCCATCATGGCAATCAGCCCGAGAAAGATCAGATTTTCTTCGCTTTCTATGGTCAGCGGTCCTTCACTCTCTTTATACGCAAATGCCAGCACACGCAGTCCCTGCCCGGAAAATTCCGCAATCTTTTTTTTGATTTTTTCGGTCTCCGTCGGATCAAGTGGAACAATTCCGGTACTTTTCCGGACAAATTCACAGCGTTCCAGCAATACATCCGGTGCTCCTTTGGTAAGAATGGTTCCGACCCCGTGCAGGTAATATCTTGTGCTCATCCGTTTCCGCTCAGAATCAAACGGAACCTCTTCGAGACGTTTCATACAGCTTCGAAGCATTTCTTCCCGGTAACCGCCTTCGCCCATCATTCCCCCTTTCGGCGCGGGAATTTTACGAAACATTTCCAACAGGGCATATTCGGTCGGATCTCCGATTCCTTTTCCGTTCTCCAATGTTGCATCATTGCTAAGCACCGCATCGTAGACCAGATATCTGTGCAGCTGCTCTTCCATGGAAAGCTGTCCGGGCAGATATTCCCTGTCGTCCACATAAACTTTCTGCACGGTCATCTTATTCTGTGTCAGCGTTCCGGTTTTATCCGAACAGATCACCGATACACACCCAAGGCTCTCCACTGCCTTCAGCTTTCTGACGATGGCATTTTCCTTTACCATCTTCTGTGTTCCCATCGCCTGCACAATGGTCACGATTGAACTGAGTGCTTCCGGAATGGCGGCTACCGCAAGTGCAACCGCAAACATCAATGCATCCAGAAGCGGCATTTTACGGTATAAACATAACCCCAATACCACTGCTGAAATTCCCATAACCAGAACTGCCAGCTTTCTGCTGAACTGATCCAGACTCACCTGTAGTGGTGTCTTACGGTCCCGGATATCATTCATCATCCCGGCAATCTTTCCGATCTCTGTATGCATCCCTGTTCCTGTAACCAAAACCTGTGCGCGTCCATAAGTGACCAGGCTTCCGGAATATACCATGTTTCTGCGGTCTGCCAGCGGCAGATCCTCCGGCAGACTGCCTTGTGTCTTTTCTACATTGGTGGATTCTCCGGTCAGCGCACTCTCATTGACCTGCAGGGAAAAATTATCCAGAATCCTTCCATCTGCCACAACCATGTCGCCAGCTTCCAGTTCCACAAGATCTCCAGGAACCAGTTCCCTCGAAGGGATCTCTTTCTTTTTCCCTTCCCGGATGACTTTTGCACACGGTGCAGACAGATTTTTCAGACTGTCCAGTGATTTTTCCGCTTTCTGGTGCTGCACCGTTCCCAAAACTGCATTCATCACCAGGACAACTGCAATTACAATCGTACTCTCTGCATTTCCGGAAAACATGGAAATGAGCGCGGCGATCAGCAGAATGACAATGAGTAAATCTGCAAACTGTGACAAAAAGACCTTCAGAAGCCCGGGTCTTTTTCCCTCTTCCAGTATATTTTCCCCACATGTTTCCCGGATTTTTTGCACCTGCTTTTCGGATAATCCCTGCTCCGTAGTAGAAAATACGTCTCTTAGCTGCTCTTTGGAATACTTCCAGTATTTTTTCATGGCATGCCCTCCCTGTGTTGTGGTACAAAAAAAGAAACGAGACTTTTTTGCACCAGAATAATGCAATAAAAAGTCTCGTTTCTTCGTGTACAGCCCGGTTCCAGCTTTCCTGTAACGTGATGACGGCCTGCACAACACCCGGACACACCGGATGCAAACTACTCCCTGTTTATTATCTTTTTGTATTTTACCCATATCCTCTTTCATTTGTCAACTGCTTTGTTTCTTTTTTCACCACATTGCACAAAATATTTGTTTCTTTAAGCATTATATAGTATAATAAATCCAAAGATTAACTTACATCAGGGATTTACATGATAGAATAGGAGACACGCTTATGATGCTTACACTCATTCCTTTTTTTGACCGGAATATGTCCGTTAGTGCTTATTCTCTGTTTACCAGAAAAAATAACTTTCTTATGAACCCAAGCCTTCTTGGTTCCAGACAGTTTGACGGAGCTGCCTATGTAGACGGGCTGGAACTGATTCAGGAGCTTGGAACCACCACACTCTCCGGAGGAAAACCGATTTTTGTATCTTTAAATAATATCTCTATTTTCAGCAGTCTGGAGTCCGAGTGCAAAAATACAAACCATGCACCGATTCTCCTGATTGACCAGACATTTCCTCCGGTATCCATGTATACAGACCGCATCCGCGAACTGCGCGAATTCGGATATCATTTTGCAATCCGTAATCTTCCTGTTCACTGCTACGAAGACTACGCACCGATTCTGTCACAGATGGACTACATTCTGATTGACTGCCAGAAAATAGATGCCGTCAAGGCTTCTTTCTATTTCCGCAAACTGTATCCGGATATCTGTATCTGTGCCAGCAACATTCCGGACACGGAAACATTCGGAAAACTCAGTCCTGCAGAAACAATTTCTTTATTTGAAGGAACCTTTTTCCGTATGCCGGTCACACGCGGTGAACATAAAGTATCGCCCCTGAAGATCAATTACATTTCGCTTCTGAATCTGATGGAAGAAGATGATTTTGACCTAACCAAAGCGGCTGATATTATCAGTCAGGACACGGCTCTTATCATCTCTTTGCTTCGGCTGGCAAATACACGCTCCTTTAATTCCGAAATCACTTCCGTGCGGGTTGCTGTCTCAATGCTGGGGCAGAAAGATCTGACGCGCTGGATTCAGACGACCGTTATCGAAAAATTGTGTTCAGATAAACCGAACGAACTCATGCGTCTCTCCCTGCTGCGTGCAAAATTTGCAGAAAATCTTGCACCGGTCTTTGGCATGGCAATGCGTTCCCAGGAACTGTTTCTGACCGGTCTTTTCTCGATTCTGGATATTATTCTGGATTGTTCCATGGAAGAAGCTCTCTCCATGGTGCGTGTATCGGGCAAGATCCGCACCGCCCTTCTGGAACATACCGGTTCCCTGGCAGAAGTGCTTCACTTTATTGTAAAATACGAATCTGCAGAATGGCAGGAAGTTTCCCGCCAGCTGGTGCTTAAAAACATCGAAATTCCGGATGTTTCCCATGCATGGGTTTCTTCCCTGCAATGGTATGCAAAACTGATTGCCATGAATGAATAATGTCAGATAAAAAAAGGATGCACAAAACGTGCATCCTTTTTTATTGTTTTATTTTCTTCCGCTGGTTCCTTTCAGACGTGCCATCGCACGGGAAAGAGAAGCTCTTGAGTGGTAATACTCACGGATACTCTGCTTCTGGCGCATCTGCTCCTCTGCACGCTCTTTCGCCTCACGGGCTCTTGCCACATCGATTTCTTCCGGACGCTCTGCAGTCTCCACGAGAAGTGTCACACGGTTATTGACGATCTCGACAAATCCCATTCCGACAACTGCATATTCCCAGTTATCCGTGCCCTCCGGCTGAAATCTCATCTCACCATCATCGATGGCGATGACCATATCCTCATGATGGGCCAGAATTTCCTTCTGCCCATCATATTCCGGAACGATCAGAGAACGGCATCTTCCGGAAAAGAACACACGGTTCGCAGATATAATTTTTAAATAGAATGTATTGCCTGCCATAATGATCTCCGTTCTTTATGCTATGCGTTCTGCTCCATCTGCTCTGCTTTCTTCTTAACATCCTCGATGGTTCCTGCATTGAAGAATGCATTCTCCGGATAATCATCCATTTCACCATCTAAAATTGCCTTGAATCCGCGGATTGTTTCTTTCAAAGGAACATATACACCCTTGATACCGGTAAAGTTTTCTGCTACATGGAACGGCTGTGACAGGAACTTCTGAATCTTTCTTGCACGGTATACCAGAACTTTATCTTCATCTGCCAGCTCTTCCATACCAAGAATTGCAATGATATCCTGCAATTCCTTGTACTTCTGAAGGATCTCCTGCACTTTACGTGCAACTTCATAATGCTCCTCCCCTACAATATCCGGCTCAAGGATACGGGAAGAGGACTCCAGAGGATCTACCGCCGGATAAATACCCTGCTCAACGATCTTTCTGGAAAGTACGGTTGTTGCATCCAGATGTGCGAATGTCGTGGCTGGTGCCGGGTCTGTCAGGTCATCGGCCGGTACATATACGGCCTGTACGGAAGTGATAGATCCGTTCTTTGTAGAAGCGATTCGCTCCTGTAATTCACCCATCTCCGTAGCCAGTGTCGGCTGATAACCTACGGCTGACGGCATACGTCCGAGCAGCGCAGATACCTCAGATCCGGCCTGTGTGAAACGGAAAATGTTATCGATGAAGAGAAGCACATTTTTATGCTGCTCATCACGGAAATACTCAGCCATGGTAAGTCCGGTCTCAGCGACACGCATACGAGCCCCTGGTGGCTCATTCATCTGTCCAAACACTAAGGCTGTTTTTTCAAGTACACCGGATTCACCCATTTCGGTCCACAGATCATTTCCTTCACGGGAACGCTCTCCGACACCGGTGAAAATGGAATATCCGCCGTGCTCTGTTGCAATATTACTGATCAGCTCCTGGATCAATACGGTTTTACCTACACCGGCACCACCGAACAGACCAATCTTACCACCCTTTGCATATGGAGCAAGTAAGTCGATGACCTTGATACCGGTCTCTAAGATTTCCTCTGCAGGGTTCTGATCCTCAAATGCTGGCGGCTCTCTGTGGATTACCCACTTTGGAGCATCCTCGATCGGCTTTCCGTCATCAATTGTTTCTCCTAATACGTTGAACAGACGTCCCAGTGTTGCCTCACCAACTGGTGTCTTGATACCGCTTCCGGTTGCAATGACTTCCATATCACGGTGAAGTCCTTCACTGGCTGCAAGCATAATACAACGTACCGTATTATTTCCGATATGCTGTGCAACCTCCATGATACATTTTTTGTCACCATTTTGTACTTCCAGAGCGTCTCTGATTGCAGGCAATTCTTCGTCTTCAAATTCAACGTCCACAACAGGTCCCATAACCTGTATGATTTTTCCTGTTTTCATCCTAGGCCTCCATTATCTCTTTTTCTTGCGCTTCTGGGATTTTGCTCCCGCAATTACCTCTGTGATCTCCTGGGTAATTGCTGCCTGTCTGGCACGGTTATACATGATATCCAGCTCATGAAGCATATCCTTTGCGCTGTTGGTTGCTGCCTCCATCGCCATCATACGGGCATTCTGCTCGCAGGAGAAGGATTCTACCAGCGCACCATAAACAAATCCTACCACATAGTCCGGAACAATACGATTCATCACTGCATCTGCCGATGGGCAAAGTGCAAGCTCCTCACGTCTGACATCCAGCGGGATCTCCACGTGGAAATCTGCTTTTTTCAGTGGAAGCAGCTGCAGGATCTCTGCTTCTTCCTGCATCGCATTGACCATTGAGGTATAAATGATATAGATTTCATCAAAATCTCCCTGACGGTAACCTTCGAGAAGTTCCTCAGAGATATTTCGTGCACGGTTCAATGTCGGATTCTGAATGGTATAATGGAACTGTTTATTGATCTCAATTCCACGTTCTTCAAAATAATGTCTTCCGACTTCACCAAGCACATACAGCTGACGTTTCGGGTGCTTTGCAAGTTCCTCTTCCGCAATTTTTAAAATATTGTGGTTGTAAGATCCTGCCAGTCCCTTATCTGCCGTAACTACCATATACGCGATCCGTTTTTCTTCTTCCGGAATCTCATCTGTGGACCTGAAATAAATACTGTCCAGATCCGGCAAATGCCGCAGAATACGGCTCATCTCAGATTGCAGGGTAAAGAAATACGGTTCTGTGTCCGTCAGCATTTTTTTAGATTTCTTTAATTTCGAAGAAGAAATCATGTACATTGCATTTGTAATCTTTAATGTATCATTGATACTCTTCATTCGATCCTGAATTTCTTTTGCATTTGCCATCGTAACACCTGCTTACTGTTCTGCTGCGAACTCTGCTGCAGCATCTTTGATTTTCTGTCTCAGTTCATCGGATAAAGCTTTTGTCTGCTCAATTTCTTTTCCGATCTCCGAATGTTTCAGATCCATGAAATCCAGAATATCTTTCTGATACTGTTTTACCTGTTTGGTAGGTATCTTATCGAATACACCGTCAGTTGCCATGCACAGAGTTAATACCTGCTCATGCATGGAAAGCGGATGACTCAGCGGCTGCTTCAACAGCTCCATCAGAGCTTTTCCGTGCTGCAGCTGTGCTTTTGTTGCATCATCCAGATCGGAAGCAAACTGTGTGAACACTTCCATCTCACGGTACTGTGCAAGATCGATACGGATACTACCGGATGCTTTCTTCATTGCCTTTGTCTGGGCTGCACCACCAACACGGGATACGGAAAGTCCAAC
>OLHA01000306.1_pt1 | contig 28828 bp, 22 predicted proteins | sample 1605961 | NCBI WGS metagenome assembly OLHA01 (sample SAMN03283288) | human gut metagenome | biome: human-associated habitat; material: feces | host: Homo sapiens | place: Peru | collected 2012
TATAAGGTTTGTATCTGTGTCTTTGATTGTTGTTCCGATTGGTACTACTATAACTAAGTCATCAGCTGAACTTCCTGTTTGATTGCGTCCACGACCCATTTCTCCGCTTTCACCTTTAATAACTTTTTTATATCTTAAATCTATTAGAGTACGAAGACCTTTATCTGCTTTAAAAATTATGCTTCCACCTTTACCACCATTTCCACCATCTGGTCCTCCTAGTGGTACATATTTTTCACGTAAAAAAGAAGTGCATCCGTCTCCACCTTTTCCTGCTATTAATTTTAAATTAACTTCATCAATAAACATAGTCTTCCCCTCATTTCCACTAGAGTATACCATATTATCTTATTTTTAGCAATTATAATCTTAATACAAAAAAATCTATGAATTTATTTTTCATAGATTTTAACAGCTACTTCTTTGTAAAATATCCAGGATTACTGGACCCACCATCTATACGAGCATATGTCTTATCTGTTTTAGTACTATCATATATTGTACCAGCTCCTCCAACTAATTTAGTGACACCTCTAAACATATTATAACTATTTGTCGCTTTATCCGTATTAAATTTATCACTAACATATATAGTTTTAAGATTAGAACAACTATAAAACATTTGATACATATCGGTTACATTGCTGGTATCAAAACCACTTAAATCTAATGTTGTTACTTTACTTCCATAAAACATATGATTCATATTAGTTACTTTGCTTGTATTAAGTTTGCTTACAACTATTGTAGTTGCTGCACTGTATTGAAATATATTACCCATACTAGTTACGTTACTTGTATCAAAATTACTTAAATCTAATGTTGTTGCTTGGCTTCCATAAAACATACTACTCATATTAGTTACGTTACTTGTATCAAAATTGCTTAAATCTAATGTTGTTGCTTGGCTTCCATAAAACATATAGCTCATATTAGTTACGTTACTTGTATCAAAATTACTTAAGTCAAATGTTGTTGCATCACTTAGATAAAACATATAACTCATATCAATTACGTTACTTGTATCAAAATTACTTAAGTCAAGTATTGTTGCATCACTTAGATAAAACATATAACTCATATCAGTTACGTTGCTTGTATTAAAGCTACTTAAATCCAATTCTTGTGCATGAATACTATAAAACATATAGCTCATATTTGTTACTTTTGATGTATCAATAGAAGAATTAAATTTTATGTTATTAAGACGGCTGATACTACCACATCCACCTCTTGTCCAAAATGAAAATAGATTCGATGAATCAGATGGTAACATTATTTTACCATTAGATACTATAGTAAGATCCAAAAGTGAAGAATCTTCTACTGATGTATTTAAATACATCACAATTGAATTATCTTGTTCTTCAGAAACATCATATTTTTCTAGACTATCAATTTTTCTTCCATCACTATAAAATACAATTGAGGAAACTAATCCCCTATCAGTTCTACCTGATTTCTCATAAAAGTCTTTTATTAATGTTCCTGCAATTTTATTTAATTCTTCATATGAACACTTATCACTTATATCATCTATAGTTAATTTATCAAAACTTTTCTTTGATGAAATACAATAGTTACCATTTGATATTGTATAGTCAGTTATATTACCTTTGTTATCTAATTTAACATTGTATTTTAGTTTCTCTCCAGTTAAATTTAATGGGTTTTTGTCATTACTGATAGTTTTTGTTTTAGTACCACTTATTCCATCTTGTATGAATTTATTAGTACTTTCTTTAAGCATATTTTGAGCTTCCATTAAAAATGTATTTTTCTTTGCTCTAACATACATATTCATTACATTAGGTAGTGCTAATATTACAAGAATTGCTAGTATTGCTATTACAGCAAGTAATTCAACTAATGTAAAACCTTTTCTATTATTCATAACTTCATCTCCTATTATAAATTAGTATAGCATTTTGTATATTTATTTTCAATGATTTAGTTAAAATAAAAGAACCAATTATATGAACATTGGCTCTCTTTCAAACATTTTTTCTTCTTTGTATTCGTATTCATTTAATAGAGTTACTTTTCCTGAAGATAGTGTTTTTGGTATATCTATTAATCTTTGATTAGAAGATCCTCTAAACAATAGATTTAAATCTTTTTGTTCAAGTATGAATTTACCATCTACTAGTACATCTATATAATGAATGAATTTATCGTATGCTGGATTTTTCTTTGACATTTCGATTAATTCTTCAAATGTAAATCCAGTATATACCCAGATATTAAGTCCTAATGATTTAGCATAGGCCGCTATTTTGGCACATTGTTCTGGTTGGAACATTGGATCTCCTCCACTAAAAGTTATTCCTGTATGATATTTTAGTTCGCTTATTGCTTCGCATACCATATCTATTGGAACAAGTCCACCACCATTAAAATCATGTGTCCCTGGATTTTGACATCCTTTGCAGTTATGTGAACACCCCTGAGTCCACACTACTGCTCTAAGACCTGGACCATCTACTATTGAATCAGTAGTAAGGTCTGCTGCTAAACGTATATAATCACTATTTTGTTGCATGAGTTACTCTATCGTTAACTTCTGCTTTTTTAGCATTGTTAAATCTATCTAATGTTCCTACTAGGTATCCAGTGATTCTTCTAATTCTTTCGAATCCTACTCCTTCTCCTACAGTTTTTTTACTTTTTTTAACTTCTTTATCCATAATATTTTATTCCTTTCCTTAAAAATTATTTTGTTATGCTTCCACAGCTATCATAGCAATCTAAGCAAGAAATTTTTTCCATTTCAACGCCTTCATTTTCATGTCTTCCGCATCTTGGGCAAACATCTTTTATAACTCCAACGTATCCACATACTGGATCTCTATCAACTGGGTGGTTAATAGCTCCATAGCCTACTCCTGTATCATGCATTATTCTAACAACTGTTTCGAATGCATCTACATTGTTTACTGTATCACCATCAAGTTCTATATAAGAAATATGTCCGGCATTTGTAAATGCGTGATATTTTCCTTCGACTTCTAATTTATGTTGAACTGATGTTTTATAATAAACTGGTACATGGAATGAGTTAGTATAGTAATCTCTATCTGTAACTCCTTTAATTTTTCCATATATTGATCTATCTATAGCAACAAATCTTCCTGAAAGCCCTTCAGCTGGTGTAGCTAAGCATGTAAAGTTTAGATTGTATTCTTCAGTATATTCATCACATTTCTTTCTCATATGACCAATTATTTCAAGTCCTAATTTTTGTGCTTTTTCGCTTTCTCCGTGATGTTCACCGATTAATGCTTTTAATGTTTCAGCAAGACCTATGAATCCTATTGAAAGTGTTCCATGTTTAAGTACTGTTCTAAGTTTAGTAGTATTATCCATTTTTTCACTATTTAGCCATACACCTGAACCTAATAAGAATTTAAAGTTTGCTCTTGATTTAGAACATTGACATTCAAATCTTTGAAGTAATTGTCCTTTTACTAAATCCATAGTTTCATCTAATTCTTTGTAGAATCCTTTCATGTCAGCTTTATCTCTTTCACCTAAAGCAATACCATGTTTAATACCTAATCTTGGTAAGTTAATTGATGTGAAACTTAAATTTCCACGTCCTGGTGTTACTGATGGACCACAAACATTTGCTAAAACTCTTGTTCTGCATCCCATATATCCAACTTCTGTATTATAGTCGCCTTCTACATAATATTTTTTATTGTATGGTGCATCTATAAATGAGAAATTTGGGAATAATCTTTTAGCAGATACTCTACAAGATAATCTAAATAAATCATAGTTTTTATCTTCTTTGAAGTAGTTAACTCCTTCTTTAACTTTGAATATTGAAATTGGAAATATTGGTGTTTCTCCATGTCCTAAACCTGCTTCAGTTGCAAGTAAATAGTTTTTAATAACCATTCTTCCTTCTGGACTTGTATCAGTACCAAAATTAATTGAACTAAATGGAACTTGAGCTCCTGCTCTACTATGCATTGTATTTAAATTATGAATAAATGCTTCCATAGCTTGATATGTTGCTCTATCGGTTCTTTTCATAGCATTTTCATAAGCACCTTCAAATATTTCTTTTAATCTTGTACTTTTAGAAGTAAATTCATCAAATAATGCTAAATCTATTTCTATAGTATCTAATTTATCTATAATATCTGTTACTTTATTAAAATTAATTAATTCTTTGAATCCTTCAAATTCTAAATAATTATATATAGCTTGTTTAAATTCTTTTTTGAATGTTTTTAAAACTCCAGGAGCCATATAATAATCAAATGCTGGAATACTTTGCCCACCATGTTGTTCATTTTGATTAGCTTGGATTGCGATAGCAGCTAGTGCTGAATAACTTCCAATACTATTTGGTGTTCTTAAATATCCATGTCCTGTTGAGAATCCATTTTTAAATAATTTATTTAAATCAATTTGCATACAAGTAGTTGTACCCATAGCCCAGAAATCTAAATCATGAATATGAATTGCTCCCTCATCATGGGCTCTACTATATTTAGCATCCATTAAATATGCTTTAGCAAATTCTCTTGATACAGTTGATCCAAAGTGAAGCATAGTTCCCATTGGTCCATCGCCATCTACATTAGCATTTTCACGTTTAGCATTTTCCTCAGTGGCTGATTTTAATCCTAAAGATTCAATAGCTTTAACAAACTTATGCTGTTGTTTAACTACGAATGCTTCTCTTGATGCATCTCTTCTTTCTCTATAGTTTTTGAATGATTCATAAACTTCTTCATATTTAAGTTTCTTTAAAACTTCTTCTATAACATCAGAAACATCTTCTACTCCGATAGTCTTTCTATCTTTGTATTCTTTTCTGATTTGATCTAAAACTTTTTCTTTAACCTTATAAACGTTCTTTTCATCGTATTCTTCATATACGCTATCAAAACCTTTCTTAACAGCTAAAGCAATTTTAGCATCATTAAAACTAACCCTCTGACCACTTCTTTTGACAACAACAATGTCATCCAAAAAATCCTTTTCCATTAATTACCTCACCTTCACCGTTATATTTTTTATAACCATCTTAAGAATAGCATCAATCTATTTTTTTGTAAATGTTTTTTGATTAAAAAAATATAAAAAGTTGAAGTGATTTACATTCCTAAAAAATAATTTTTTTGAATAAAAAAACATTAAGCCTTTATTTACCTAGCATAAATACTATTTCATAATATTTGTTCGCTTTACATATCATTAATTAGGTGGTTTTGATGTTTGAGAAAATTAAAAATTTTATTAAAAATATTATGATATTTACTACTAGTTACAGTCTTAATGTTTTTGAAGATCCTCTTTCTAGTGAGGAAGAAGAGTATTATATAAAGAAACATTTAGAAGGAGATAAAGATGCTCGTAGTAAATTAATTACACATAATTTAAGATTAGTTGCTCATATAGTTAAAAAGTACGAAACTAAAGGAACTAGTGCTGATGATCTTATTAGTATAGGCACTATTGGGCTTATTAAAGGGATTGACTCTTATAGTCCCAATAAAGGTGTTAAATTAACTACGTATGCTGCTAAATGTGCTGAAAATGAAATACTTATGTTTTTTAGAAGTAATAAAAAATATAATAATAATATTAGTCTTAATGATGTAATTGCTCATGATAAAGATGGAGGCGATATTACACTAATAGATGTACTTGAAGAGCATACTGAAAGTTTAGATAAAATAACTGAATATAAAGATAATATTAGAAACTTATCTAAATATTTAAATGTACTTAGTACTCGTGAACTAGAGATTATTAAAATGCGTTATGGGCTTTTAAATACAGCTCAAAAAACACAAAAAGAAATTGCTAAAAAATTACATATTTCAAGAAGTTATGTTTCAAGAATAGAAAAAAGAGCACTTATAAAAATGCTCCGTGAATTTATTCGTAATAATAATATTTAGAATATACAACTTATATCGTAGTCGAATAATCCAGCGATAACTTTTAATATAGTTGGGAATACACCTATTATTAATAATATAACTCCCATCCACATACATTTCTTTCCTGCTTTCTTTATAGCTTCCGGATCTTTACTTACAACTGCAGGTATCATTGCTATCATTCCATATACTATAGCTATAACTGCTCCTACTATCCTTAAAACCATTATAGATAACTTTACTAATTTACCCATATTTTCGCCTAGTATATCAGAACACAGCTCTCCACCTTCTCCGAATCCTGGAGCTGGTAAATCTCCGTCAAACTCTCCATCTTCACCTGATAAATTTCCGCCTCCATCACTGACGTTACCTGTGTCACTGTTTTCTTTACATTCTGTCATATCTGTTGATAAAGTGAATTCTGTTTGATCTGTTACATTACTCCAGTAAGAACATACTGTATCTTTAGCGGGACAAGCCCCTTTTTGAAAAATTTTCTTTAAAAAATCTCCAGTTAATCTAATATTTGAGTTAGCGTTTCTTATTATTACATCATTTCCATCTAAATCAACTATTTGTTCCGAACCACCAGTCTTATTATTTACAACATATACAGGTTGGTTATTCTGTGGATTTGTTCTTGTAATAAACTCTAATTTAACATTATTTACGTTTCTATTTTCAACATTAAACTCATATGAACAAGTTCTTTCATCTTTTGGTGTTGTTGGATTTGTTGGATTTGTTGGCGTTGTGCTAGGACTTTTCCATTCTCCATTCTCTGTTTCTTTTATTTTATAATCATTTGCAGATATTTGTTTGTTTGCATTTGGATTTGTTGGGTCATGCTGATAATTAGTTATAATTACACCATCTTGATATGCCATTTTATTTAAAGTTAATTTTGGACATGTTCCACTTTTTTTATAGTCTGATAAAAATGCTGTTTTACCGTCTCCTCCATCAAATATAACCCATTGCCTGTTTTCTATTATTGTGCCATTACTTTTCCATTTAGATTCTTTTGGATTATATATATATCCTGTGACTTTTGAACTACCATTACCATTGTTGTAATCAGTTACTTCAACTTTAAATTTTACTGTTACATTTTGATCATATAAATCTGCTGCACTATACTCACAATAGAAAGCCTTTATGTCAGCTGCATTTACATTTATAATGCAAAATAAGAATAATACAATTATAAAAGTCAATTTCTTTTTCATATTTTCACCTACTATATTAAGTATATTACATATGAAATTTTTATTCAATAAAAAATGGCTATAATAGCCATTATTTTTTTAATATTCTTCCGGTTGCTACACCATATTCTTTATCACTAAATTCTCCAGTGCTCTTGATTGCTTCGAAATTTCCAATTTTCTTACTTTTATAATTTCTTGTTAGACCAACTAATCCTCCAACAAATTCTTCAGCTTCTATTTCGGCAAATACATCAACTATTTTAAATTCAGATTCTTCTGCTAAACCAGCAACCCCTCCGACAAATGATTTACCTTCTACTGTTCCATTAAATAATGATTCTTTTACATCAAGTTTTCCATCTACATGTCCCGCTAAAATACCTACTTCATCATTACCTTTAACATTTGCATTATCAAATAGTAAATTTCTTACATATAAATTTTTCACTTCACTAAACATACCTACTGAATCTAAACTTGATTCAATATTCATATTATATATTGTATGTCCTGCACCATAAATAATTACACTTGTGCTTGGAATATTAATACTTCTAAAGTTTTTAATATCTTTTAAATCTAAATCCCCTTTTAATATTACAGCAACCTTACCACTTTTTACTTCTCTTAACTTTTCTAAATCTTCTATAGTTTTTACAACTATAACTTTTAAATTCATTTCTTACCTTTCCTTTTTAATACAGTTTTTATTTAAAAAAATTATATAATTTTGGTAATCAATTTCTCCTTCTTAAAGATTAAATATTTTAAATATTTTCTTTCATATATCTCCTAATAACAAATATTAGTCATTAATCAATGATATATAGTCAAATTAATTCATTTGATTGGGTTTTATTATACCAAAAAACGTTATATAAGTCAATTTAGACATATTAAAAGCACTATTTCTAGTGCTTTAATTATTTAACTTGTTTAATTGATACTTTCATACTATAATCATTGATTTTTAACTCTTCAAAAGCACTTTCATCTTCTGTAAGTGTAAGAGCTAATACTTCATCCATAATATAGTCTTTGAATTCATTAATAGCATCTTTTATTTCCTTTGGAGCATTATATTTCATATCTATTCTGTCTGAAATATCAAATCCACTTGTTTTTCTTAAGTTTTGTACTTTAGATACTATTTCACGAGCTAAACCTTCATTAATTAAATCTTGGTCTAGTGTTGTATTTATAATAACTGTTTTATAATTTAGCATTACTGCTTTGTATCCATCAACTGCATTAACTGTTTTCAATACATAACTTGAGTCAACATTATATTCAGTATCATTTAATTTAATAGTTAATTTACCACTTTCTAGCTTCTTAGAATCTTCTTCACTAATATTATTTAAATATTCACCAAATGCCTTAATATTACTTCCAAATACTTTACCTACTTCTTTGAAGTTTGGTTTATAACTAATAGTTAAATATTTAGATAAATCTTTAGTCCAATTAACCTCTTTAACATTAAGTTCTTCTTTAAATAGACTTTCAAATTCACCAACTAATTCTTTATATTTTTCTTCGAATATTACTTCTTTGATTGGTTGACGTACTTTGATTTTAGCTTCTTCACGAATATTTCTAGTATAACTAATTAATTCTATTACTAAGTCCATTTTTTCTTCTAGTTTTTCATCTATTAGTTTGTCATCACATACTGGATAGTCTGCTAAATGTACGCTTTCTTTTCCAGTTAATTTTTGATAGATTTCTTCACTTAGGAATGGACTAATTGGAGCGATTAACTTACATACACCAACTAAAACATCATATGTAGTTTTATATACTGCTTTCTTAGAATCAGTTAGTTCACTTTCCCAGAATCTACGTCTATTACGTCTAATATACCAGTTACTTAAATCATCACATACGAAATCTTGAATTAGGTGAACTGTTTTATTTAGATCATATTTATCCATATAATTAGTTACATTTTTAACTAAGTTATTATATTTAGATAGTAACCAATAATCGATTTGTTCTAATTTATCATTACTTATGTCGAAGTCTTCAGTTGATAATTTATCTGCATTAGCATACATTGCAAAGAATGTATAAGTATTTTTAAGTGTACTAAATAATTTAGAATTTGCTTCTTTAACACCATCTTCATCAAATTTAAGTGGAGTCCATACAGGTGAAGCATAAGCTATATACCATCTAATTGGATCAGCTCCATATTTATGAATTAATGAGAATGGTTCGATTGAATTTCCTTTTGATTTGTGCATTTTTTGTCCATTTTTATCTAGTAATAATTCATTAACTAATACATTTTTATATGGGCTCTTTCCTGTTAAGAATACACTTATTACGATTAGTGAATAGAACCAACCTCTTGTTTGATCAATTCCTTCTGAGATGAAGTCTGCTGGGAATTGACTCTTCCATAAAGTTTTATTTTCAAATGGATAATGGTATTGAGCAAATGGCATAGAACCACTATCAAACCAACAATCTATTACTTCTTCACATCTAGACATCTCTTTACCACAATCTGGGCATTTAATATGAATGTCATCTACGTATGGTCTATGTAAGTCTATTGTTTTTGGATCAACTTTAGTAGTTGCTTTTTCTGCTAGTTCTTCTCTACTTCCAATCATTTCCATATGACCGCATTCGCATCTCCATAATGGAAGTGGTGTTCCCCAATATCTATTTCTTGAAATAGCCCAATCATTTAAATTTTCTAACCAGTTTCCAAATCTCTTTTCACCAACGAATGATGGGAACCAATTAACTGTTTTATTTGCTTTAATGATTTTATCTTTGATTTTAGTTATTTCTAAATAATAACTTGGTCTTGAATAGTATAGTAATGGGTGATGACATCTCCAGCAATGTGGATAATCGTGATCCATTTTGATCTTCTTAAATAGTTTATCATTTTCTTTTAGCCATTTGATTACTTCTTCGTCTACTTCAAATACATTTTGTCCTTTCCATGGACCTTCTGTGTATTTTCCATCTTCACCTACTGGATTTACTACCGGGATTTGATATTTTTTACATACATTTGCATCATCTTGTCCAAAAGCAGGAGCAATATGTACTACACCAGTACCATCTTCAGTAGTAACGTATTCATCACAAAGTACAAAGAACGCTTTACCTTTAACATCTAAAAATGGCATTAATTGTTCATATTCAGTATATTCTAAATCTTTACCTTTATATTTTTCTAGGATTTCATAGTCTTCTCCTAAAACTGATGGGACTAATTTTTCAGCAAGAATAAATTTATATCCTTTACTTGATACAGTTACATAGTCTTCTTTAGGATTAACACAAAGTGCTAAGTTAGCCATTAATGTCCATGGAGTTGTTGTCCATACTAAGAAGTATTCATCACTATCTTTTTTCTTAAATGGAACTATCACAGTATTAGCAGTAACATTTTCATAACCTTGAGCCACTTCATGAGATGCAAGCCCTGTTCCACATCTAGGACACCAAGGTACAATTTTAACTCCTTCATAGAATAAACCTTCATCAAAGAATTTCTTTAAGATATACCATTCAGTTTCAATGTAATTATTATCATATGTTATATATGGATGCTCTAAATCAATTAGTTGTCCCATTTCATCAGTTAATCTATTAAATGCATCTACGTTAGTCCATACTGATTCTTTACATTTTTGATTAAATTTTTCAATACCATATTTTTCTATATCTTTTTTACCATCGAAGTGTAGTTCTTTTTCTACTTGGACTTCTACTGGTAGGCCATGAGTATCCCAACCTATTTTTCTAATTACTTTGTTACCTTTCATAGTTTGATACTTACAGAACGTATCTTTAAGGAACTTAGCTATCATATGATGAAGTCCTGGATTACCATTAGCTGTAGCTGGTCCATCATAGAAAACATAATTTGAATTTTTACTTCTGTTTTCTATTGATTTGTTTAAGATATCATCTTTCTTCCAAAAATTAATAAGTTCTGCTTCATTCTCTTCTACTGATTTGTTTCTTAAACTTTCAAAATCTTTCATACTTTTTCCCTCCTATAAAAAAAGAATGGTCACCAAGGAGTCTATAAATAGACGGTACCATCCCTCTTATTAACTTAATTATTTTAACGCAGTATTTGCGTACCTATCTTATCCATAGATAACATCAGAAGTGATTTATATATAACTTCATTTCCTAGTTTCCACCAACCACTAGTTCTCTATAAAATCCATTATATAACGTCTTCCTCATTTGTTTTGAATGAGTTAATTATAACACTAGTGTTTTAGTTTGTAAAGTTTTATTTAAAATTATGTTTTCTATTTGATTATATCTGTTACTGGAACGATGATAACTGGTCTCACGTAGAACCAGTTATCAATTGTTTTATAAAATGTACCATCAACTGTGGCATATGACAATATTCCAAGAGCTCCACCATTTTTGTTGTTTGCAACTGCATATGCTACACTTGTATCATCTGCAAATTCCGTTTTTGTCCAATAATTCCAGTCATAAATCCAACTATAATTGGATTTTGAACAAGTATACTCACCATAATTATTCTCAGTATCTTCTACGCATCCCAAATCAAGTAACTCATCTACTGTTATCAAAGCTGCTTCCGTGCTACTTGATAGTTTATAGTTTTTCAATAATTTTTCTTTATAATTATCAACATATCCTTTTATTTCACTTGTTTCATAACTATTATTTTCCGAATCAAATGCAACAGGATAATTTGCCGTATCTGAATTTTCATGTGTTTGTAATCCATAAGAACTATTTGAACTATCCGCATTAGATCCAATCATTAATACATTTTTAGCGAGCATTTTTATATTTGTTCCATCATTGGAATATATATAAAACTCTTCTGTTTCACATTGAACTTCATCTCCAATATTTTCACCAGTACCTGCTAAAATAGTACAACTTGTTCTTTCATCAAGATTATCAGGTATATATTCTGCTCTAATATCTAAATTTCCAACAAAGTAAGTTTTTTGTGCTTGATTAGGAGTTGTTTCATCTAAATATAACCATAAGAAGTATATAGCGTTATTTCCTGAAGATATCGGATCGTTTTCAAGTATTATTCCGTCAGTTAATTCGCTGAAAGAACTTATGTATGTTTTAGGAAGTATATCATTTGAATTAGCCCCATGAATCGACTGCAATAATAGCGTAGAATCCCTGGAACTTATTTCACCATCACCATTTACATCTGCAAGTAACAAATCCTTTTCAGTACTTGTGCCAGATGCAACCATTCTATTTAAACTAGTGACATCATCAGTGTTAACTATGCCATCCATGTTAACATCACCAATTTGATATTCAGTTCCTGTTGCTAAAACCCTTTTTCTAATTGCTACTTTTAAATGATTTGAATAAAGATCAGTTAATCTTTTATACTCTGCATAGTCTCCTGTTGGAAGAAAGTCTGTGTCTTCTTTTAATTTTATAGTTACTTTTGAATCTAAGTTTCCAGTGTTTTCTACTTTAAAAATGTAAGGTGTAGATGTTGAATATGTTCCATCATTTGGATAAGGATAAATTGACGTAGGAGTAGAAGCACCATCTACTTTAGTAGTACCTATTACTTGACCTATATTTGTGTATGTTGTATCACAATCAGCGTCACTACAGAACGATATTGCTAAATCACCTGTTTTAACAACATTGCTTTGGCCTTCCTTAATTGAGAAAAATGAAGCAAAGGAAATACCAATAAATATGATCAATAGTAATCCTACTGAAGTTAATAATGTAATTACTTCTTTTTTTATTATCTTGTCGATATACATATTACTCACCTATTCTCTATTTAAAATTATATAATATTTGGTTTTTTTAGTCAATTGAATGGGCTGTTAAATTTGACTTATTTTGTGAAAAATGATATAATTTATACGATTTTTAGAGGGGGATCAATTATATGAATAAAGAATTAGTTTCAAAAATAAGAAGTGAAATTAATAAGTATGTAACTATGATAAATAATTTACGTGAAAAATATAATAGAATGCAAAAGGGAGGTGCTAGTGTTGCTGAACTTAATAAAGTAGCAACTGAGGCACAGTCTTTATATAATGAATATGGTGAACTAAAAAAAGAATTAGCTGACTATACTAATAAATATAATGTTTATGCTTCTGAAGCTGGTAAAAGAGCATTAAAAACAAAGGATGCAGATGATAAAAAATATAAGGAAGCACATGATTCTTTTATAGCACTACAAATAAGTTTGCTTTTTAAGTATCATTTGAATGCTGAAGTTAGTGAAACTCAAGATGAAGAAGTTGAGGTTGTTTCTCATACTAAAGCTAAACCAAAATTACTTTCTAAGTTTCTAGCTGGTTCTTTAGTTTTAGCATCTATATTAGGTCTTGGATATGGTCTTACTTCTTGTCATAGTAAAGAGGCAAATAATTCTAATACTCCTTCAATTATACAAAATAATGATGATAATCATGAACCTAGTAATGAACCTGCATCTAGTGAGCCTACTACAAATGTTACAGAAGAAGTTAAAGTTCCTGAAACTACTGACTCTTCAACTGAGGAAGCTAATCCTATTAACGAAGAATATGAAACTTTAAATGATTTTGCATATTTAAAAGAAGATTCATCTTTATATGATAGTAATGAGGAAAATAAAACTGAAGTTGAAAAAATTGAAAAATATCAAAAGGTTTTAAGATTAAGTACTGATGGAAATTATGATTTTGTACAAACAGAAGATTTAAAATACGGATATATTGATTCAACTAAATTAGAGGTTTTACCTGATATGTATATTGAAGTTGATATTAGTGATCAAACTGTAGAATTATATAAGGATAATGATATAATTTTAACTACTTTATGTGTTACTGGCAAAGATAGTACTCCTACTCGTGTTGGTTATTTCCCTATCAAATATAAAACTTATGATACATATTTAAAAGGTCCAGGGTATAGAAGTCATGTGTATTATTGGATGCCTTTTGATGGTGGCATTGGACTTCATGATGCAGCTTGGAGAGATGAGTTTGGTGGTGACATTCACTTTAAAGGTGGAAGTCATGGATGCGTTAATATGCCTCATGATGCTGCTAAAACTATATATGATAATGTAAGTGCCGGTACTAAAGTATTAGTGCATAATTAAAAAAGATATTCAAGCTATGAATATCTTTTGTTTTAGAATATTAAATATTTTGTTATGAGTGGAGTTATTATATTTGAAAAATATAATGTCATGAGAGCTCCTATTAAAAGAAATGGCCCAAATGGAATAATTCCATCTTTGTTCTTTTTGCTTATTATAAGCGAGAATATTAATCCAACCACTGATCCTATAAATAATGCTACAAAGCTATTTATAGTTCCTATAGCTAATGCTATTATTGCCATTAATTTAATATCTCCATCTCCAAGAGATTCTTTTTTAAACATATAGTTTCCTAAAAGCTTTAATCCATACATTATTGCAAATAATAATGCTGAAGCAATTATGTGTTTAAATACTTCACTCATTTCTAAATGACAACATAATGTAATTATTATTGCTATACCTGATATAATTAATACTCTATCAGATATATAATAATAAAGAAAATCGCTTATTATTGTTACCATTAATGCACATGTTATTATTGTTGCTATCCAAAAATCAAATGTAAAACCATACATGATGTAGTTACATAAGAATAATAATGCACATACTATTTCTACAAAAGGATAAATGAAATTTATTGGCTTTTTACAATAAGCACATCTTCCTTTTAAGAATATATATGATAATATTGGAATGTTCATATACCATTTTAATGGTTTACCACATTCATTACAAAAGCTACTAGGATAGGTAGTTTTTATTTTGTTTGGAATTCTATATCCCATACATCCTAAAAAACTACCCATTATAGCACCTAGTACTGTTAAAAATACCATTATTTCTATTTTCATTTTACCTAACCCTCTTCTACTAACTAATTGTTGAGTACATTCCAAACATTGGAACTACTATTGCTATTAATATAAATCCAACTACTACTGCTAAGAAAATTATCATAATTGGCTCTATAAATGTTTTAATCATATTTACTGAGTTTCTTTGAAGTTTTTGATAATAATCTCCAACTTTATCAAGCATTGTAGCAAGTTCACCAGTTGATTCTCCGGTTAATATCATGTAGTATGCAACTTGTGGAACTGCCCAGTTATCTTTGAATGTTTCACTCATTTTTTCACCTTTTAATAGGTTATTTATTGTTCTATACATTAGTCCTTTATATATCTCATTTGATGTTATTTTACCTAAGATATCAATACTATCTGTAAGAAGTACATTGTTTTTATTTAATGTTGCGAATGTACGAGCAAATAATGAAATTTCTTTATATATGATTATATTTCCTACTACAGGTAGTTTCATAAATATTGTTTGCATCATTGCTCTAAATGCTTTAACTTTCTTATATAAATATATATAAATTACTATTACTGCAAGTACAACTTCTATAATTTTCATGTATTCGTTTTGTAAGAATGCTGATATATTTAATGTAACTACTGTTACTGGGTTTAATTCTGCGTTCATTGATTCATAAACATCTACGAATTGAGGAACTATATAAACAAGCATGAATATAACTATTCCTATTGCGAACACTAATACTATGCATGGATATGCAAGTGCACTAACGACTGCTCTTTTAGTATCTTCAACTTCTTGATAATACTCACTCATTTCATCAAGTGTTCCTTCTATATTACCAATCATTTCTGCACTCTTAATCATATTTATTAATAGTGCTGGGAATACATTTCCTTGTTTATTTAATGCTTCTGAGAATGTTTCACCCATTGTAAGTTCATATATTACGGCATCATATACTGCTTTATATTTTTTTCTTTTATCTTGTTCGGCTAAGACTTTAACTGCATCCGTTAGTGGAATACCAGCTTTTATATAAGTTGATAATTGAGCTAACCAGAATACTAAGTCTTTGTTTTTCATTTTACGTTTAATACTTGATGATTCAGTATGGAAGAAATTTATTGCCCAGTTTGTTACTATTTCGTAAACTGTCATTCCCTCATCTATTAAATATGAATAAACATCTAGTCTTGAAAGTGCTGAAAAGTATCCTTTTATAAGTTTTCCTTCTTTATTTCTTGCTAAGTATCTATATGTTTTTTTAACTTCTGTTCTAACAGCATCTTCTCCATTTGGATTTATTGTTAGAATTATAAGGCTTGCTTCTTTCTTCTCACGTGCAGCTTTTACAAATGAAAGATTTTCATATTTTTCTCTTATATAGTTTTCAAGTTTTTGACTTAGTGTTTGTGTCTCTTCTTTTTTCTCTTTTTCAATTTTTGCTTTAGCTTCATCTATATATCTTTTTACATAATTATAAGCATCATATACATATTTACTACATTTATTATATAAAAATAAAGGAAAATCATAAAATGCTATAGTCAGTATATATTTAGCACCTTCATATGTAGATACAGCTAATGTATATAATTCAAACCATATACTTTTGAAGCAAAAATTCCATATTGTTTCAACAATGTTTTTTACTCCCCATATGATGTAACTACAAAATGATACGATAAATGATATTATCATATCTACTACACCGAATACACCTATTCCTATGCTTTTTATAAGAATAGCTATTTCAGTGATAATATTTTTAGGTACTGCTAATATATTAAAAGATGACTTTTTTGACTTTTTAGTACTTTTATTTTTCTTAATTGTATCTTTTTTAGCCATACTAATCTTTCCTTCTTACTCTATTATATAAAGATTATAGCATATAATTTTTTAAATAAAAATACATTTTTAACTTTTTTTAATTAAATTAATATAATATTATTAGGTGATTATATGAATCAAGACTTTTTATCTATTTTTAAAAGTATTAATTTATCTAGTATTATGAGTGGAGCTAATAAGACTCTTGGTGTTATTAAGAAAACTATTCCTGTTTATAGAGAAGTTAAACCTTATTTATTAAGGGAAAAAAGTATTTTTAGCAAAAAGAAAACCACTGATGTGGTTGATGAAATAAAAGAAAGTAAGCCTATCAAGGATGAAAACAGATCTGTTTCTTATAATGACACTCTTACTTTCTTTCAATAATTATTCTCTTTCGTCTGTACTAAGTATTGTTAAGAATGCTTCTTGAGGTATTGATACACTACCTACTTGTTTCATTCTCTTTTTACCTTCTTTTTGTTTTTCAAGAAGTTTTCTTTTTCTTGATACGTCTCCTCCATAACATTTAGCAAGTACATTCTTTTTCATGGCTGAGATGTCTTCACGAGCTATTACTTTTGAACCAATGCAAGCTTGTATTGGTACTTGAAACATTTGTCTTGGGATAATCTTTTTTAAGTTTTCACATATTATTTTACCACGTTTATATGCAAAGTCTTTATGAACTATTAAACTTAATGCATCAATTATATCTCCATTTAGAAGTATATCCATTTTAACTAGTTTACTTTCTCTGTTACCAATAAATTCATAATCAAATGATGCATATCCTTTAGTGTAACTTTTTAATTTATCAAAGAAGTCATAAACTATTTCTGATAGAGGTAGTTCATAAGTTATATTTACTCTTGTTTCATCTAGATAAGACATATTTTTATAAATTCCTCTTTTATCTTGACATAATTCCATTATTGGACCAACGTATTCACTTGGTACGTAGATGTTTGCTCTTACGAATGGTTCTAATACTTTTGATATTTTTGATGGGTCTGGCATTTTAGATGGTGAATCTATTGATACACTGCTTCCATCATTTAAAATCACTTCATAAATAACTGAAGGACTTGTTGCAATTATATCTATTCCAAATTCTCTTTCTATTCTTTCTTGTATGATTTCCATATGTAGAAGTCCTAGGAAGCCGCATCTAAAGCCAAAACCTAATGCGATTGATGTTTCTGGTTCGAATGTTAGAGATGCATCACTTAGTTTTAGTTTTAATAATGCTTCTTTTAAGTCTGGATATTTTGATGATTCGATTGGATATATTCCTGAAAATACCATTGGTTTCATTGGTTTATAGCCAGGTAGTGCTTCAACAGTTTCTCCATCTAAGCATATTGTATCTCCTACTTCTACTTCAGTTATACTTTTAATAGATGCACTTAAGAATCCTACTTCACCAGCACTTAAACTATTCTTTTTAATTTCATGTGGTGTGTGTTTTCCGAGTTCTAGTACTTCGTAAGTTGCATTTGAATTTATAAGTTTGATTTTATCTCCGACTTTAACAGTTCCATCCATTATTCTAATAAGTATTACTACACCTTTATATGGATCAAAGTAACTATCAAATATTAAGGCTCTTAATTTATTACTATCACTCTTTGGACTCGGTACTCTTTCAATTACTGCATCAAGTAGTTCATCTACTCCTTCGCCTGTTTTACCTGAACAACAAATTATTTCATCTCTATCAAATCCAATTGCTTTAACAAGTTCATCTTTTACTTTTTCAGGGTTTGCATTTGGTAAATCTATTTTATTAATAACTGGTATTATCTTTAAATCTGCTTCAAGTGCTAAATATAGATTTGCAAGCGTTTGTGCCTCAATTCCTTGAGTTGCATCAACTACTAATATTGCGCCTTCACAAGCAGCTAAACTTCTACTAACCTCATAACTAAAATCTACATGCCCTGGAGTATCTATTAAATGAAGAGTATAGCCTTTATATTTAAGTTCTACAGCATTTAACTTGATAGTTATTCCTCTTTCTCTTTCAAGATCCATAGAGTCAAGTATTTGATCTTTCTTTTCTCTTTCTGTTACTGCATGACAAATATCAAGTATTCTATCAGCTAGAGTACTCTTGCCATGATCTATATGAGCTATTATACAAAAATTTTTAATCTTATCTCTTTCCATAAGAAATATTTTAACAAATTAAGTAATAAAATACAATTATTTGAACAAGAAAAGAGAACTATTTTAGTTCTCTATCATTTCTTAATTATTTTAAATTAGGTTTTCTTACAAAATTATTTTCGTATTAATTTTAAATTATAATTAACATCTAGGCATTCTATACACTTTTTGTGTATATCCATATATACCTGCGTTTGCTAGAAAACTTTTTGCATCTCGTCTTTGTTGTTTTAACATTTCAATTTGAGCATCTATATCTCTTCTTAATCTATTTGAAAATGTATCTTTCTTTTTAGTTTGTAACTCTTCTATTTGTTCGCCATATGAAAGATAATCTTTTGACTCTTTTGGCAATTTAGATAGTTCTACTTCTCTTCTTATGGTTCTTACTTTTGACTTTTTCTCTTCTAATAAATTTGCTGCTTCTTCATATAAAGCTTCTTGTTTTTTCTTTTCACTTGTATATTGTTCATATGAAGTAAAACTACTCACATTAGCTATTATTTGTTGCAATCTTTGTCTTATTCCTATAACTTTAGTTAGCTGTGTTCTTTCTTCTAATATTGCACTTTCTAGTTCTTTTACTAATTCTGGATCTGGTTCTACTAAATAATATGTGAATTGTCTTGGCTTATTGTCTGATGTTAAAGTATCTAAATCTGGTCTTTCATCATATATTGAATCTTTTTTTAAAGTTGATCTTTTTTTATATTTTTCTTCTCTTTGAACTTTTCTTCTTTTTAATTCATCTATTCTATTTACTATTTTAAGTACTTTTGCTCTTTTGCTTTCTAGTTCTTCTGATAATTTTTTATATCCGATTTCTCTTGCGTCTGAGTCAATATTTGGGCTGCTTAATAGTGCGTTTCTTCTACTTTCTAAAATTTCAATTTCTTTTTTAAGACGTTCTAATTCTAACTCATCATAATTTAGTTCTTCTGATTCTAAATTAATTATTTCTATTTTATCGCTATGTTGTTCTCTTTGCTTTTGTTTTTTTCTTTCATTTACAATTTCTGTAGTATTTTCATCAAAACGAATTTCTTGTATTAGTTTTTCTCCGCCAACATAGAATAATGTTTCAATATAAGCTTTTCTTGCTTCTCTTATTCTTGCGATTTCTTCAAGTGGATCTTCAACTGTTCCTTGTAATCTAAAATAATCTAATAATATAAGTTTTTCTTTATCAGATAGATTTTCTGATTCTTCTATTCTTTTAAATAATTCGTCGTTAGCCACTTTGTTTGTTACAGCGTCTTCTAAATATTTTGGTCTTGAAAAACCATTTTCTTCTATATCACTATTTGATAATAATGTTTCTAATGATACAACTTTTTTATTTGATCTTTCTTCTAATTCTAGACTTTGTTCTTCTGTAAGTGTAGATAATACTTCTTTTTTGAAGTCATCATTTGTTATATTAGACATTAATTCTATATTAGATTTTATATATTTTATAATAGATTTTCTTATTTCTTTTCTTGCTACAAAAGTGAATCTTGTTTTTGAGTCACAGTTAGTATATATATTAATAGCTCTTACTAAGCCAATGTATCCTTCTTGAATTAAATCTTCAATTTGGGCACCTTTTAGATAAGAAAATATTTCTTCTGAAGCACCTATTACTTCCATAGAATATCTTCTCACTAATTCATCAAGTGCATTTTTATCATTATTTTTTATTCTTCTAAATAAATCTTTTTCTTCAGCAATTAAAGGTATTTCATAACCTTCTATATCCTTTAAATAATATTTCATTTCTTCTACTTTTTTCATATAGCCCCCATTAATTAAATGTATTATATCACAAATGATACAGAATGTCAATTTTGGTATAATAAAAGAGCAAACTTAATTTGCTCTTTTATTACTATTGTTAAGTGTTAATTTCATATGAGGTGTATTATCATTAGGATTAAATGCTTTGATTTGTCTATTATTTCTTAATTTTCTTAATGCTTTTGCTTCGATTTGTCTAACTCTCTCACGAGTTACATTTAATTTTTTTCCGACTTCTTCTAGTGTATGTGTTTTACCATCAACATAACCATATCTACATGCTATTACCATTTTTTCACGATCAGTTAATACATCGCCATTAAATACTGCATCTCTAAATTGTTCATAAAATACTCCATCTGAGAAATCTTTACCTTTAGTTTCAGGATCTTCAATAAAGTCACCAAGTTCGCTTTCATCTGAATCTTCACCATTTTTTATTGCTTGTGATAATGAAACAGTAGTTCCAGCTAATATTTTTTGACTTGATTTTACTTTTTCTACTGACATTCCAAGTATATCAGCAATCATTTCAACTGATGGTGTTTCTCCATGCTCTTTTTCATAATTTTCTATAGTTCTTTTAACTTTAAGCGCTGTTTCATGTAGATGAACAGGTACTCTAATAGTTCTTGATTGATCTGCAATATATCTTGTGATTGCTTGACGAATCCACCATGTAGCGTAAGTACTAAATCTATATCCTTTTGTATAATCAAATTTTTCAGCAGCTTTTATTAAACCTAGATTTCCTTCTTGAATTAAATCAAGAAGTGCTACACCTCTACCTGCATAATGTTTTGCATTTGAAACAACTAATCTTAAATTATGTTCTACTAATTCATTTTTAGCTTCTTCATTGCCTTCAGAAATAAGTCTTCCAAGTTCCATTTCTTCTTCTTGAGTTAATAGTGTTCCTCTTATATCATTTAAATATAATCTTTCATTTTCTGGTGTTATACTTGTATCATAATCATATGCTATAACTTCTTCTTTAGTTTGTGCTTCTTCTGTTTCTTTAACTTGTGCTCCTGTCATCATGCAATATGCTGTTAGCATAGCACTAATTGTACTGCTATTTACTAAATCATATGCATTTTCCATAGTTGCTACAGATGCAAGCATATCAGATAATTCAGTACTATCAATAACAACATTTTCAACATCATCAACATTTAACGAAATTTTATTAGTTACTAAAAACTTTGAAAGTTCTCTACAATTCTTCAATTGAACAGTAGCATTCCCTTTTTGAAATTGTTCTTTTGCAAACTTAGTTATTGCATCTATTTTTTCGGCTTTTCCTTTCATATTTTTTCACCCCTCAAATAAAAAAGTGCTAATATTATAGCACGATTTTGTTATTTTTGCAACTTATTTAGTCTCTTTATAACGATTTATAGAGTCTTCAATTACTTTTAAAGCTTCTTCTTTATTATAGTACTCTCCTACTTCAACTTTAATATTTTGCAGTGACTTATAATTTTCAAAGAAGTTTTTAATTTCTTCAAGTATAAACTCGGATAAATCTTTAAGTTCATTTATTTCATTATATCTAGGATCTACGTCTACTACTGATATAATTTTATAATCCTCAAAACCATTGTCTATTAATTTCAAACATCCAACTACTCTTGCCGGAATAATACATCCTGGATAAGTTGGTTCAGTTCCAATAACTAATATATCTAATGGATCTCCATCTTTAGCAAGAGTGTTATCTATAAATCCATATTCTGCTGGATAAGCCATTGCTGAATATAAAACTCTATCTAATTTAATTTTTCCATCTTTTATTTCAAATTTGTTTCTACTTCTATAAGGAATTTCTATTATAGCTTCTACTACGTTATTCATATTTCACCATCCTAACGTAAGTATAACATAGACAACAAAAAAAGCCAACATTAGTTGACTACTTTGTTTCTTCTTTAGTAACTTTGATAGCTTCTTTACCTTTGTAATAACCACATTTTGTGCAAGCTCTATGAGGAGCAACTACAGCACCACAATTAGTACAAGTAGTAACTGTTGGAGCAGTTTTCTTTAAATGTGTTCTTCTTTGTCTTTTAGCAGTTTTACTAATTCTTCTAAATGGTAAAGCACCAAATAAAGTAATGTCTAATCTCATTTTTATTCCTCCTTTTATATCAGGTCGTAAAAATATCTTTTTCACTTCGCTAAAGTATTTTCTCATAAAAAGATAAAAATATCAAGTGAATTTTAGTATTTTCTTATAAAATTTGTATAAATACTACTATTTTGTTATAATTTACACGAGGGGATTACTTATGAAACTATTAGTTAGTGATTATGATGGTACATTTAATGAAGATAAAAATATATCTAAAATAAATAGTAATATAGATGCAGTTAAGAGATTTATGGATAATGGTAATCTGTTTGCATTCGCAACTGGTAGAAGTTTTGATTCGATTAAAGGAGAGACTTCTCATTATAAAATACCATATGATTATTTAATTTGTAATAATGGGTCTTCTATATTTGATAGAGATGATAATTTAATATTTCAAAATACTATTTTAATAGATATTGTTAAAAAGACTCTTAGATATTTAAATAAATTTGGTTTTATTAAAAGTATTGAACTTAAAGATGCATATGGTAGAGTTACAACGAATTATAATGAAGCTACATCTATTACTTGTACTCTTAGATTTAGAAATACTTTAGATGCTCGTAAAGTTATGGAAGAAATATCATTTTTAAGTAGTTTTTCTTTTATGAATGTCGTTGTTTTTAAAGAAGAATTTGATAAGAGGGACGGAATATATATAGTAAGTGATATTGAAGGGGTAAATAAAAAAGATATTTATACTATAGGGGATGCATCTAATGATAAAGGAATGCTTTTAGAATTTAATGGATATAAAATGCCCTACTCTTATCCTGAAATAATATTTAGTAGAGCTAGATTAACTTCTTCAGTTAAAAGTTTAGTAAAAAAAATAGAAAGGAAAAGTCATGAATAAAGTTGTTGGTATTGTTGCTGAATATAATCCATTTCATAATGGACACTTATATCAAATAAATAAAATAAGAGAAAAATATAAAGATGCTACTATTGTAGTTGTATGTTCTTCATCATTTACTCAAAGAGGAGACACTTCAATACTTAATAAATTTGATAAAGCAAAAGTTGCTCTTAATAATGGGGTTAATTTAGTAGTTGAACTTCCTTATGTTTATAGTACTCAAAGTAGTGATGTATTTGCTAGTGCTGCTATTAAAATACTTAACTATTTAAAAGTTGATACTATATGTTTTGGTACTGAAAGAGATAGTATTGGTGATATAAAGAAATGTGCTATTACACAGTTAGATGAACCAAAGTATAATGAAATAGTACGTGAAGAGTTAGAACTTGGCGTTAACTACCCTACTGCTTTAAATAAAGCATTAAAGAAACTTATAGATATAGAGATTACTGAACCTAATGATTTACTTGCTCTTAGTTATGTAAAGGAGATTATCAAGAATCAGTATAATATTGAAATATTTAATATTAAAAGAACTAATGATTTTCATGATATAGATTCTAATGAAATGATAGTTTCTGCTTCTAATATTAGAAATAAATTAATTAATAATATTGATATTAAAGATAAAGTTCCTAGTGATGTTTATAAAATACTTAAAAATATTAAATTTAATAATAAATATTTTGAGTTCTTGAAGTATAAAATTAATTCCGAAAGTGATTTAGAAAAATATTTGGATGTAGATGAGGGGCTAAGTACTAGAATTAGAAATTCTATAGATAAATCTAATAGTCTTGACGAATTAATTCAAAATATTAAGACTAAGAGATACGCTTATAATAAAATATCTAGGATGCTTAACCATATACTTTGTTCATTTACTAAGGATGAAAGAGACAAGACTAAAGATATAGAATATATTAGAATACTTGGATTTGATGAAGTTGGTCAAAAACATTTAAATAGTATTAAGGATAATATGGACATAAAAATACTTAATAAGTTTGATACTAGTTATAAAGCTTTAGAAATAGAAAAAAGAGTTAGCGGTATTTACTCTATGATAATCTCAGACATAATGGATAAAGAAATTAAAAATATACCAGTTAAAAAGTGACTTTTTAGGTCACTTTTATTTTGCTTCATACCAGTCTTTACCATAGTTTATTTCTACTTTTAATGGTACGTCTAATTTATATATATTTTCCATTGTATCTCTTACGATTTCTTTTACTTCTTCTATTTCTTCTTCTGGTACATCGAATATTAATTCATCATGAACTTGTAATAACATTTTAGTTTTCAAGTTCTTTTCTTTTAATGTGTTATGAAGTTTAACCATTGCCATTTTTAGTATATCAGCTGCAGTTCCTTGTATTGGAGTATTAAGTGCCATTCTCTCACCCATAGCTCTAATCATATAGTTTGTATTCTTTAACTCTTCTATTTCTCTTTTTCTATTAAATAGAGTTCTTACTTCTCCAGTTTTCTTTGCTTCTTCAACAATATTCTTCATGTAGTTATTTACTTCTGGATATAGTGTTAGATATTTATCTATATATTTTTTAGCTTCACTAGCACTTATATCAAGGTTTTCACCTAGACCATAACCACTAATACCATAGACTATACCAAATATTACTGCTTTAGCTGTACGTCTTTGATTTGGTGTTACTTCACTTTCAGGAATACTAAATATATCGCTTGCTACATGCGTATGTATATCTTCACCATGAATGAATGCATTTTTAAGGCTATCAGAAGAACTTATATGAGCAAGTACTCTTAGTTCGATTTGAGAATAATCGCTTGATAGAAGGTATCCATTTGAGCTTGGAATGAATGCTTTTCTAATCTTTTTTCCTTCTTCACTTCTAACAGGTATATTTTGAAGATTTGGTTCAACTGATGAAAGTCTTCCGGTACGTGTACCAGTTTGCTTATATATAGTATGTATTTTTCCATCTTCTAAGATATAACTATTAAATGTATCTAAGTATGTACTTACTAATTTAGAAAGATTTCTATATTCTAGTATTTCATTAATAATTGGAAATTTATCTTTGTATTTAATTAATACATCATGAGCAGTAGATGTTGCATTCTTTCCTTTACCTTTTGGAAGGCCAATCTTCTCATAAAGAATGTCTCCTAATTGTTTAGGGCTTCCAATATTAAATGTTTCACCGGCAAGTTCATATATTTTATTTTCTATTATAGTTAATCTTTCTTTTAATTCTTTTGATAAGTCTTCTATAACATTTGGAAGTACACTTATACCATTTATTTCCATAGTAGCTAGTACTTCAATTAAAGGATGTTCTATATTAGTATAAAGATCATAAAGGTTCTCATTCTTTAACTTGTTATTGAAGTCTTCATATGTATCATATAAGAACTTAGATTTTTTAACTATTGATGAGATTATTTCTTCTTCTGAAAGTGTGCTTTTCTTTGAAATAATTGTGTCATAGTAAGGTATTTCTATTCCATATGTAGTGCTTATGTATGAAACATCATCTTTTACGTTATATTCAAGTAAATATGAAGCTATTAATGTATCAAATGATGTATGAGTTTCAATACCAAATTTATTTAAAAATACTATATTCTTTTTATAATCAAAAGTTACTAATACGTCTTTTAATAAATCTCTATTTAGAAGTAAACTTGCTTCGTCAAAATAATATGCGTTCTTTCCATCATAGATAGAAGCTCCAATAAAGTTTGCTTTATTATAGTTTGTGTTATCTAGTTCTATATAAAGACTCTTCTTTCCTTCTATTTCTACTTTTCCTTTTACTAATGTATATGCTACATCTTTTTTATCTACTTTAGATGGAATAGTCTTTAAGAATGAATTGAATTCTAGTTCTTTATATTTTTCTATTAATGCTTCAGTGTTTGGCTTTAAGTATTTAATACTATCAAAAGTATATTCGAAGTCTATTGTTTTATATATAGTTGCTAGTTTGTATGAGAAGTATGCGTTTTCTTTATCACTTTCTAGTTTTTCTTTTGTTTTACCACCTATATCATCTAAGTGATTATAAACTCCATCTAAAGTTTCATATTTTTGAAGTAGTGAAAGTGCTGTTTTCTCTCCTATTCCTTTAACACCTGGTATGTTATCACTAGCATCTCCCATTAATGATTTTAAATCTATCATTCTAATTGGTTTGATACCATATACTTCCATAAATTTATTTTCATCCATCATTATATAGTCTTTTTGTTTTAGAAGTTTTACGTTTACTTCATCACTAATTAGTTGTAGTAAATCTTTATCACTACTTATAATAGTTGCATTATAGTTTTTATCTTCGTCTGCCATTCTTGCGAATGTACCAATTATGTCATCAGCTTCATAGTTATCACATTCAATATATTTAATGCCAAGAAGGGTACATATTTCTTTAGCTTCTTTGAATTGTACTTTTAAATCTTGTGGTGTTTCGATACGACCATCTTTGTAGTTATCATACATATCTTGTCTAAAATTATGGCCTTTATCGAAGGCTACCATTATATATTCAGGATTTTCTTCATTAATTATTTTATTTAACATATTAATAAATCCATATAATGCGTTTGTTGGAAATCCTTTACTATTTTTCATTAAGTTTCCATTGTATGCAGTTGCATAGTAACTTCTAAATAATAAGTTGTTTCCATCTATTAAAATTGCTCTTTTTTTCATAATCCTCACCTTTTATTATTTTACTATATTTTTTGAATTTTATAAACAATTAAAAAGAGATATTTTAGTTATACCTCTATAGTTTCACTTATTTTATCTTTATATGCTACATATATTGGAATGTTTGGATCTATTGATTCTCTATTTACTTCGTATGCTTTTTCATAAGTGTTATCGTTTTCACTTATATGTACTAACATTATATCTTTAGTATTTGGTCCTATAAAATGATTTAAATATTTAGCACAGTCTTCATTTGATAAGTGACCTTCATCACCTATGTTTCTATATTTTATGTATTCAAACTTATTACCATTCATTTCCATTTCAACATCGTGATTGCTTTCTAATAAGTATACTGTTTTATTTTTCATTTTCTCATGATATCTTGAATGTATCATACCAGTATCAGTCATGTATACTAGTGATTTGCCATCTTTTTCAAATACGAAACCAAATCCTTTTTTATCATGACTTATTGGTATTTTAGTAAACTTTATTCCCATAATATTATCTAGTTCATCAAATAATTCATAGTTTTTTATATAATCTTTTTTATTATATTCATTTAATGTTTCGATTGATATATATATTTTAGTGTTATAAACTCTATTAAATGAATGTACACTTTTAACGTGATCTGAGTGAGCATGTGTTACGATTATAAAATCTATATCTTCAGGACGTTCATTAATACTATAAAGTGCATCTTTTAGTTTTCCAAATTGAAGTCCTGCATCTATTAAAAATTTAACATTATCAATATTAACAAAAGTAGAATTTCCGCTACTACTACTTCCTAAAACTACAATTTTCATATAACCACCAGGTAATATTATAGCATAAGTTTATATTTATTTTCTATTCTATTTTATTATTATCTACCTACTCATATTTTAATAAATTATTTTTATTAACTATATTTTCTCCTAGTCTTGATTCTATATCTTTTCTTGTATTGTTTGCAATGGTTCCACCTTCTTTGGCAATTATCCTGTTTTCTTCTAATCCGATAGGTTTATGCTTTTCAGCAAGTTTTCTTGTTGTAGTTTCGCCTATGTCCGCAAGTAATACTTCAAGTTCGTCCATATTATCTCTTAATGATTCTTTTCTTAAACCTTTAAATTCTTTATATTCGTTTGCTGTCATACCTGACCATTCTTTATAAATATCATTAGTTAATATGGCAAACTCTATTTCTTCAGTTACTCCTCCTTTTCTCCATACATCAGTTAATTTCTTTCTATCTTGTATTCCTTTGATTCTTTTAATAATCCATTCTTCATCATATCCTTTAGCTCGATAAGTATCTATTG
>OLHA01000310.1_pt1 | contig 28681 bp, 29 predicted proteins | sample 1605961 | NCBI WGS metagenome assembly OLHA01 (sample SAMN03283288) | human gut metagenome | biome: human-associated habitat; material: feces | host: Homo sapiens | place: Peru | collected 2012
TCTCGAAATTTAATGAAAGGAGGAAAACTATGAGATGTGGTATTTATGTAAGAGTTTCGACAGAGGATCAGGCACGAGAAGGATTTTCTTTAGGAGAGCAAAAAGAAAAGTTATTACAACTCTGTGCATTTAAAGGCTATGAAGTATTTAAGGTTTATGAAGATGCAGGAATATCTGCAAAAGATATGGAACATAGACCAGCATTTCAAGAGATGTTACAAGATATGAGGGCCGGAAAAATTAATTATATTGTAGCCTACAAATTAGATAGAGTTACTCGTTCAGTTCGTGATTTAGAAGAACTTATATCACAGTTAGAAAAATATAATTGCTATTTAGTTTGTGATAGAGATGATGTTAATACTTCTACTGCTAATGGAAGATTTTTTGTAAGAATGTTAACAGTATTATCACAGTTAGAAATTGAAATTGTATCGGAAAGAACTAAATTTGGACTTAATGGAGCAATTAAGTCAAGTCACCTGCCAGGTCCTGCCCCACTAGGATATAAGAAAGATGGCAACAAAAAAACTATTATTGATGAAACAACAAAACCTATTATTGAAAGAATATTTAAAATGTATTTAGAAGGCAAAAGTTTTCAACAAATATCAAATGTCCTTAATGAAGAAAAATTATTAAATCCAAAGAAATGGAAAGACACGACTATTCAAAAGATAATTGATAATAAAATCTATATGGGAGATTATGAGCAATATAAAAGAATTGCTAAAAAAGAAAACAAAGAACCTGTTATTTATATGAATGTTGTAGAGCCAATAATATCTCGTGCAATATGGGAAGAATGCCAAAGACAAAAAGAAGTTAATCAAAGAACTTATACTAGAGATAGAGTTTATTTATTCTTTCAAAAGATTAAATGCCCTACTTGTGGAAGAATAATGAAATGTAAAGGTTCTGGTGGTAAGAAGAAAAAGTATATGTATTACAATTGTGAGAAATGCCATTTAAATTATCGTGAAGATAAAATAGAAGAATGTTTAATGCAATTTATTTATGATCTAGTTGAATATGATATGGCAGTTAAAAAATATTTTTTACCTATTTTAGTAGACAACAAACCAACAAAAACTGATGATATAGATAAAGAGATTAATGGGTTAATAAAACAAAAAGAACGTATTAAAAAAGCATATATGAGTGGTATTGTTGAGATGGAAGATTTCTCAGAAGATTATAAACTAATTGAAGAAAAATTAGAAATCTTAGAACAAAAGAAATCGGAACTATTAAATCTAGATAATATAACTTTTACACCACAGCAATTAATGGCAGATAGAGATATTGAACGAGAAACTATGATAAGATTAGATACTTTAAATGATGTTGTTAAAATAAATTGGGAAAGCAAAACAAAAGATGAAAAACAAGAATTTATATCTAAATTTATTGAGTCAGTTATACTAATAAAGGATAAAAATAATGAACTTCATATAGAGAAAATCAATTTTAGAAAGAGTTATATAAATAACTTAATGAAGTTTTTAGACAAAGGTATATTAGATGTATTAGTACCTGTTGAAATAAACGGTAAAGAAGAATTTATTATAGGTAGTCCTAATATTTCTAATGAACAAGTACAAGAATATTTAGATAGATTAAATGAATTTTATGAAACAAAAATGTATCAGCTTTATGAAAAAATTGATGAAGATACAGATAATATTATTGGTGAGTTTACACCTAAAAAAGACGAAAAAATTATAAGAATAGTGCCTATTTCACCTACTGAAATAAAAATAAAATCAATTATAAATAAAGAAGATATTGAAACAAAATATGGAATTGTTACTTACAATCCTAACAAACCAAACAAGAAAGGAAACGATTAAAAATGGAATTAAAATATATAAAAACTGGTGATTATGAATTACCAAATCTAACTTTAAAAGGTAGTAAAAAAGGAACAATTAATAAGTATGGAATGTTAAGACTTGATTATTTAAAAGCACATAAAAAAGCACTTTACACTACACTTTTAATGAAAGATGAACTTACTAATCATCTTGTTTAAGTAAGTAAAAATGCAGAAAATTTATTAAATAACTTGATGGAAAGTTATAAAAAATCAGATGAAAAACTATCTGAAAAAAGTAAAGAAACAAATCAAATTGAATGGGCAAAAATTATGAATAATTATAAAATTACAGCTGAAAAAATCATATTAAATGAATTAATTTATACTGAAAATGTGTGAGTACGTACTCACATATTGTGTCTAGCCAGCACTGAATTTGTACTCCCATACAAATTCTATATAGGAATTCCCATACCCTTAAATTTTTAGAAAGGAGATTTCAAATTATGAGAATAAGAAATAATAAAGTTAATGTATTTTTAAGTGATGATGAGAAGTTAATTTTAAAAAGAGATTCTTCAAAATTAAATTTATCTCAGTCTGAATATATTAGAAATTTAATTGTAGGATACGAGATTAAAATTCCAGAAGTCAAAGAAGAACCAAATCCTAAAAAAGAAGAATATATTATAGAAAATATTGCTAAAGCATTAGAAGAAAATATTGAATGCTTAATTAAAGTTAAAAATAAATTTCATTATCTTGGATATTTTGAAAATGAACGAGCAATTGGAACTAAAATTGAATATTTAAAATTACAAAATACAAAACTTAAAAACCATATACCTGAAAACGATAAAGACAATGCCCACTAGCATTGTCTTTATTAGATCACAGTTAATTAAAATCTTTCTTACAATATTTATTATATACTAACATTTGTAATAATATACTAAATGATAAAATTGCAGCAACTATTCGTAAATTATTTAGATTAAATGAATATACGACTGGTATTAATAGAATTAATTCGCTGAATGCTTTTCCTAACCCATGGATAACTTCACTTAAATAAGTGTATTCTAGTTGATATTTAGTTAAGGTTTTGTTTGAACTTATGTTAAATACTGCAGTATCTACTAAAATTTGAGTGATTTTATATGCAATATTAAAAACAATATTATAAATTATAAAAACTGCAAATGAATTAGTAAAAATAATTGGTATTGTTACAACTAAAATCGCTAATGCTGATATTAAAAAAGCATTTTTATTTCCTTTTTCTTTTAAATATTTTTTAACTAACAAAGAAGTAATTAAGCCTAGAAATGCAAAAACAGCATTTAAATTTCCTAAACTAGATTCTGAACCCAAAGTTAAAAAAATAATAAATGTAATAGTTGTATCTAATCCACCTCTAAAACCCATACCTTCAAAGAAAACAATTTTATATATTTCTTTTGCTTGTTTATCTTTAAACGCATATTTAATGTTTGATAATTTTATAGGATTAATATCAAATGTATATTTATCCAAATAGAAAGTAGAAATAACTGCAATAAATACTAACAAAACGATTATAATTAATAAAATAGAATATGATGTATTTACTATTACATAACCCATTCCAACTGTTGAGATAATTGATATTACACTTGTTACAATACTGTTATAAGAGAATATTTCCTTAAATTGATTGTCATTTTTAAAATTATATAAAATCATTTTATATGCCGACCAGTATAATAGACTTGTAGCACAATCTAAAACTGCATAAAGATATATATAATTTTTAATATCGTTACCTAAAAATAATAGAACTAATAAGCATAGTCCATTCGAAAATAAACCTATACGATAAACATTTAATACATTGTTTTTATTTAGCAATTTTAAAGATAAAAAAGAAAAAATTCCGTTTAATGAATACTTTAATGAATAATATAGAACTACACTAATAAAATTACCATCTGTAATTTTTAAAAAATATATAGCCAAAAATAGAGATGTAAATTTACTTACTATACTATTTATAGAATGTGTGAATACAATTTTTTTCATATCTTAACTCCTTATGTTTTTACAATAATTTATTATTAAATTTCTAATTATTTAAATTATACAACAAATTATAAAAAATACATATACTCACTTGAAAATATTTAATGGAATGGTATAATAAATTTGTCAGAGAGATTTAATCATTCTTGGGAGTATTATTTTTCGCATACATGTATAGTTAAGGCTCCAATGACGTTTCTGTTCGAACTTCATAGTTTGAACTTAACATATATATCAATCCGTTCGGGTTGATTTTTTTGTGTTTACAAAAGAATTAACAAAGAAAGGATGGTGCATTTTATGATAAAGTTTACTACACAAGAGTTAGAAATGGAAAGTAATCTAAAACAACGTATTGAGTTTATTTGTGAGTTTTGCCACACTACACCAAAAATTATCAATGGTAGTATCAAACTTGTTAACAACACTAATTTAAATTATCTAGAACCACATAAAATCATTATAAACAATTCTTCTTTCAAAATAAAAAGACTAGTTATATTTCAAACTAATCTCACTAATAAATTGTAATTTATCAATTACTTATTATTTTTCTTATTATCTTTAATAAAATGATAATATTCATTAATTATCATACCAATCCAAGCAATAAATCCTACTTTAAATCCAGACAACCAAATATTTTCATATCCTAATTTTAAAAGTAAATCAAATATTTTTAACACTGCAGTTCCACCTACAATCATTACTATCAAAAGTAATAAATATAATATAGTGTTCTTAACTAATTTCAATTCAATCACTCCCTCTCAAATTACTATTTATCTGTCACTTCTATATATAATTATACCATCATTTTGGTAAATTTTATTACTAAATTAAAACATCCAAGATTCATCCAACATTTCTAGAATATATCCAACATTTGGAAGTAAAATAAGAGGATTATTGGAAAGTATCTAAAGATATGTATGAACATGGCATATTTAGTGATGATACTATTGAATCAATTAAAGATGATTATATTTGGAACAAAGAAAATGATAAACATAAAAATAAAAGTAGAGATGACTTTGAATTATATATTAGAGGTGTTATAATTATTTTACCAATAACACAATTAATTTATTTTCAGAAAGTGAGGTAAAAATGGGAAATACTAATGTTTTAGAAAAAGAAAATAATAATATTGTTAATGTTAACAATAATGTAGAAAATATGATATATGAAATAAGAGGAGTTCAAGTAATGTTGTCTTCTGATGTCGCTAAACTTTATCAAGTAGAAACAAGAAGAATTAATGAAGTTATTAAAAGGAATATTAAAAGATTTCCTGATACTTTTTGCTTTCAATTAACAGAAAATGAATTTTATAACTTGAGATCGCAATTTGCGATCTCAAGTGAAACTAACCATGGTGGTGTAAGATATTTACCTTATGTTTTAACAGAACAAGGAATAATGATGTTATCTGGATTACTTAAAAGTGATATTGCAGTAAAAGTAAATGTACAAATCATTGATGCATTCGTAAAATTAAGAAGATATGTTTCTAATAGTTTGATAAATAGTGAAATGTTATTAAATCACGAAAATAGAATATTAAAGCTAGAGCACACTTTTAATAAAATGCAGGAAAAAGAGAAAGTTAATACCATATTCTTTGAAGGTCAAATATTTGATGCATACACATTATTATTAGATTTATTTGATAGTGCCAAAGAAGAAATAATAATAATTGACAATTATGCTTCTAAAGAACTTTTAAAAGCACTTAAAAATATTGATAAAAAGATATTAATTATTTCTAAAAATATTGATGATTTATTAGTGAAAAAATACAATGGTGAGTATTCTAATATTGAATTTAAAAATCTTGATATTTTCCACGACCGATTTTTAATTATAGATAGAAAAAAATTATATTCTTGTGGAGCATCATTTAAAGATTTAGGCAAAAAGTGTTTTGCTATTAATGAAATGGAATCAAAAAAACTAATTGATGACTTATTAGATAAGATTTTCAGTTAAAATTTTGATTTTTATCGTATTTTTGATATGATATTATCATATGAGGAGGTGTTATTAGTGCAAGATCTTAACGAATTGATTAAAGAAATTGATGCAAAAATTGAAGAAATTAAGAATAATCCATCTTATAATGAAGATGAAGGAAAAGAACAATTAAAGAAAATGCAGGATTATATTAAAGAACATCCAAAAACTTCCGAAGAAATAATAAAATCTATAGATCAAAAAATTATCGAATTAGAAAATAAGTAATAAAATTAATCAATAGATAGTGCTAAAGAGGCTTGTATAATATTTCCAAATTAGGTGTTTAATAGTTTATTTTTTATCTTTAATTTTTATACAACAATATTAATTTTTATTATTCTCATTTTTCACTTATAAAACATATTTTTTTATTTTGTTATTATATAAAAGTATATTTTTGTCTCTATCAAGCCATATTTCGCAGTTATTTCAATATGGTAATTACCTTTTTCTGTTATATATGAAGTAATATCATCAATATATTTACCAGTATATATTTTTTTATAAGGATTCGTAGTTCTTGTAATTGATAAATTTGTATATTTAGTATCACTATTTTGTTTCATATTTTGCTCATTATTCGTACATTCCATTTGAATGTTCTCGTAATAGCAACTATATGAGTTAATGTCTATTATATATTTTTCAGAACCATCATTATTAAAAAAATTACCTGTATCATCACCTTTAACATAACTATTGCCCATATATACACTATTGAAATTAACTAAAAATGGTATGATAGGTATTTTTTTTGTTGAAATATATGAAACGGCAACTTGCTTATTATTTACTGTTACATTATAATATCTAGCTTTAGAAGGTGAAGCACCAAAAACATTATATAATTGAATCGTGCCAAAAAATATTTTGATCACAGTAATTATTATTAAAATAATAGATGTGATAATTATAATTTTCTTTTTCCTTGATTTTCGTATTTCGTTATCAAGTTTATTCATTTCAACAAGTAATTTTTTTTGTTGCTTTTTTAATTCTTCTTCATTTGATACAAAAGTTGACCTATTTTTATTCATATAATCACATCCATCTATTAAATTTTTATTTTTATATAACTTCTATATTTAATTATACAACAATTTGATTAGTTTTTAATGAAAAAGTATAAAGCATCAAGTTTTATCCAAGATTGTAATAGTTAGAAGTGAAGTAGAAACTTGCATCTCTTTATATTAAAAGGGTTAAATAGAAAGTATGGTAGAGTAGTTTTAAACTAATTTTGCAATATAAATTTTTATCTATAAAGATTTGATCATAGTGGCGCTATCAATTTTCTTATTCTTCTTAATAATTATTAGCTTTTTTTTATTTAAAAATAATGAATATCAAGATATATTTATAAATTATTACTTATTTAAAAATTTACTAAAAAAAAGACAATATTAATTCAAATATTTTTATATTGTCTTTTTAGTTCTTCTATAAATTTTTTATATTTTAAGAATTCTTGATCAAATTTATTAATTTGTAAAACATAGAGTATTCTTCCATATAGTTTATCTAAATATTTTAATTCATTAATATTAATGTTACATTTATTTAGATGTGATTTTAATCCAAATTTTTTTATATAATACATTTCCTGCCTTATTTTATTACGATATTTAGCGTTAACTTGTAATTTTTCATTAACTATAATTCCAGTAACACTTTGACTCTGTGATTTATTTACGATATGTATTTTATCATTATTTAATTCTAATCCTAATTTATATAGCATTTTTCTAATTTTTATTATTAATTCACTAGGATTAAAATTACCAGAGAAGGTCATATCATCTGAATATCTTGTATATGATATATCATTTATATTACACCAATTTCCTATTTCTTCATCAAATTCTTTCATTATTAAATTTGATATATATGCGCTTGTTGGTGATCCTTGTGTTAAATGGTTATCATATGTGCACAAATAAGTTAGTATAAATCCAACTGATTTTGGAAAATATTCGATAGAAAAGCAAGAGTTATAAACATCTAAAAATGATATATTTTCAAAAAAATTTTTAATATCTAGTTTTAAAATTATTTTTTTATTAATATGTGGAATTGCATTATCTTTTAATGAAATTCCTTTATGATATGCTTTCGCATATTTTGATATAGATTTATTATTAAGTATATTAATTAAAATTTGCTTTTGAATTTGTTTTAACATTGAATTTGGTTCATATATAGTTCTATATTTACCATTTCGTTTTTTAATTTTATATACTTTATAATTTTTTTCTATATTATTGCTAATAGAATAAATAGTTTTTATGTATTTATCTTTGTCTTTACAATTAATTAAATTGAGAGATAGTAAAAAATCGTTGCATTCTTTAGTTCCTATGTATTTCCACATTTTACTACCTCCCATATATGCAGTACTAACGATATATTAATATGGAAATGGACAAAAAGCGAAGTGTAACGTAGCGACTACACAACGTGTAGATTAGTCCTTTGAAGTATTAATATTTAATCGCTATAATTAATTTAGTTCCTTAACGACTCGTTAAAGTAGGAAATAATTCCAATCACTACTGCAAGTTAATTATATCACATATTATTAAATATGAATATATTTATAACTATAATATATCAAATATTATTAAATAATTTATATGTTTAATTGGTTAAGTAATCATCTAAATTGAATTCAAATTCAATTATTCCAGAGTAATCAGCATCATTATGACTAATTGTTGAATTCAAGTTAAAAAATGTTATAAATATTATAAACTTATTTTTGAAATATCTTGTTATTTTAATATTCATATCTGGTTTAATTATGGTAATTCCATTTACATTAAGAAATGATTCATTATCTAATAAGTAATTATTGAAATCTATTTTTTTATTTATTGGTATTTTTAGTAAACATTCTATTTTACAATTTAAGCAAAAGGAAAGAGAGTAATTATTATTATCTATATTTCCAAAAACTTCAAATGATAGTGTTTTAAATGATTTGGTATTTCGTTTTTTTCCATTTTTAAATTTATTATATCTAATCGTTATATAATCAATATTAATTTTTTCATTTTCTACTATATTTAGATTTGCTATTTTAAACATTTTATCACCCTATAAAAATCATATTTATTAATCATTCATCTACATTTTATTTAAAGATAATTTTTTAGTCTTTGAATTTTTTAATTTATAATATACATATAAAACAAAATCATCTTGTAAAGACGAACCAGTCTCAATATTTCTTGAATATCTACCATTACCCATAGTTGAAAAACAAATGCAATAATTACTTTTTGTTTTACCTAAAATCTTATCAATTGGTCTTTCACACCATATATTATACTTTTTTGAATCAAAGTTAATATATAAACAGCTAATAGAATTTAAACTCCATTCATCATTTGGATTATAATAACAATCGCTATGCCATACTAATTCATTATTATTTTTTCTATCATTCAAAAAATTTTCTCCAAAATCGTAGTTTTGCTTAAATAGACTATTTAGTAATTCATATAATTCTTCATTTTCATCTATTTTAATAATTTTATTTGTATTCATTACTAATACAAATTCATCACCTATAAAATTTAAATTAAATAATTCACATCCATTTTCATAAAATGAAATTTTACTTTTATCTATAATTTTTTCCATAAAATTACCACCTTTTATTAAAACTATCATATCATATAAATTTATATTGAAAATATATTTAATTTTATTTTTGCTTATAATTTTTAAGAAAATCTTGCAAATTATTAAGAGCTTGCTCCATTACTTTATTATCTGCTAAATAAACTATTCTAAAGTGATCTATATTATTCCAATTAAAACCAGTTCCATGAACAATTAAAACATGTTTTTTATCTAAAAAATCTAATGCGAATTTTTCATCATCAACTATATTAAATTTTTTAGTATCTATTTTTGGAAATATATAAAATGCAGCTTTTGGTTTTACAACACTTATATCGGGAATTTGTTTTAATTTATTGTAAACGTATTCTCTTTGTTCATATAATCTACCACCTTTTTTTAATAATTTTTTGGTATTAATATCATTTTTTAAAGCTTTTTCTATTATACTTTGTCCTGGAACATTTGAACATAATCTCATAGATGAAAGTAGATTTAAACCACTAATATAATCATTTATATGATTTTTATTTCCAGTTATACACATCCAACCAATTCTAAATCCAGCAACCATATGTGATTTTGATAAACCACTAAAGGTAAAAACAGGAACATCTTTTGCTATAGATGCGATTGAAATGTGCTTTAAATCATCATATACCAATCTATCATATATTTCATCAGAAAAAATAATTAAATTGTTATTTTGTGCAATTTCTACAATTTTTTCTAAAATTTTTTTTGGATATAATGCACCTGTTGGATTATTTGGATTAATAATTATTATTCCTTTAGTTTTATTAGTTATTTTATTTTTTATGTCTTGAATATTTGGATTCCATTCATTTTCTTCATCACAATTATAGTGTATTGCTTTTCCACCTGATAAATTAATAGATGCTGTCCATAGTGGATAATCTGGTGATGGTACAAGTATTTCGTCACCCTCATTTAGTAATGCTTGCATTGACATGAGTATTAATTCACTTACACCATTACCAATATATATATCATTTGAACTTAAATTATTGATGTTTTTAGTTTTATAATATTCCACAATTGCGTTTCTTGCTGATTCTAAACCTTTAGAGTCAGAATATCCTTGATTATATTCTAAATTAGTTTTCATGTAATTTAAAATATCGCATGGTGCAGAAAAGTTATAAGTTGCAGGGTTTCCTATATTAAGTTTTAAAACATTGATGCCTTGTTCCTCTAATTTTTTAGCTTCTTCCATGACTTTTCCTCTTATTGCGTAATTAACATTTTCGAGTCTTTTTGATTTATAAATTTTTTCCATATTTTATCCCTCCTTGTAGCAATATTACTATAAAAAAACCCTAGACTAAAAATAGTCTAGGGCGAATATATATATCCGTGTTACCACCTAATTTCAAGATAAATCTTGCACTCATCCAGTACCAACATACTGTCTTCCTTATAACGGTGGAATTCCGATGAACTTTACTAAAGATATATTCTTTTTCTTCTCATAGCTTAGGTACTGCTTCCATATTATTCATGTAAAGATTTTCACCAACCATCTTCTCTCTAAAACACTAGCCATATGTACTACTTACCATCATTGCCTTTTTCATAAATCATACTCACATTATATGTAAATGAAGTTTTTTTGTCAATACTTTTTATAAATTTATTCTTCTATTACAAACTTTACCTCAGCAAAATATTCTTCATTTGCCTCTAAAAAATTGTTAGATAAATCTAAAAGAGGACCTTTGGTTCTAGACCATTCAATAGTAGTACGTTTTGGATTACCACCGTTATCTGTACCAGTAAATATTAATTGTGGAGTATCATTTAAAACAATCATTTCATCATCTAGTTTCTCAAATACTAAGGCATCTTCTAAAATATATCCATTTTGACTTTTTACTGGATTTTCTATATAAGCATAAATTTTAAAATTTGAACTATTTATTCTACTATCTACTACTTTAAGTGTTATGCTTCTATCTCTTGGTAAAATAATAGGATCAGCAGAAATGATTGCTAGTAAAAATTTGAATACTTTTGTTCCTTCCATTAATGATAATTCACCATTATAAGGAGAGGTTATCTTCCTTGTTCCATATATAAAACTAGTAGAAACATTAGATGTAATTTCAATTGATGTGTCATTTTCTATTGTACTTGGTGTTGTATATTCAAAATATCCACCACTATCAGCAGTAACAATTTCTGTTATACTATTATATTTTATTAAAACATCTGCCATACTGTTTGTATGACCACTTATTTTATTGATAGTTGAACTAATAGGGTGTACATTTATTGCGTTATTTCCAATTGAGAATTGTTTTCTATTTTGAAATGCAAAGTTACCAATATCCGGTAAATTTTTAAGATCACTAGCTGTTAGATTATATTTTGTAATAGTTGTAGCAGTCGATGTTATAATACCTTCTATATCAATTAAATCATCTTCTTTATACCAGGAATAGTCCGGTAAATTATTGATATCACCAGCACTAGTTAATGTTGTAGAATTAACCCACATATTAATTCTTTTGCATTTTATTACGTAATCTAATGGATTATTAGTATATATGACATTAGCGTTTTTTGTATAAATTATAACCTCATCAGGATCTTCCAAAATTAACTTACAATTGTTTCCTTTAAAGTGAATATTATAGTTATCACTTGGTGTATTGTCATAGGAATTTATTAAATGTAATTTTGAATCCTTTTTCATTGTGAAAGATCCATAGATAGTCCACATAGGAATTCTTTGATGACTTTTTTCAATAAATGTAAGAAAAGCTCTTTCATCTATTAAAACATTATTAACTCCATATATTGTATTAGAACCAAATCCATTACCAGTAATAATATTAACACTTGTATCGTGTAAAATAGTAAAATTTAGTTTATTAGTACCACTCATAAATTCTTTTGTATCGGTAGATATACTTATATTGCTTTGGCATAAAAATATTATTGTTGGATTAGTTGTATCATTTCTAAAATAAAATAGTGAGCTATTTATACTACTACTAGTTATGGTAGTTTTTCCTCCTATAATTACGTAATTTGCCTCACAAATTTCTTGAGATGCTACCTCATTTTTAGTTTCTATGGTAATTAAACAGTCATTAATTTTTGTTACTCCGTAAGGATTATAAGATAGTTGTGTACCATTAAAAGTAATATTATCATATATTGTTTGTAAGTTCGAATAATTTTTATCAAGTGGTACATAAATAACACCATAAGGATTAGTATAGATAATATTCATATTTTTTACTTGTATTTGATTATTATTCATATTTGCGACTATTGTATCAGGAGCATCTATACTATTCATACCAGTTAGGGTGTACTTATTATTCATATATGTTCCATTTATAGTAATATTTTGCTTATTTTCATTTATATTAATACCACTTTCTAAGGTAATATCACTACTTAAATATATGTAAGTATATCCATTATCAGATTCTAATGCCTCTTTTAATTCACTACTATTAGAAACTACAACTGTTTTATTATTTATTATTTCCATATAAACCACCTCTAATTTTAATATATGTAAAAGTAAAATATGCCAATAATTAGTTTATAATGAAAATTTGAAATTTAAAAAATCACAGTCAAAATAGGTGAGGTTTCATAAAATAATTATAAGGAGGGCATTATGGATAAAAACTTAAATGATATAGAAACATTTGATTTAGACAATGTTGACGCAAATCAAAGTGTTACATCACTAGTTTCAGTACTTAATTTGATTAATGGTCTTACTATTACCAAAAGTGCCGATAAAATAAATTGGGCAGATGGATATTTAACTTATAAAATTGTAATTACAAATACTTCAGATGGAAATTATGAAAATGCTTATATTACAGATCCTTTGGATGGTTGAATTTGTTAGTAATAGTTTGATTATTAATAATGTTGTTGCAACAGAAGATGACTATGATTATGATGCGGAAGAAAATATATTAACTATATACTTAAATAATGTTGATAATAAAACTTCAAAAATAATTAAATTTCAAGTAAAAAAATCACAAAAGTGATTTTTTATTCTTCTAAGTACCAATTTATTGTTGAATTATATTCCATACCATTTATTAAAGTATCATTAATTCTTAATAAAATACCTTTATCCTGATTTTAACATTTCCGTCATTACTTTCACCTTCATAAACAAGAATTGGTGTTTTTGATAATGGTGTTATAATAGAGTCTTCACCTACAAATACAAGAGCATCTTTTAAAGTAACTCCGGTATCGGATGTTAAATCACTATCTATTGATGCATATAATTTCCAATTAGAACTAGCTACTCTTGAATCAATAACAGTAATTATTAAATTATTTTTTCTAGGACATAAAATTGGATTTGTACTTATTGGTTCAAATGTAAAATTTACTACTTTTGAAGCACTATCTAAAATAAGTTCGCCACTATATACAATTTGAATACTTTTAGTGTGATAAATCGGTTCATTTATTTTTTTTGCTATAAGTGTTATATTTGTACTTATTGGTAGTTCTGTTGTATATGTATAAGTGAATGCTCCATTATCATCAGCAATTACAACAGTACTGACATCATTATATTTAATTAAAATTGAAGAAAGTTGGTCAGTAATACCTTTAATTTGGGTATCCTTATCAGTTAAAGCATTCATATGAATTTGAAAGTCGCCTATTGAAAAGATTTTTTTGTTTACAAAAATAAAATTGTCTAAACTAGGAACATTACGTAATTCTTCTTCACTATAATTATGACTTGTAATAGTTGTTTTTGAATTAGAAAAAGTACCTTTTATGTTAGAAATATTATCTTTATACCAAGCATAAGTAGGTAGAGTATCATTTGTAATTTCATTTTGTAAATCGATAGCGTCATTAAATAAATTTAACCTGTTAAAATTAAATTCAAAGGGAATTGTGCTACTAGAATATATTATGTTTACGCTACTATTATATAATGCTACTTTTTTTGGATTGTTTAAAATAAGTCCGGCATTATCTCCAGAAAAATAGATATTGTAATTATTAGAAGAAATATTAGGATAATTATTAATTATATTCAAACTTGAATTTTCAGCTAAGTTAATAGTTCCATAACTATACCAAGTAGAATATACACCATTACGATTTGTTTGTTTCAATGTAAATAGGGCATTTTCTCCGATAGTAGTATTTCCTGTTCCGTAATTTCCATAACTTAATCCATTATAGGTTGTAACGTGAAAATTCGCATTTTTTTAAATGTTAAATGTTAAATTAGTTACTTCATATATTAATTCTCTTTTTTCACTAGTAAAATTTACAGTAGATGAAGCTAAAATTGTAAATGAAGGATTGGAATTACGAAACCAGAATGAAGAATTACCAGTGGATTTATGCGTTATATTTGTTATTCCACCGATTTCGATTTTGTTACATTCTGCAAATTCATTACCAGCATTATAATTATCTTCTATTGTAATTTCACAATTTGTAAATCTTGTTAAACCATACGGATGGAAACTTATTTGTGGTCCCTTGTAAGTTACATTATTATATTCTACAACAGTATCTTTATATAAATTAGTTTCTGTTACACAAATAACACCATAATAATTATAACCAGTAACATTCATATTTTGAACAATAACATTTTTAATAAGTGGAGATTTAATCATAATTGTGTCACTTGTTGAAGAACTTTTTTTATCTGTAAATGTATGGATTACACCATTATAAGCGCCATCTATAATAACGCTAGTTTTACTGCTTGAGATACTAATACCAGTTGTAAGAGTTATATCATTCCCAAAATAAATAGTTGTATAATTATTTTCTTCTTCAAGCACTTTTTTTAGTTCATCACTATTATAGATAACAACTGTATTATTATTAATAATTGTCATTAATACACCTCATATAATTATATGAAATAAAAAAATTTTCCATACAGATATCAAAATTATTAAAGTTATGTTATACTATATGTAGTATATAGTAGTAGGGGTATTTTATGTTGAAGTTTTATAATGAATATAAAAAAAGTAATTATTCTTTTGATAAAAAAACAATGTTAGGTATTTTTTGTCTTGTTATAGTTATTGCAGGTTTCTTTGGTTTTTTATATGAATATATATTTTATTTTTTCAATGGTGGTATGAAGGAATTTTATTGGCGTGGTGGTAATTTTTTACCTTGGATAAATATTTATGCAACTGGTTCTATTATGGTATATTTTTTAACAAAAAAGTATCAAAATAGTCCATTGAAGGTGTTTTTAATTAGTTTTATAACTTGTGGCGTGTTAGAATATTTTTCAGGATTAGGAATGTATATTATAAGAGATGGATTAAGATGTTGGGATTATAATTCAGAAATTTTAAATTTTGGTAATATAAATGGATTTGTTTGTTTAAGAAGTGTTTCATTTTTTGGATTATCTAGTTTATTACTTGTTTATGTGATAGTTCCATTTTGTTTTTATTTAGCTAATAAAATGAACCGAAAAACTTTTTTAATAATGAGTTATGGTTTATGTTTTATAATTTTAATTGACGAGTTTTATAATTTGTTATTTGCGCGACTTTTAAATTTACCAAGAGCCTCAACAATTTATAAAAAAATAGGTATAAAGTATGTAAGTTTTAAATAATTATTAAAATCAAACTTTTTGTTTGCTTTTTTTCTATTTATGATTTATTTTTCTAGTTAATTTGTGTTAAACTATTATTAGAAAGTTGAAGGTGAACTTTATGAATGCGTCTATTTTACCTGCTGATACCTTTGTTATTATAAATAAGACATGTTTAACAGAATATGATAAAAAATTAATTCTTAATTTATATCAACCTATTATTGGTGGATTAGCGACTACCTTATATTTCACATTCTGGTCTTATTTAGACAAATCAGAGATATTTTCGCTAGAATGGACGCATCATCATTTAATGACTAGTACACAACTTAATTTAGATACGATTGTATCTGTAAGAGAAAAACTAGAAGGAATTGGTTTACTTAAAACATATTATAAAAAAAATAGTGTTAATAATTATATATATGAGTTATATTCTCCTTTAAATGCTTATGAATTTTTTAACAATCCAATTTTAAGTACAACGTTATTAAGTAATGTCGGAAAGATTGAATTTCAAAAATTATTAGATTATTATAAATTACCAAATTTTAACCTAACAGAATATGAAAATATAACTTGTTCATTTAGTGATGTATTTGATTCTGTTAGTAATCCTAATTTAGATTATTATGATAACCTAAAAGGTATAAATAAAAATTCATTAGATATTAAAGACAGTATTAATTTAAGTGAAATGTTATCACTTATACCAGATGAATTAGTAAATAAAAGAGCTATAACAAAAGATATTCGTCAGATTTTACTTAAATTAGCTTTTATTTATAATTTTACAAATGAAGAAATGACAGAAATTATTATGAATTCTATTAATTTGGAACATAAAATTGATAGTGAATTATTAAAAAATAATGCAGAAAAATATTATAAATTTGAACATTCAGGAACTCTACCAACATTAATTTATAAAAAGCAACCTGAATATTTAAGAAAAAATATTACTGATACATCAAAAAAATCAAAATTAATTTATCAATTTGAAAATATATCACCTTATGATTTTTTAACTAGTAAAAATGGTGGTATTAAGCCATCATCTGCTGACTTAAATATAGTTTCATATTTAATGGTCGATCTAAATATGTTGCCTGGAGTTGTTAATGTATTAATTGATTATGTTTTAAAAATAAATGACAATAAATTAAATAGAGCTTTTATTGAGTCGATTGCGAGTCAATGGTTAAGACATAACATAAAAACAGTTGAAGATGCGATGAATATTGCAGAAAGAGAATATAAAAGACGAAATAAGGTCGTAGAAAATAAAGTTCAAACTAAAAAAGAGGTTAAGAAACCTAAATGGTTTGATCAAAATATAAATGCGAGTGAAGCTAGTTTAGAAGAACAAGAAGCAATGGAAAAATTATTAAGTGAGTTTAAGTAGGTGAATAGAATGCAGTTAATTAAAGATAGTATGAATTCTTTAGGATATAAAGAAGTAATTTTAGAAAAATTAGAAAAAAATTATTTAGAGGCAATGAAGGATGAAAATTTTAAGGAATTGGTATCAAAATTAAAATTAGAAAAAACAATTTTACAAAATTATACTTCTTTATTACAAACTTCTGCTATAGAATATCATAATTGTAAAAATTGTAAATCGATTTTAGAATGTAAGAATAAACTAGAAGGATATGCTTACTTACCAAGTGTTAAGGGAAATGAAATATCATTCAAATATAGATGTTGTAAGTATAAAAAAAAGCTACAAGAAGAGATAAAATACTTAGATAATATTAATGTAATTGGTTCAAATGTATATCTTAAGGATGCAAAAATGAAAGATATATATACAAATGATAAAAATCGTTTTAAAACTATTGCTTGGATTAAAGATTTTATTACAAATTATCCTAATAATCGTCATTCAAAAGGATTATATTTATGTGGGAATTTTGGATGTGGTAAAACATATTTAATTTCTTCTATGTTAAATGAATTAGCAAAAAATGGTTATAAGAGTTCGGTTGTATTTTGGCCTGAATTTTTAAGAGATCTAAAGTCATCATTCCAAAGCAATTATAATTATAAATATGAAATAGTAAAAAAATCTCCAATTTTATTAATAGACGATATTGGATCTGAGGTAATTACTACTTGGGGGAGAGATGAAATTTTATGCCCTCTTATGCAGTATCGTATGGAACAAAAGTTACCAACATTTTTTACATCAAATCTAACAATAGAACAATTAAGAGAACACTTAAGTGTTACAAAAGAAGGTTCTGATATAATTAAGGCTGGTAGAATAATTGAAAGAATTAAACAACTTACTGAAATACAAGAGATGATAAGTAAAAATTTAAGAGATTAATGGAGTTATTTATGAGTAAGGATGTAAAAATTTTATTAGAAATTCTTTCTAATGAACATGTATATAGTTTAAATGTGTTAAAAGAAAAATTAAGAAATTATCAATTAAACCTGAACGAAGAGGAAATATTTGTACTTATTTCTGATACGATATATGAGGTAATATGCCATTATAAATTAGAAAAAAATTTTAAAGAAAAGACAGTTATATACAAATGTTTTAAATATCTGAATGCTGATAATAATTTAAAATATTTTGTAAGTTCTAAAGATATAACTGATAAAATGCAGAAAACAATATTCAAAATAAATGATAAAATAGAAAGTAAAAATGGTAATATTAATAATATAGTTCGTGATAATATATCATTTTTGCTTAAAATAAAAGATAATTTAGAATTGACTTTAATACAAACGACAATTCCTAATGAGGAAAATATTGAATCAAAAGAGCAAATAGAGAAAACTTTGAAAAAGTTTATCTTTGAAATTAAACATTATAATTATGTAGATGAAATCTTTAAAACATTTCCAGAATTAATCAATTTTAAGACACATAATAATAAATATATACTAGATGATGTTATGACAAAATATATCGAGAGTATATCAAATGATTCTAATACATTTGATATAGTTTATTACGAAAAGGTAATAAACTTATTTATAAGTAATGAAAAATTTGTTATTACTAAAGATTATCAAAATAACTTAATAAATAGATTAATACTTGTTAAACATAATCTAAGTAATAATGATTATAGTAGAAGAAAAAATAAAAGAATACGTTTTTATTTGAATGATGTAATAAATTCATTATCTAATATAGAAGTAAGTGAAACAGACTTTTTTTCAAATATAAATTATAGATACGGTATTCAAGATATATATAATTGTAATTATGATAAATTTAAAAATAAAAATTTTATTGATATAAATAACAATGTTTTAGATTTAACAAATTTATATACATTTACTGTAGATAATGTTGGAACTAAGTCTTATGATGATGCATTTTCACTGGCAAAAAATGAATCTGGTAATTATGAATTAAATGTATATATATCTGATGTTTCAAAATATGTTTTAATAAATTCTAGAATAGATGAAATTGCCTATAAAAAGGCTTCTACTATATATTTACCTAATTATATCCTTACTATGCTACCACATTCACTTACTTATGATCATTGCTCATTAGTTAAGAATAATTATAGAAATGTTTTAGCGCATCGTTTTGTTTTTTCTAAAAATTTCGATATTATTTCTTTTGATATAAATAAAGCTATTATCAAAGTTGATGATAATTTTAATTATAGTAATATACTAGATATTTTAAATAGTAATGATATAGATAAAATGAAAACTTTTAGTACAATGATTGATATAGCTTCCTCATTGAAGAGAAATAATATGTATAATTCTTATTACCATATAGCAAAAAGTATGAAGAGAAAATATGAAAGTTCTGATTTAATATTACCGGAAAAATATGAAAATTCTCATACAAATTTTGTTGATAGTTTTATGATTTTGACAAATTATTTTGTAGCAGATTTGTTTTCAAATTTAGATTTACCTTTTATATATAGAGTAAATACGTCAAATGTAGATTTAAATATTCCAGATGAAATAAATGAACTAAAAAAATTAGAAGAATCTAAAACATCAAAACAAATTGTTGAATGTATAAAAAAATTATACAAACCATCATATTATTCAGAATATAATTTAGGTCATAATGGTTTAAATTTATCTTCGTATAGTCACGTTACTATACCAATTAGAAATTATGCTTCATTAGTTTCACAAAGATTAGAGATTGATTATTTAATAAATAAAAATTTTTCTTGCAAAAATATATATTATACTGAGGAGATGCTACATAATATAGTTTCTTACTTAAATGACAGAATTTTTTATAATGAAGAATATGTTAAAGAATATAAAGAAAAGAATAAAATGTTAAAAAAGTAATTGACAAATAGTATATAAATGATAAAATAAAATTGTGGAAAGCGATGATTAGGATATGGTTATTAAGTTAAAATTTTAAAGAGAGTTAGGAATAGGTGTGACCTAATAAATTTACTTAATAATTACTCCCTATGAGTGGATATAAAAAAATCCCGGTGAAACCGTTATCTAAATTAAGTATAATGTAGGATGGTACCGCGTAAAATACGCTCCTTATAGCAATATAAGGGCGTATTTTTTTTTGAGGAGTAGTAGTATGAAAGAAAAATCAATGTTAGAAAAAGAAATATCAATGACTAAATTTTTATCTTTATTTTATGGGATTAATCCTGCACAAGCAAGACTTATATCTCATGATGATTTAAAACTTTTAATTAATGATTTAGAAGTGATGACAGAACGTGAATTTTTTGACAAAAAAAGTCTTGAAGATTTAATTAACTATGTTAAGGTAAAAGACAAAGATAATAAAATTAGGTATTATAAGAAACCTAAAATAAATGAAAGAAATGAAATATATGAATGTACTGACTATGAATTTTCTAGTAAAACAGAAATAGACTATTTAATAGTTCCTCTACAAAATATTGATTTGGAATTATTAGATAAACGTGAACTTTGTGAATTAAGAAAAAAACTCAAAAAACTAAAAAAATTAAATCGAAATTTACTCGATGAAGAAATAAATGCAGTTCAAAAAAGACTTAGAAAGTTAAAGAAAGAAGGATTATAATGATAAATATAAAAGAACATGAAAATTTAAGTGTTTTAAATCACTCCTGTGCTCACTTAATGGCGCAAGCAATAAAGCATTTATATAAAGATGCTAAATTCTGGGTAGGACCTGTTATAGAGGAAGGTTTTTACTATGATGTTGATTTAGGTGATGCAGTTTTAACAGAAGAAGATTTACCTAAAATAGAAAAAGAAATGAAAAAAATTAGTAAAGATGGTAAAAGAATTGTAAGACACGAAATTTCAAAAAGTGAAGCACTAGAAATGTTTCGTGATGACCCATATAAACTTGATTTAATAAATAGAATGGATGAAAATGATACGGTAATTTCTTGTTATACACAAGGAGATTTTACTGATCTATGCCGTGGACCTCATGTTGAAAGTGTTAAATTATTAAAACATTTTAAATTACTTAAAGTAAGTGGGGCATACTGGAAAGGTGATTCTAAAAATAAAATGCTTCAAAGAATTTATGGAGTATGCTTTGAAACAGAGGAAGATCTAAACAAACATTTAGCAGATTTAGAAGACGCTAAACAAAGAGACCATAGAAAAATAGGAAAAGATATGGAAATATTTATGTTTGATGAACTAGTAGGTAAAGGTTTACCTATGTGGCTTCCAAATGGTTTTATTGTAAGAAGAACATTAGTTGATTATATTACTGATAAAGAAATATCTTTAGGATATAAACATGTTATGACTCCATCTTTAGGAAATGTAGAATTATATAAAACAAGTGGACATTGGGATCATTATAAGGAAGATATGTTCCCATCAATGGATTTAGATGATGAATCTTATGTATTACGTCCAATGAATTGTCCACACCATATGATAATGTATAAAAATAATTTGCATTCATATCGTGATTTACCACTAAAAATTGCTGAAATTGCTAATGATTTTAGATATGAAGCAAGTGGAGCTGTTTGTGGTATTGAAAGAACTAGAGCATTTACTCAAAATGATTCTCATATTTTTGCTCGCCCCGATCAAATTAAACAAGAATTTAAAGGTGTTATAGATTTAATATTAGATGTATATAAAGACTTTGGATTTAAAGATTACAAATTTAGATTATCATTAAGAGATAAAAATAATACTGAAAAATACTTTGGAAATGATGAGTTATGGGAAAAATCAGAAAATGAACTAAGAGAAGTATTAAAGGAAATCAATGCTGATTTTTATGAAGCAGAGGGAGAAGCTGCCTTTTATGGACCAAAATTAGATGTTCAAGTAAAATCTGCAATAGGTCATGATGTAACACTTTCAACAGTACAACTTGATTATCAATTACCTGAAAGATTTGATTTAACATACATTAATGAACATGGAGAAAAAGAAAGACCAATTGTAATACATAGAGCAATATTAGGTTCTCTAGATCGTTTTATCGCATTTTTACTTGAAGAAACTAAAGGAGCATTACCAGTATGGTTATCGCCAATACAAATAAATATAATCCCTGTAAATAATAATTATCACTTAGATTATGCTAAAAAAATATTTGATAGTTTAAAAGATTATCGTGTTACTTTAGATGATAGGGATGAAAAATTATCTTATAAAATGCGTGAAAGTCAAACTAAAAAAATACCTTTTACAATTATAATAGGTGATTCTGAAAAGAATAATAACACTATTTCATTTAGAAGATTTTTAAGTAGTGAAACAACAACTTTAGATTACAATGAATTTATGAAATATTTTAAAGATATTATAGAGAGTAAGAAATAAAAATCTTATTCTTTTTTTGTAATCAATATTGCATCATTTTACAAATCATGATATGATTTTATCAGAATAGGAGTGTGTTTCATGTTTTGCAACAATTGTGGTGATCCAATAGAACCAAATGAAAAATTTTGTAATAAATGTGGACAGAATTTTAACAATTATAAAAATGTACCAAATTATATACAAAACAGTAATAAAAATATTATAAAAAATATTATTATTGGTGGTATTATTGGTATTATTATTGTAACAATTATTGTATTGATTTATAATTCAATTAATAAAAAATATTATTTTAATGTTGAAAATGATAATACAAGTAGCGATATAGTTGAATCTGTACCTCAAACTTCAGCAACAAAAGGAAGATATGAAACTTCCATTGTGTATGACAATAAGTATCCAAATGAACACATAAAAAATATCGATGATGCTGTAGAATTAATTTCAAATGATTCGGTAAATCAAAAAAATAATTGTCCACAAAATATACAATTAATAGAAAATGAAATAATAAAAAAATATGGAATTTATGCGGTTAATCTTTGTGAAATGGATTATAATTTTGCAAAAGAATTGGAAAATGTATTTGAAAAAATTTATGAGGAATACCCAAGTTCAAAAGGATTTATAACAAATTTAACTCTTCGAAATACTAATATGATTTCCGAAAGTGGTGTTATTGCTGCTTTTATGCCAATGTTTATATTTGCAACATCTGATTCTGAATCAACATATCCATGGATTATAAAGACTCAAGTATTGTTGAGTAGTAACTTTTTTCTAAATATTGAAAGATTAGATTCTAGTGTTAAGAGTTCTTCCACAGCGGGACATTTTCCACCTAATTCAACAATTTACTCACCTCTAGCACATGAACTTGGTCATTATTTATCATTTTTAGCTATGATGAGGTATTATAATATTGACTCTATAACATTAATTGATAATTTAGATACTGACGTTCTTTATAAATTAGCTTCTGATTTTAATGAAGGTAATTACTCACTGTCAATGATAAACGAGGCTTATAATAAATATCTTAATGATACAAATAGTAATATTAGTTTAGATGAATGGAGAGGTACTATTTCAAAGTATGCATTAGCTAAGGATACTAGTGGTGAATATATATATGATGAAACAATAGCTGAAGCATTTCACGATGTTTATTTAAATGGCAATTCTGCAAAAGATGCTAGCAAATACATTGTATCTATTTTAAAAGAAAAATTAGGAGATTAGATAAATATGAAAAAGAAAATAATTTTATTAATAATTTTATCTTTTTGCTTTGTTAAAGTAAATGCAATTTCTAATAAATTTAATTTTGATATATCTGAATTTTCCTTTGAAAAAAACAGTAAAAAAAATGATTTAGTTAATAATTTTAATGATGAGTATAAATTAAATTATTCAATTTCAACAAAAGATGAAGAATTAGAAAATGAGATTGAAATTTTAACAAAAAAAACAACTTATTTGTTACTAGGAAAATTTAATAATATTGATGAAACTAGTAATAATTTTTATAAACGTAAAAGAGATTTTTATAATTTAAGATATAATCCAGAAATACCACTTAATGCTAATAATGAATTAGATACAAATAGTCAAGAATATAAAGATGATATTATTTCCGGATTATCAATACCATCCGTATTTAATCAGGCAACTGAATATCAAATGTTATATAGTTCTTATGGAAGCATTAGAGTAACCATTCTTGGGGATTTAGTAATGAGTTCATTAGTGTTACCTAATGTTAAATTAAAGGTAAAAAGCAATGAGAATCCAGCAAGTTATAGTTATATAGAAACAAATTTTGTAATGCATTATTATTATAAAAAATTAAATGATGAATGGAAACTATATTATTTGTATGGGGAAAACGCAGATGATGTAAAAAATTATTTTAATAAAAATGAATTTGCAGGAACTAAAAATTTAGATATAACAGAACCATATAATTCACAATTGGATGGTTTATATAATTTTGATAAGTTGAATAATGTATCGCATAATGAGTTGAGTAATATATATAATACAAATGCTAATAATATTGTGTTTTTTAATGGATATTATAATAATTCAGTTGTTTCATCTGCAAATGGTTTTTTTATAAACAATGGTTTAGTTGTTACAACTTGGAATTTTTTAGAGAAATCTTTAATAAATGCTCAATATATAACCGTTAAAGTAAATAATGATGTATATGAAATTGATGGAATAGTTACTGCCAATCCTAAAACAGATGTTGCAGTAATAAAATTAAAAAATGAATATAATTCTAATTTAAAAATCGGTAATTTTAAAGCATTGAATTTAGAAGATCCTATATTTACTATTAGTAGTAAATTAGGAACAGATTTAACATTACAAAAAGGTATAATAATATCAAATGAAGATTATGTTCAGACTTCAATCCCCTTATTAGATGTAGATGAGGGGAGCCCTTTATTTAATATAAATGGTGAGGTTATTGGAATGAATACATCAAAATCTACTAATGGTAGTATATCAGTTGCGATTAATTCGGATGTATTAATGGAAATTCAAGATAAGTTTAATTCCATAGATTATAATAATATAGATGCAATTCCATTTGATAATTTAAAAGAAAAATATTATTATACAAGATATGAAGATGAGAATGTAAATAATAATATTCCAAAAAATAAATGGAATATGTACTCGAAAATCGGTAATATAGAAGATACAATAAATCTAAATTTAGTAAATGCTAGTTATCAAAATGGAATAGTGAGTTTAAGATATAAAAATGAAGTTCCTCAGTATATAAGTAGTATGCAACTTGCTGTTAAATTTAGAGAGCAGTTAATCAATGAAGGTTATAAGGTAGTATTAAATAATGATACAAAAAAAATTTATGAAAATAGCAATTATCAAATAATAATAATGGATGAATTTGATTATTTAATAATAGTGATGGTGAAATTATGAAAATGAAAATATTTTCTTTGTTAAAAAAATATAAGTTTGTAATTATATCTGCTTTTGCAATAGTACTTATTGGACTGTGTTGTTTAATAGGAATTAAAATGTTTGAAAAAAATAATATAATGAAAGAAATAAATGAAAAAAAATATTCTCTTAAATATGATAATACATGGAAGATTAAAGAGAAAGAAGAGAGTTATATTACTTTAAAGCATAATAGTGGAAGTGAAATTACATTTGAAATTAATAAACTTGAAAATGATTATAAATATTTAGCAATTGAAGATTTTATTGATGATTTAATGTATAGTATTCAACTTCAAAATGAAAATTATAAACTATTATCGAGTCAAGATTATAAATTAACTAATAATCAAATATCTAGTTACAAACTTCTTTATGAAAATGGTAATAATCAGATTATGGTTGTTTTGTATAAACTTAATGATGAATTAGTGATGATAAGTTATGAAGCATCAAAAGATTATTTTGATATATTATTAGATAGTGTTAATAATATGATTAATAAATTTAATATTAACGAAGAACAATTTGATTTACAAAGTCAGTTGAAATTAGAAATGTCAAATATAAATTATTTGACAAATGATGATTTAGATAATAAATTGACCGAAATAAAAACATATGAAGTAGCAAACAATAATTATCAGGTTGAATATTCTATCCCTAGTATTTTTATACAAAATGAATTGAATTCTAAAATGGGAATGTTTAACTATAAAACTGATATTGGATATATTAATATATCTGTTAATATAATAAAAAGAAATATATATGAGTATCTTGATAATGATGAATATTTAGATTTATATAATAAATATTCATATCTACATGATGAAAAAAATAGCGAATACACATCTTTTTCAGAATCATTAGCAAAATTAGATTCGGAAAAAGAAAATTATATATATAAAAATAGTTATGAATTTCAATTAGAAAAAAATAGAACTAACTACCATGAAAATTATGAATTATTATATACATTAGATAAAAATCATTATTTACAAATAATAATTGAAACTAAAAATATAAATGTTTCAGAAAAAATGATACAAATGATTAATGTAGAATCAATAACAAATTATGCTAGTTATATAAAAAGTTTTAATGATGAAAATTATATTACAAGTGAGTTAAAAATTTTTTCAGATAACAATAGAAATAAAATTGAAGTTGTTAGAATAAAAATACCTAATAAATATCGGGAAGTTGATAAAAATGAGAATATATATGTTGATCGTTGGTATGGTTTAAATTATAATGATGAACTATCATTATATGATTATGATATTCATTATTCCTTAACAAATTTATCGATGGAGGATGTTATAAAAATTTTTAATAATGGAGATATAAAATATTATAATGGTAATAATTTAGTTTATTCAAATGACTTTACGTCAAATGAAAAAAATTTTAAAGTTTATACTGGTGGTTATGCTAAAATTTATGATATAATTTATAAGAACACTAGTGGAAATAAAATTTATGTTAACAAAAAAATTATATTCTATAGAATATCTAATGATTGGTATTTATATATAGAAATAAATGGCAATAGTAAAGAAATTACAGATGATATATTGAGAGAAATATCAGATATTACTATTGAAGAAAAAAATTATTAATATGGAGTGGAGAAAAAAATGAATTGTAAAAGATGTGGTTATGTATTAACTGATAATGATCAATTTTGTAAAAACTGTGGAGCAGCAGTTTATAATACAAGTGCTCAAAATAATAATGTAGGATTAGGTAACTCACAGACTCAAAATTATACACAATCAAATATGCAGCAACAAAGTATATCTCAACAATCTATGAATAATTATAGTCAACCTGCTATGCAACAACCAAACTGGGCAAGTGGATATAATGGACAACCAATCAATCAAATACCAAAAAATAACAATACAAAATTTATTATAATAGGAATTATAGTTGCAGTAGTTATTGTAGGCGTTATTGTAGCTATTAGTGTATTTGGTAGTAATAAATCAAATAACTCTGGAACTAATAATGGCGGTTCTTCAGTAGTTAATAATAGTAATTCAAATTATACGGTTAGGTTTAATGGATTTACATTTAAAGTCCCAACAAATCTTGTATATGAAGCACAAACAGATGCCCTTATTTTAGCAGATGAAGAAGGCACATGGGTTGCATCTATTGAAGTAATTGAAGGCTCTTATAGTCAAGTGTTATCTAGAAAGAGTCAACTTCAAAGTTTATATCAATCAATGGGATATACATCTAGTGTAGCAGTAGAAAAAACAATTGGTGGAATGCCATTCATCACTTTAGAGATATCAAAAAGTGGTGTAAATGCTTTATTAGGAGTAGCAAAAGCAAACTCAATGAATTTATTTGGAATAACAGTTTATAACAAAGATAATACATATGACTATAAATTATTAGAAACAATTTCAAGTGTATTAAGTAGTGCTGAATATACTGGTGCAACAAATAATATAAGTGCTTTTGAAAAAACAGATATGAGTGGAATTGCAGGATTAGCAAAATAAATATTATAGAGAGTAAGAAATAAAAATCTTATTCTTTTTTTTGTTAAAAAGCAGGAAAATGGAATAGTTTTTTCCAAAAATATATATGGGAGGTGATAAAAATTAAGATCATAGAAAAAACTCTAGGTAATGGAGAGATAATACCATTAACATTTGATCCTATATTTACTAATATTTTTAATAATGAAGAAAATATATGTATATTAGAAGATTTTATATCAATATATTTTG